>Ga0097621_100002194_pt1 | contig 13368 bp, 11 predicted proteins | sample KBSMisM72_FD_73165 | JGI IMG/M metagenome (GOLD analysis project Ga0097621, IMG submission 73165) | Miscanthus rhizosphere microbial communities from Kellogg Biological Station, Michigan, USA - KBS Miscanthus M7-2 (version 2) (version 2) | ecosystem: Host-associated > Plants > Roots >... | reverse complement strand
TCCTGTGAGAGAATTCGTCAATGTTTGTGCGTCGTCAAACGCTTCATTTCCTGCTTGTAGTTTTCGCAGTCACTGTCTGCCTGATGCAGGCTCCTCATGGCCAATCCGCAGTCCGAACAGGCCTCTCGAGCGAGACGCCAGGAGTCCAGGAAGAGAATGCAGTACAGCTGCCGTCGACTGGGGGTCTTACCGAACGTCCCTTCTTCTCAACGCGCCGGCATCCTTCTATCGCATATTCCGACAGCCCGACGACGGACGTCGTCGCGGAACTAAAACGAAAAGTCGATGAAGGCTCTGTCAGTCTGCCTTTTGAAGGACGCGGCGGTTATCTGCGACCGGTAATGGAAGCGCTTCACGTGCCCGCCGAATCGCAGTCTGTGGTTTTTTCGAAGACGAGTCTCCAATCGCACTACATCAGTCCATCGAATCCACGCGCTATCTTTTTTTCCGACGATGTCTCTGTCGCCTTCATTCCGGATGCACCGCTTCTGGAAATTGCGGTACTCGATCCGCACCAGGGCGTCGTGTTCTATGCGATTTCGCAGCGGCCCGCCACGCGCCCGGAGATTGTTCGAAGCGATTCCTGTCTTTCCTGCCACGAAGGACACGACACACTGGATGTGCCGGGGATGCTGGTGCGCAGCGTCGCCACGGGAACCGGCGGAGAAACGTTGACTGATTTTGGAGATTTCGTTTCGGATCAGCGAAGCCCATTTGAAGAACGGTGGGGAGGCTGGTTTATCACGGGTAAAACGGGTTCTGCCCATCATATGGGGAACCTGATGCTGTCGCCGGATGCCGTATCCGTTCGACCCATCGGTTTGCCAATGCCGCTGGCGTCTCTCGATGGCAAATTCAATCTGGAAGGCTACCCATCCCGCTTTAGCGACGTTGCCGCGGTGCTGGTTCTCAATCATCAAATGAAGATGATCAATCTGCTCACGCGCGTGGGTTGGGAGACACGCGTTGCAATCGATCAAATGGGCAGGAGTCCACAGGACAAGGCAAGCGCCGAACGATTGATCACCGAAGATGCCGCCGATCTTGCCGACTACATGCTGTTTGCAGGTGAAGCGCCCATCCAGGGGAAGTTCGAGTCGACTTCAGGATTCCAGCAGCAGTTTGCAGCCAGCGGACCGCGGGACAGCCGGGGCCGCAGCCTCCGGCAACTGGACCTGGAAAAACGTCTCATGCGCTATCCATGCAGTTACATGATTTATTCACCTGCCTTCGATGGTCTTCCCGACGCGGCTAAGGAATCTGTTTATGCGAGGCTGTGGGCCGTCCTTTCCGGGAAAGACAAGTCGCGAAAATATTCCAATTTGACGCCGGATATTCGCGCGGCTATCGTTGGCATCCTTCTGGAAACAAAACCGGGCTTGCCTGCGTATTTCAAACCGTTGTAGTTGTAATGACGAAATCCGACTTCAGTTGGCGATTCCTGTGACACGATGGCGCGCGCCGCTGGCGTGGCTGGTTATTCTTTCGCTGGTAGCCTTCATTGTCTATCGCAACTCGCATCCGGTGACATCGGCGAACGAAAACGCGTTGACCATCGACGACATCCGTATCCAGGTGATGGCAGAAGAGCTTATCGGGATCAAAACCCTGGGCTCGATTGCAGGACAGCTTCAAATGGCGAAGCTGATTGAGAATCAGAAACTGCTGATTTCCCAGCTGGAAGAGACAGCCCGCACAACGTCGGATAAGCTGCATATCGCGATGATCGCCGGAGAAATTCTTGGAAAGGACCAGGCACTCGCGAAGCTCTCTGCAATCGAACATTCCCCGGATTCAAAGCCTTCGCGCGAGCAGCTCAGCGACATTGAGACGCTGCGCAAAATATATTCCAGCAAAGCCACTGCGCTGGATTCCCGCCGCCGGGACCAGTTGCTTCGCCGCCACGATTACTTCGCGCGAGTTGCACTCTCCTATGGTGTGGATAAAGACACGGAACCGCGCAAGTCGATTGAAGCGGGTGGTATTCGAGCGACGATCACGCTGGGTTTTGCAGGTCTCGCCATGCTGCTCCTGTTGCTCGCCGGCTTGGGTTTGTTCATTGCGGCAGTTGTTCTCTGGCGCAAAGGCAGGCTCGAGCGGGCTTATGTTCCGGACCCTGGAGCTGGCCCTCTCTACCTTGAAGGATTCGCAATCTACCTTGTTCTTTTCATCCTCGGCTTTGGTCTGCTCCGCAGACATTTCCGATTGGAAAATCTTCAATGGGAATGGTTTGCGTTGCTGATCCTTCCAGTTGTGTTGTTCTGGCTCTTCCGGAATGGGGCTGGCTCTAAAGAACAGCGCCTTGCGCTGGGTTGGCATACCGGAAAGGGCGTGATTCGTGAAGTCGGCGCAGGGATAGCAGGATATCTGGCAGGGCTTGTTGTCGTAGTTGCTGGATTTTTCGTGACGTATCTGCTGGTGAAACAAACAGGAATTTCCCCGGAGCATCCTCTCATTTATATTCTTCAGGGCAATATCTGGCATGTGCTGGGACTGTATGCGCTGGTCAGCGTCTTCGCCCCGTTTATGGAAGAGACGATGTTTCGCGGAGCGTTGTTTCATCACCTTCGCCGGCGATGGGGATGGGCGATCAGCGCCCTGGCCGTCGCGTTCATATTTGCAGTCATTCACCCGCAGGGTTGGGTAGCCGTCCCGGTACTGGGATCCATCGCAATTGTTCTTGCGGCTTTGCGCGAATGGAGGGGATCGCTCATCGCGCCCATGGTTGCCCACGCCTGCAATAACTTTATCGTGCTCACGTTCGCGCTGGCCGTGCTCCGATAAGCGGATGGCTGAACACGACGAGAAATACAATCGAAACCCCCAGGTAAAATGAGCCGCTGAGTTCGCGTTGCTCACTGAAGAAAATCATCGCCAGAACAATCGCGTAGACCGGTTCCATGTTCACCGCCAGAGCGGTGGTGAAAGCCGTCAGGTGGCGCAACGCGACAAGAGACAAAGCAAAAGGCAGCAGAGTGCATCCCAACGCGAGGATGAGGAGCAGAATCGTGTCGTTCCGGCCGGGCAGCACAAAGGCGTGTTCGGATATCGGCAGCAGCGGGGATATCATCCCGAGAAAAATGGCGCCTGCTCCCATCTCCAGGCCGGTGATGCACAGCGCATCGCCGTGATGGATGAACCGCTTGTTGAGCGATCCAAAAACCGCTACAAAAAACGCGGACATCACGCCAACGGCGATTCCGGTTCGCATGGAGGACGGGGTGCCGCCAACGACCAGCGCAACTCCCGGCACAACGGCAATTCCGAAGAAAAGCTCACGTGGTTCGAACCGGCTGCCTACAATGAACGGCTCAATGACGGCGATCAGGACGGGAGCCAGTGCCATGCAGGTGGCTGCTACAGACGCATTCGACAGTTTGATCGCACCGTAAAACGTAAGCCAATGCAGCGAAACGACGATGCCGATTCCGATGAACGTTGCGACCTGGCGGAGAGACAGCTTCACCAGTCCTCTCCAGAATTCCGGTACCACCAGCAAGACGGCCGACACCATCGTCATCCGCCACCACACCAGGGGCAGAGCCGGTAAGGTGATCGCCTTCCCGAGAATTGCGGTGAACCCCCACAGCAGAACGCAAAAGTGAATTTGCAGCCAGGCGCGCAGGGAGTCGGACATTGCCGGGACTTCGGTTTTCATCGAAGACCATTGTCGCGAAAAAGTGGAAATTTTAGTCGGTTATACGACCGACAGGCCTGAATGACTTTCTTTACGGAGTCGCGCTCAGGTTCTTTTCCATAAGATGGACGATGGTCTGGGCATAGGTGTTATCCGGGTAAAGCTTCTGAGCCACGCGGATTTCCTTCAAGCCGCCTGCGACGTCGTGGCTTGCCGACAGGCAGAGCCCCAGGCCGATATGGGAATCCACTTTGTACGGACTCAATTCGATGGAACGTCGAAACGATTCCATCGCCGCAGCCAGATATTGGGGATCGTGGCGTTTCTGGGACAACTCGAGTTGGATCTGTCCTGCGTCCTGATGCAGGCTGGCATTAAACGGCATGAACGTTCGAGCCTGTATCAGCGTTTCGACAGCCACCTGCGGCTTCAGGGATTCGTATTCACCCTTGGCTCGGTTCTGAAGTTCCGTGGAGAACATAACGAGCCCTGAAAATGCCACCGCCGCAACCGCGAACACTCCAACTCCAGCCATCAACGGTTTGCCGGGAGGCGTTACGGAGCTCTCGGGATTCCGAAAGAGGATTCCGATCAGAACGGCGCCTATGGTTCCCACACTGCCGAAATAGAAATCAATATCGATCAGATTATGAAGACACCACACGGCAAGGGCGAGTACGACGCATTCGCGTTCGGCGAATCGAATTCTTGTAGCACTCGACCAGTTTTTGACAGCAAGCAGAATGAGAGCGGCTCCCGCGGCAATCGCGACATAGCCCAGCTCCGACAACAGCTGAAGGAGCGTGTTGTGGGCAAACTGCGTTTCATTGGCCCCGCTCAGCATGTAGCGCGGATACATTAAGCCGAACGTACTCAAGCCGGTTCCCAGTGGATTCATTGAGAATATCGACCATGCCGATATCCAGTTGGCGAAACGGAGTATGACCGGATTGGCGCCTTCGATCACGCCTCGCCGGACCAGGTATGTCAGAGCTCCAGCGGCGGACAGAACAATCACCACGAGGGTTATTTTATTCCACAGCATTCGCCGGTGATGCAGGACCAGCCAAAGCAGTGTAATGACCAGCAGTCCGGCAAGAAAACCAAACGAGCGCGTAAGCAGCCCGGCAATAAGAAGCAGAGCCATGCTGATCGAAATGACAATACTCACCAGGGCTTTTTGTTTTCCTTCCTGTTTGGCGCGATTCCAAAGCGCGGCATGAAAGGGGATTGCCATGACGAGAAATCCCCACAGGGTACCGGGCAATGCCAGAGTGGAGAAAACGCGATGCGAGGCGACTCGTCCCAGCAATGGCGCAGTAACAGTGGCGTCGCTGCCGGAACTGGAGATCAAAGCCGCCAGCTGATCAAAGCCCCACAGGTATTGATACAGCGCGTAACTGGAAACGATGACCGAAAGGCCAACCATCGAAATAGACAGAGCAGGTATCGGGTCGAATCCAGCGTAGAGAAAGAATCCACCGAGACAATAGTAAGTCCACAGAGTTGCGATCATTTCGAAGGACCGATAGGCATCCACGGAAAACAACAATGTGTGTCCGATCAGAATTGCGAAGACAATCAGGCCGGTTTTGAGAAAGCGATGATCCACACGGTTTTCAGTCACGCTGATGAAGAAGGTAAATGTGGCACAGAGCAGCACCACGAGCTTGCCATCCGAATAAGCTTCGGGAGGCAGCAGAATCGCGAAGAACAGCGAAGCAAAGGCCATTGCAATGACGATTGGTTTGGGTTTCATGGAGTTCCTGCAATGGAGAAAGGACGTCCAAGCAATATCGCATCATAGGTATCGTCGATAGTATCGGTGGCGTGATCCTTGTACTGCGCAACGATGTCGCCGGCTTTCTTTCGATACTCCGCAGCCTCGGCGGACCGGCCTTCTCCGTCCATCCATTGTCCGAGCTGCTGATATGCAGTGACGTAGTTCGGTTCAATTTGAACAGCCTTCAGCAACTCTTCAATCGCTTCCTGTTTCTCGCCGAGGTTATAGAGCGCTTCGGCAAGATTCTTCCGGATAAATGGATTGAACGGAGTGTGCTGAATTCGCATTCGTTCCGTGGAAACGATAAGGGCATGCACCGGTTTATCTTTTGCCACGTTTCCGGTCAACCGCTGGAAAAGCACATTTTCCAGGTGTCCGGCGGAGCGATCGAGGCTGGGATTCGCCGCAAGGGAATCCATAAACCTTGATTCTGCGAGGTCGAGATACTCGGTCTTATGATTCTTGTTAAACAGGTCGAGATAGACGAGACCGAGATTGTCGAGCATCACCGGATGGTCGGGTACGAATCCCAGACCAAGCCGATGCATTTGCTCGGCGCGTTGGAGATCTCCCGCAGCATATGCCTGGTGTCCCATTTCATTAAAGTAGAGACCGAGAACCGGAATCTTGACGGCTTGTATGAAAACTGCAACTCCGAATAGCACCAGTGCCGTTTTCTTCACCGGTGTCCACTCGATTACTAATGGCCAGGAGCGATAGGGAAGTAAGTCTGCCAGACTGATGACCGCGAGGCCTGCGGCAACGACCGGCACCGTCCAGTTGTTGTCGACCAGCGCATGAGTACCGAGTCCTACAGCGGCCAGCAGTGCCGCCTCCTGCGCAATCCTGAATTCCGGAGCGATGGTTTCGGCTCGCTTCCATGCCAGTCGAAACAGATAGCCGCCTATGGCGAACATCAACATTGCAATGGGTATGCCGAGCTCGGCAAGGTACTGAAGGTATTCGGAGTGCGCGATATTCGCCCATTTCTGATACCGCCCGATCGTGCCGTCCACTGCCGGTGTGAAAAGTTTTGAAATGTATATGTATCGCCCCGGGCCAACTCCAAAAATCGGATAGCTTCCGATCATGGACAACGACTTCATCCAAATCTGCACCCGCTCGTAGTTGTAAGGATTGCGTTCGCCCCGGTCTGAAAATTTCTGCACCAATGATGGGTTTGCTGCAGCCGTAATGATTACAAGCAATATTCCGACAACGGCGATGCGCCAGACGGCAATTTTGCGGCGTTTCGCATTTCTGTAAAAGGCTACAGCCAGGAGTGCAAGCAGCGAAAGGAAGGCGCCGCGTGAGGCGGTCTGTCCAATGCCGATCAATAAAATCAACCCAGCACCGGCTGCGATGATCCGAACGGAAAACGGACTTGCATACAACGCTGCCGCAACACAGGCCGAAAAGCCGACAAGAAGGTACGACGCGAAATAGTTCTGATTTACAAACGTGCCAATCAGGGGCCCGGGGGCGCTGGTCCACTTCAGGACCCACGCCGCCAACAGATGCAGGAGGCATATGACTACAACCGACCCCAGGATGGCGCTTTTCCAATGCGGACTCCGTGTCCGATGGAAATTGGCCAGGCCGACGAAGGCCGCGAAAAACAGGGCATTCTGGTGGAACACATAGGTGCCCTCGAAATGATCTCCCGAGCGGAGAACAATCGATGCATACATTCCGGCGAAGACGATCGCTGCGCTTCCGAGGAAAAGGTAGCAAACCGGCGGAAGGCCGTAAGGACGACTGCGTATCGTCGTAGCCAGTAGAACGAGAATCAGAAGCGTTCTATAGGCACCCAGAACAACGGGGTGGGTGGCTTCATTTCCCAGCGGCGTAATCGCGACCAGCAGGATTAACGAAAGAAATATGACGCCATCAAGACCGTTTTCTATTCCCCAACGCTTGAGCATGAGGGAACTCTAGCACCAGTGACGTTCTCATCTGCAATCCCTAATCGTCTGCCGTTTTGCGTCAGAAGTTATGACAATTTTTGTTAGGTCTTTCGATCGGCGGCGAAGCTAATGCGATTGAATTCTGTGCTTTGGTTTCTGGCTGCCTGATTGCAAGGGTAGAGCGCGGAGAAGATGCTGGCTGGCACGAACGGCACAGAAGATCTCTCGGTCTTTGACCGGCTCGAAGCTGACTTCAAATTTCAATGATTTCGAATACGGAGGAAAAATGAACAAGACGAATAAAGGATTTTCGCTTCTGGAACTCTTGATCGTGGTGGCAATCATCTTGATTATCGCGACGATTGCAATCCCCAGCTTGCTGCGTTCGCGCCAGGCCGCTCATGAAGCTGCTGCGGTTGCGACGCTTCGCACCCTCAACACCGCTGAGGTAACTTACCTCTCAACGGCTGCCGGACAGTTCGGTACGATTCAGGACCTGATCAACAACACCCTGATTCCGCCAAACTTCATTCCGGGACCGGTGTCTGGTTATCAGTTCGCGATCACCCTGGATGTGACAAATCGGGACTTCACCATTACGGCTGCTCCCGCATCGGCTAATGACGGACGTTACGCCTACTACATTACGCCCGATGGCACGGTTCGTTACTCAACGTACGCGGCGCCGACAGGTGCTGGCGGAACCCCGGTCAGTCAGTAAGACTAACAACCCAGTCCGGGACGCCCGGGCGCATCGCGTCCGGGAGGGCTGGGACGGCAAGGAGGGAGGCTTCGGCCTCCTTTCCTTCCACTAGACAGAAATTCATTCCAGGAGGAATGACGTGTACAAGGAAAAAGGATTTTCACTGTTAGAGCTCTTGATTGTCGTGGCCATCATCCTGATCATCGCCACAATTGCGATACCCAGTCTGCTTCGTTCCCGCCAGGTGGCACACGAGACGTCCGCAGTGGCGAATCTGAAGACCCTGAACACGGCTCAGATTTCTTATACAACTCTCAGCGGCGGAACCTACGGCACCATGACCGATCTGATTGGTGCAGCTTTGATCGACTCGCGCTTCAGCGGAACGATTTCGGGATACAACTACACGTTCAATATTGCTGCAAACTTTCGCGACTTCACGGTTTATGCGACGGCGATGTCCGCAAATGAAGGTCGCTACGACTACTCGACCGCTCCGGACTATGTCATCCGATTTACGACCGTAACGACCCGCGCTCCAAACGGGCAGGCTGGCGCACCCGTCCAATAGGCTGATTTCGAACTTCGCAATTGTTCCAGTCGGTATTCTGCCTTACTCTCAGCGGAGGATGAAAACACTCTTCGCTTTAATTCTGGCGCTCTCGGTTGCCCCTCAAGCCATCCCCCGGCCAGTCCCTCAGGCCGCTGCCCCCGTGGAAACCAAGGCCCTGATCGACGGGGTCGACAAGACCTTCGCCTCCATGAAGGACTTCAAGGCAAAATTTATTCAGATCTCCAAGAATTCCGTGAACCAAAGCCAGCAGGACGAGGGTCTTCTATATCTGACGAAAGATAAGAAGATGAGGGTGGACTACCAGAAACCGGAAGAGAAGTACTTTGTTTCAAACGGAAAGACGCTCTTTACGTATATTCCTGCCAATCGCCAGGTCACCCAGGATCCGGTGAAGGACTCCATGGCTGAACAGTTTCCCTTTATGTTTCTTATCGGCCGATCCGGTCTCCGGAAGGAGTTCCAGAAGATCGACCGGCTGTCCCAAAAACCCTTGCTGGACGGTGACCAGGTACTCCGGCTGACGCCAAACCGGAAAAATCAGGATATTGAGAAAATCGAAATAGAGGTGAATCCTCGTTCGTATCTGATAGATCGCATGACGATTCTCAATACCGATAAGTCGAGTACCGACTTCGCTTTTCTCGAAATTGAAATCAACCAGAATATTCCCGCGTCGAAGTTTGAGTTTACGCCGCCGCCGGGAATACGGGTCATTCAGGGATCCGGCATTCCATCCGGAACTAAGTAGCGCGTTATGGAATTTGTTGTTAAATACGCGAAGCCGTCCGGCGAAGTTCTTGAAACGGTTCAGATTGGGCAGACTGAGGATGAAGTCCGGCACCATCTCCAGGAGCAGGGGATGCTGCCCATATCCGTCAAGACTCGTGGAGTCTCCTTATTCAACAAGCGCGAGCGGCAGAAGCCGATCAACCCCGATAATTTCATCGTTTTCAATCAGCAGTTCGTATCCCTGATCAAAGCCGGTCTGCCCATCCTTCGTGCGCTGGACCTTCTCAAAGCGCAGATCAAGAATCCTATTCTAAAGAGGCACATTATCGACGTTCGCGACCGGGTGCATTCCGGCGCAATGCTCTCGGACGCACTGAAAGCCCAGATGGTTTTCCCCACGGTTTATACCGCGTCGATTTATGCAGGTGAGCGAAGCGGTGACCTGGCCGAAGTCATCACGCGATACACCGGATATCAGAAGACAGTTCTTGCCGTGAAGAAACGATTCCTGACATCGCTCATCTATCCGGCATTCCTGGTAGTCCTCTGCATCGTCATGGTGACGGTGATTCTTACCTACGTCATTCCCCAGTTTGCGGAACTCTACAAGGGACTCGGCACCGAACTTCCCCGTCCAACGCGGATACTGATCTACATTTCGACAACTCTGAAGGCGAATCTGATCTTCATTCTTCCTGTGCTGCTGGGATCAGCACTGGCGTTCAAATTGTGGGTTGGCACGATTTCCGGCCGATTATGGCTGGATCGGTTGAAATTGAGAGCTCCCGTGGTCGGCAATCTGTGGACCATGTTTTCGATGGCTCAGCTTTCCCGGACCATCGCCACCCTGCTCACCGGCGGAACGCCGCTGCTGACGACGCTTCAGGTGGTGCGGGACGCTTCGGACAACACTGTCATTTCCGAAGCGATTCGGAACGCCGTTATCGACGTTCAGGATGGCAAACCTCTTTCGGACAGCCTGGAGAAGACTGGCCATTTCCCGGACCTCGCGCTGGAAATGATCCGTGTTGGCGAACAGACCGGATCGCTGCCAGAGATGCTGATCCATGTGGCGGATTACTATGATGAGGATGTCAACAACAAGTCGGCCGCGCTCCTAAGCGTCGTGGAGCCGGTTATCCTGATTTTTGTAGCCATATTTGTTGCTCTCATTCTAATTTCGCTCTATCTCCCAATCTTCAGCCTTGGGTCCCAGATGCAGAAATGATGCAAAAATGAAGGCGCAAAAATGAAAGAACTGATACTGACCGACGATCGACCGACTGCAAGACAACTTGCGGAACGCTATCGCTGCGAGTTTGTGGAACTCAAGGGCATGCATCTGGATCTGGAGCTGTTCAAATCGATCCAGGTGGACCTGATGTTCCGCTACAACTGCGTCCCGCTTCGTGAAGAGGATGGATGCCTCGTCGTCGCCATGGCGGACCCCAGCGATCTTGTGGCAATCGATGAAATGTCTGCGCTGCTTGCTCGCCCGCTGAAGATCAAGGTTGCACCTCTCTCCGAAATCCAGGATCTGCTGAAGAAATCGGAATCCTCTCAGCGCATGCTGGAAGAAGCGACGGAAGGATTCAAACTGCAGATCATTCGCGAGAATGAGAGTGGCGATGAAACCATCACCATCGAGAAACTGACGCAGGATGAATCGAGCCCGATCATCCGGCTTGTCGATACCGTTATCTTCACGGCGCTGGAACGTCGTGCCAGTGATATTCATATCGAAACCCGCGATACGGAAGTGGGCGTGAAGTATCGCATCGATGGATGCCTCACCGAAGCGATGGCTCCCATTGCAAAGGAACACCACTCGACTATCATCTCGCGCATCAAGATCATGTCGGAACTCGACATTTCAGAACGCCGTATCCCGCAGGACGGACGATTCAAGACCCGGTACAAGGGACGCAACATCGACTTCCGCGTGTCCATCATGCCGTCGATTCATGGCGAGGATTCCGTCATTCGTATCCTCGACAAGGAAACGATCAGTGAGAAATTCAAGAATCTCAGTCTGGATGTCGTCGGCTTCGCCGAAGCGGATATCAAGAAGTTTCGAAAGTACATTTCCGAACCGTACGGCATGGTTCTGGTCACCGGTCCAACGGGAAGCGGCAAGACGACGACCCTGTATGGCGCCATCATGGAGATCAAGAACGAGGAAGACAAAATTATCACCATTGAAGATCCTGTCGAATACCAGCTCCGCGGAATTACGCAGATTCCCGTAAATGAGAAGAAGGGGCTCACGTTTGCACGAGGATTGCGTTCGATATTGCGACACGATCCGGACAAGATCATGGTGGGAGAAATTCGCGACGTTGAAACCGCTCAAATCGCAATCCAGTCCGCGCTCACCGGCCATCTGGTGTTTACGACGGTTCATGCCAACAACGTTGTGGATGTACTCGGCCGCTTTCTGAACATGGGTGTCGACCCGTACAACTTCGTGTCTGCCCTGAACTGCATTCTTGCCCAAAGGCTTGTCCGTATGATTTGCCCGAGCTGCCGCAAGCCCATTCGGCACACGCGGGAGTATTTGAAGGAATCCGGGCTCGATCCGGAAAAATATGAGAACTATGATTTTTTCCAGGGCGAAGGCTGCCTGGAATGCAATGGCACAGGGTTTCGAGGCCGAACGGCGATCCACGAATTGCTGGATCTTTCCGACAGCATTCGCGACATGCTTATCGCTCGCCGGCCAACGTCGGAGATAAAACGCGCCGCGCGGGAAGAAGGCATGAGCTCACTTCGCCAGTCCGCGATGAACAAGGTATTTGCGGGCGAAACGACTTTGAAGGAAATCAATAAGGCGACATTCATTGACTAAGAACGTGCTTGAGCCGGTAACACAGTTGTTTCGTCCTCAGCGTCCGCTGTGGGCATGCGAATTCACCGCACGACACCTGATCGTGGCAGGCGTGAATTCGTCGCGGAAAAGGATCGCAGCCAAGGGAATCTCAACTCTTTCCGATCATGCTGTAAATGGCTCTCTCCTGGAGAAGAATATTATCGACCACGGCAGGGTCTTCGAGTTCCTCAAGGAGTTGATGGGAGAGACTGGATTCAGGGGACATGAAATCGGTGTGGTCATTCCTGATGATTCCGCCCGAATTTCTTTTATTACGACGGAGACTCTTCCGGGAAGCGAAGAGGAACGTGCGGCGTTCATTCGGTGGAAGCTGAAAAAGACCGTTCCCTTCGAAATTGAGACCGCCCAGGTCGCCTACAACATCCTGGGAACGCGATTTAATGGCGACGATAAGGGGACGGATCTCCTGGTGACCTTATCCCCACGTTCGGTAATTGAAGAATACGAGTTTTTGATGGAAGAACTTGGATACGAGGCGGGATTTGTTATCCCTTCAAGCCTCGCGGCTCTGAACTTGTTTTCGATTCCCGCTGGCGATGTTCTTTTCCTGAAGATTGCGCCAGGCTGTATCGCCACGACCATTTTCCGGAATGGACAAGCCGAGTTCTATCGGAAGGTTGCAGAGACACCGTTGTTTGATGCTATTTATCCCACGCTCATGTATTACCAGGACAAGCTGGGCGGAAGCGGGTTGACAGGCGTGACGGTCTGCGAATACGACATGGATATGGCTTCCGAACTGTCGGAATTGCAGGACAGGCTCCATCTTCCTGTTCAGAAGCTTGGACCAAGGTCCATTGATGATATTTTCAAACCGGTGCTGGGCGCCGTGGATGTGGTATGGGCCAATTTAATCTAAATCTATCAACGCGGCCGTTCCCGGCTTACCGGGTGATCAATCTTGCATTGTTGCTGTTCTTTGCCGTGATCTCTGGAGTGACGGTGTGGCAAGTGTATTCCTTTCGACACTATTCCAGTCTTGCGAAGAATATCCGTGACAAGGAAAAAGCCGCCCGCGAGGAAAAACTTTCGCTGGCAAATACACTGAACGACCTTGGCGCGCGGCTGGATCGTCCAGTCACCACCGCGAAGCTGGCCGAAATTGATTTCCTGAACAACCTGATTGCTCGCAAGCACTTTTCATG
>Ga0097621_100002193_pt1 | contig 13370 bp, 12 predicted proteins | sample KBSMisM72_FD_73165 | JGI IMG/M metagenome (GOLD analysis project Ga0097621, IMG submission 73165) | Miscanthus rhizosphere microbial communities from Kellogg Biological Station, Michigan, USA - KBS Miscanthus M7-2 (version 2) (version 2) | ecosystem: Host-associated > Plants > Roots >... | reverse complement strand
CGACATCCTCGCCGTGGTTCCTCGGGCCTTGGGGGTTCGGTTTCAACCCGCTGACTGCGTCGGATGCCGGGCATACCAACATCACGATCATCAAGGACAGCGACTACATCGGCAACAACGGCGGGAACAACTCGTCGGTCAACATCCATGCAATCAGCCGCAGCGGCGTCACGAGCACCGAAGACGCGCTGATCATCTTCACCGAGACATTCGGTGGGGCGCAGCTAGCCGGCATCCAGATCAAGGCGCAGAACTCGGGCGACGGCTCCATAACCGGCGCCAATCTGTTCGGCAGCCAGATCACGGTGCTGGATCAGACGCTGCGCAAGTCGAGCATCGGCGGCTCGCAGGTTGTCGAGGAACTGCATCTCTGGGCTTCCGGGCCGGACGATAGCAAAGTCCGCAACGGCATCTCGATGATATTGAACCAGGGGGATAACTCGCCTGACGGGGAGCGCAGCGTAAACCGCGCGATCGCTGTCACCGGCACCATGGCGAACAACAGCTACTGGGGCCCTATAAGTTGCCCACTCGCGTTCACGGCAACTGCCTACGGCCCAGCAGAACATCACGGCGAATGGGTCATCTATGACCGGGCCTATCACACTGACAGTGCAAATGTGGCGTTCGCAGCAGAGAGTGCGACTGCCAACTGGAACACCTCAGGGGTAACCAGCAGCGGCGCCACGACTATGGTGCTCGCCAACACAATCGGCAGTGCCGGCTACGCTTGGGTTGGCGGCGTCCTCGCGGGTTTGGCACAGATACAGGCCGGGACGACCGTCACAAGTCAGACCTATGACGGCGCCGGTCACACGACAATCGGCCTCAGTCTGCCGTTGGTGGGGACGATTGGCAGCGGGGCAGGGATCACTATCACCTCGCCATTCGGCACTGGATTTCATACCTCCGGCAACTTCTCGACGGCGGCCATGCAGCTACAGACGCAATTCGGCACTGAGATCACGGTGCTCAACGGCATATGGGCAGGGGCTGCGACTGGCGGAGGCAAGGGCATCGGCACCTTCAATGCCGATAGCGCCTACTTCACGGATGGCACGCAGGTTGTCGGGGCGCGAGATACCGGCTGGGCCGCGATGACCGGGACGCCCGACAAGGCAACGGCATTCGCCACCAGCACGGTCACATTGGCGCAGCTCGCTGGCCGCGTCATGTCGCTACAGGCGGCACTAACCGCACACGGGTTGATCGGCATATGACCCCAGAGCTTGCCCGCGCTGCCATCGAGTTCCTGAAGCGCACTGAACTTCGCGGCGTCGAGACGTTCGTCATGCACGAACTGCTCCAGGAGTTGCAGCGGGATGCTGCTCCGCAGCAGGAAGCGGACCGCCCGATGCGCGTGATCGGCGGCGCTGCATGACGACGCAATCCATCGTCCTGCCGTATCACCGCAACCCTATCCACATTCCTCGCCGCGATCTGGTGCTGGGTGCGTCCGATAGCCTGGCGCTTGAAGTGTCGATCATCGAGAACGACGACCCTACAGGCGCCGCGCTAGACCTAAGTGGCGGCATCGGTGGTCCGGCACTTACGCTGTATATCTGGCCCGCTGCGAATTACTGCCGGTCGTGGGATTACGGCGCATGGTGGAACAGCCAATCGTCTCCGCTGTTCGTCGGGACAGGTGTCATGGGCGATCTGGTTGGCACGTTTGTCATCCGCTTTCCGCCCGGCACGATGGCCTCGTGGCCGCGCCGCTGTGCCTGGTCGATCCAGTTGGATTGGAACCACGGCGCGGAACTGGCGCAACTGGCATGGGGCAATCTGCACGTCATGCATAGCGGGCAGCGTCTGGTAGCGCCGACCGCGATCACGACCGACAGCAGCGCCGTAATCCTGGTGGCATGATGAACGACTTCACGTCCTTTCCAATCCACGGGCTGAGCATTCCGTCTTTGCCGGATGTGTCTCCGGTATCGGATGTGTCGCAGTTCGTCATGGAGCGGAGCGGAACCGGGCGGGTGAACGCCACGGCGCTGCGGGACTATATCGCGGCGTTTCTAAGCCCGCAGTTCTCCGGCACCATCTTTGCCACGGTCGCAGCTCTGCGAGCCAATACGGCGGCGTTGTCGGTGCCATGCTACGTCGAGGGATATGCGGCGCTCGGAGATGGCGGGCAGGGCACATTCTGCGTCCTCGCTGGAGACAGCACCACGGCAGACGACGGCGGGATTACGTTCGTAGATGCCCTAGGCCAGAGGTGGCGACGGCAGAAGGGAGACTTCGGGTATTCCGTTAAATGGTGGGGCGCGAAAGGCGACGGGGCTACCGACGACACGGCGGCGATCACAGCGGCAATCGGCGCTCTGACGACGGCAGGCGGAATGCTCTACTTCCCTCCGGGCAATTACCACTGCGCTCCTACGACGTTCACCGCGGTCAATCATGCGATGCTGTACGGCTCTGCGCCGTATGCCGCGCAGGTCACGTTCACGGCTACGGGAACTGGCTGGACATTCAACAACTGTCAGGACTTGGTGCTTTGGAGCCTGGCGTTTGTGTCGGGTGCGAGCGGCCTGTCTGGGGTGAATTTCGCATCCGGCAGCGGCGTCTGCACAGTGCGGCAATGTCAGTTCACCGGGTTTGACACGGACGGTCTCCAGTTCACCGGAACTTCTCTAGCGCCCCTCTCCGGTCACAAGGTGCTAGATTGCCTGTTCCTACAGAATGCGCAGAAGCAACTGCATTTTGTGTGGTCTGAGGACTTCTGGATCAGCGGCAACCAGTTCGGGATTACGTCAGGTAGCCCAGTGCCAGCATTTGGCTGCTACCTAGACAACTCCAGTGCCGGAACCTACACGCAGAACTATCACTGGAACAATAACGTTGGCTTCTCGACGGTCAACTCGAACTTCAATCGCATTGAGATGAACCGCTTTGAGGAGTCTCGTGCTCAAGGCGTTCTGCTGCAATCTCCCGGAACGTATAACATCTTTTCCGGCAACACCATCCACACGAACAACGAGTCGCATACAGGATCGACTGCACAGGCAGCTTTCGTCGGTCAGACGCAGCTTATGGTCTCCGGCAATCAGGCATTCGACTTCACGGGCGCATCGCAGGCTGCTTTCGCCTATTCGTTTGGAGCCGGATGTGCGAACCTGACGGTGCGCGGCAACCAGGCCGGCAACTTCGCGACCTCGCCATACTTCTTCGATGCGACGATTGTCCAGACGCCATTCAATGCCGACTTTGCGTTCGTATCTACCAGCAAGGACACGATTGCGGCGGCGACGACGGAGTTCATTGGACCAGGCGGATCGGCGTCTGGCGGGGGTGTTGTCACGGTCGAGGTGCCGGTAGGGCGGCGTTGTTCCTCGGTGCAGATCATCGGAGAGTCGAACCTTGCGCCCGGCGCAGGGCAGTCGTTCTCCTACACGCTGATGGTCAACAACGTGGCTTCTACACTCGTTGCTACGACCTCGGGCGCGCTGTTCTCCAGCTTCGGCACGTCTGGGGTGGCGATTGCGCCGACTGATGCGGTGTGTGTCCAGGTGGTGACGAGCGCAGGCGCTGCCGTGACGCAGCATCGCGCAATCGTCGTGTTCGCGGACTACTGATGAGCGCCACGACACAGGCACCGCCGCAGACCGGGATGCGGCGCATTCCGTTCCCGCTGGAGAGTTACCAGCACCCGTCGAAACCTCTTTCGTCGAAGCATCTGCTCAACTGGATGGCCGAGGAGCAGCCGTCCGATGCGAGGACGCAGGCCGCGCTGGTGCCGGCGCCGGGGCTATGGCTCCCAGATCAGTTCAACGGAGCGTTCGGAACCGGCCCGATCCATGCGATGAATCTGGACATGCCCGGCGTCGGCTACTTCGTGTCGGGCGATCACGCATACGGTTATTCGGGCACGATCTGGGATATGGGGCCGGTCGGCGTTGCCTCGCCAGCTGGTGGCGTCAATCCTGATCTGATCATGGCGGCGACGATTGCTGTCTCGCCGAGCGCCGTGGTGATCTGCGTGCCTCCGAATGCCTTTACAGCGGCTCACGCGGTCGGCTCGACGGCCAATCAGATCGGCGGCGACTTCCCCGGCGCAAACTCGGTCACCTACCTGGGCCAGTACTTCATCTTTTCGCAGGAAGGGTATGGCGAGAGCTTCTTCGTGTCGAAGATCGATGACCCGACTGCGTTCGATGCGCTCGACTTCGCCAGCCTTGAGGCCGGCTCCAACATCATGCTGCGCGCCATCACGCACGGTGGCGAGTTGTGGCTTGCGGGAAGGTCTGGGTTCGAGATTTGGTATGAGTCCGGCGATGCCGACTTCCCCTTCCGGCGGCGCCAGACCGGCGGGGTGATCGAGTATGGCGTTGCCACGCCAAAGTCGATTGCGCAGATCGACGGCTCGGTGTTCTGGTTGGATAAGGACGGCATTGTCTTTCGCAGCGTCGGCTACACGCCGAAGCGCATCTCGACGCATGGTATCGAGGCGATCATTGCGAGCTATGGCATCTCGGCTTCGCTCAAGGCCCAGGGCATGGCCTACATGCAGGCTGGGCACAGCTTCTACGTTCTGACCATCGAGAACGACCGCACGCTGGTCTACGATTGCAATACGCAGTTTTGGCACGAGCGGTCGAGCCAGGCGGATGGCGTCGGCCCGTGGCGCGGCAATTGCACCGGGAGTGTGGAAAACCTGGTGTATGTCGGCGACAAGACGGCGGGGAATGTGTATCTGGCCGATCCGGTGGTCACGACTGATGCGGGCGTTCCGGTGCTTCATCAGGCCACGCTGCCGCCGATCTGGGCCGGCACCAGGCGTGCCTTCTGCTCGAGGCTCGAGGTCGAGATGGAGGTCGGCACGGCGCGGTCAACGTCGGCCATGACGCTGGAGTGGTCGGACGACGGCGGGATAACCTGGAACGGAGGCCCTCGCACGATCCCGGCGGCGACTTTCGGCCAGACGCGGACGCGGATGGTGGCGACGCGGCTAGGTTCCTTCCGGCAGCGCGTGTTCCGGCTCTCCTCGCTCGATGCGACGACGCTCTACGCGGTCGATGCGGACATTTCCGGTGGCTCGTCCTGATGGCGATCACGACGGTCTCCACGCTATCGACGCCGCGCATTCAGCCGCCTCTGGTGGCGCCTGTCGTCAACCAGGACACGGGGGCGCCGACTGCCGCGTGGCTCGACCACTTCCAGCAGATGGCCGACCAGCTCGCGGTGCTGCGCGGCGTGGTGGATGACATCAAGGCTGGTCTGCCGGCGCTCAGTCACGGCGTTACGGATGGCAGCGACGCGGCGGCGGGCGACAAGGGCGAATACATCTCGGCCAGCGCAGCGATTTCGAGCGTCGGCCTTGGGTTCGCCGCAGCTACCAACGTGTGCAGCATTTCCCTGACGGCCGGCGACTGGGATGCGACGGGGGTGGTTCACTTCACGAGTTCGGCCGGCAACATGGCGATAGTCGCCGCATGGGTGAATGACGCATCGGCCTCTGAGCCGTCGCAGCCGTCTCCCGGCTATGCCTCTATGCGGCACGCTACGAATGGGTTCTACGCGACACAGACGGTGCTTGCGCTGTCGCCGCGGCGGTTCAGCCTGGCATCAACGACCACGGTGTATCTCGGGGCGCTGGCGACGGCGGCGAGCGGCGTGGTGGCGGCTGGTGGGTTCGTGGGAGCGCGGAGAGTTCGGTGAGGCATTTCGAGTTGATCCACACGGGTCTGGACGTGGCGCCGATCCTGGCAGAACTCGATGCTGCGCCAGAGCTGTGGAACGAGAACGACGACAGGACGACGCGGTGGGGTAGTCCGCACGCCGAGAGCGCGGACATATGGCTTCGTTACTTCCCGCGCGACAAGCTGCGTTCAGATGCAGACTTCGATGCGGAAGGACGGTGCGAGTTCTATCCGGCATGGCAGCGCCTGCCGTCATTGCAGCGCGTCGTCTGGGCGCTAATGAGCACGCTGCGGGCCTCGGAATTGGGTGGGTGCCTGCTGACGAAGCTGCCTGCCGGCGGTCGCATCTTTCCCCATGCCGATGACAGTTGGCACGCGAAGTACTTCAACCGAAAGGTCTATGGGGTTCTGCGTTCCAACCCCTGGTGCATCAACCGATGCGAGGACGAGGCAGTATCGTTTAGGGCTGGCGAACTTTGGTCGTTCGTCAACACGGTGCGGCATTCGGTGGAGAATGGTGGGCCGGATGAGCGGATTGCGGCGATCTTCTGCTTTCGGTGTGAGACATGAAACGCGCGGAGAGGCAGCCGCAGGCGACCGAGTTGACGCTGTATGCGGGGATTTTCCTCAAGACGTGGACAATGCCGGATGCTGGCATGATCGTCCCGCAGCACGCTCATCAGCACCCGCATATCTCGCTGATCATGTCCGGGTCGGTGCGCGTTCTGAGCGACGGCGGAACGTCAGGCGAGTTCTCCGCCCCGGCTGCGGTCAAGATACCGGCGCTGGTCAAGCACTCGTTCATCACGCTCACCGACAACGTGACGATCGCCTGCATTCACGCCGATAGCGTGGTGGTCGCAGACGAGCACGTTCTGGAATTGGAGGACTAGAGATGCCGTTCGGCTTAGCTGCGGCGGGAGTATCGGCGGCGGCTGGGATTGCTGGCGCCGCCATGCAGTCAGGTGCGGTGAAAAGCGCATCGGGTCAGGCAAATCGCAACCTGCAACTCGTCGTCCCGCAGCTCCAGCAGAACTACAACACCTCGGTTGCAGGCTTCCAGCCATTCTCCGATGTCAGCAAGCTGTCGCTGCAAGACCAGCAAGACCTGCTCGGGCTGAACGGCCAGGACGCTGCCACGGCGGCAATGGCGAAGTTCCAGACCTCGCCAGGCTACCAGTTCAGCATGGACCAAGGGATGCGCGCCATCGATGCGGGCGCGGCTTCCAAGGGGTTGCTGCACAGCGGCGCCACGATCAAGGCGGAACAGACGTTTGGAACGGGACTCGCGGACCAGGAGTTCGGCAACTACTTCAACCGCCTGATGGGCCTGTCTGGAATGGGCCTGACGGCGGCTGGTGGGATCGCCACGGCCGGCAACAACCTAGGCGCTGGCCTGGAGAACAACGCCACATCGCAGGCGACGACGGCGCTCGGTGCGGGCAACGCGCAGTCCTCGATCTTCGGCAACACGGCCAGCGGGCTTGGCAGTTCGATCAACGGGCTGTTCAGCAATCCGAACGTGCAATCGTCGCTCAAGGGCCTTTTCAACGGCAGCAGCAGCTTCAATCCGGCCGGCGGTCTGATCGGTGGCACGAGCACATCGCCAGGCTTCGGTAATACGCTGTTTCAGTCGGGCGGGGTGTTCTAGATGTCCGGCACCCAGGTATCGAGCTTCGCGCCGGCCAACATCCTGTTCGATGCGGCTTCTGGCGCGACCACGGCCTCGGTGCAGAACCAACTGCTACGGAACGATCTGTTGCAGAAGCTGGCGCCGTATCAGGTGCAGCAGGCGCAGCAGCAGACCGGCGAGGCCGAGACCGAGATGATGGCGCGGGCGGCGTCGGGTCTGCTGTCCATGCCGGACGAAGCGAGCCGTGCGGCGGCGTATCCGAATGCCGTGGCCGAATTGCAAAAGTTGGGGTTCGCGAAGAACGCGCCGTCGATTTACCCCGGCGAGGCGGCGTTGCGGCGGGTCCAGCAGATGGGCATCCCGTCAGCGGAGCAGTGGAAATACGGGCAGGGCCAGAAGGCGCTGGATGCGGTGTATCCCGGTCCTGGTGCTGCAAGTGGCGGCGGTCCTGATCCAGTCGCTGGAATGCCGCGCGAGCAGGCGCTAGATGCCCTCGCGACACGAGAGAGCGGCAACAAGAACGTCCCGAATGCAGAGGGAGCCAGCACGGCATCCGGCTACTGGCAGATGCTTGACAGCACTTGGAAGGAAGCTGCGAAGCTCGCTAGCATCGATGTGTCGAAGTATCCGCGGGCGATGGATGCGCCGTGGATGGCGCAGCGCGCTGCGGCTGGCGCGTTGTTTGACAAGTATGGCGCGACGCCGTGGGCTGCCTCCGCTCCTAAGGGGGGCACTGCGATAGCCGCTGCCACGCCGCTAGGAGAGCCGCCGCAGGCCACGCCAGGGGTTGCCGCGCCGCTTGCTCCCGTTCAGGTAGCCGGACCTGGCGCACCGACACAGGCGACGCCCACAGCGGCGCCAGCGACCGATCTGGTAGGGCCGCGGCCATTGCCCCCGATTGGCCCGGCCTCTCCCGTCGTGACGCCGCAGATGATCGCGAATACGCCGGCGCCCGCTGCCGTAGCCCCTCCGGCGCCCGTGGTCGCAGCACCAGCAGCTCCCCAAGTCGCGCCGCCAGCTCCGCAGACAGCAAATCCGCAACTGGATCGCAACTACCTCACCCCCGAGGATCACAAGGCGATTGCCGGCTTCAAGGCGGCTCTGGTTGCGTCCGGTTCTCCCCAGGGTCCACAGCTTCTCCAGGCCGAGATCGACCGCAGGGCCAACTTCAACCTTCAGCGTGAGCAACATGCGCAGCAACAGGCGCATCAGGCCATGGAGGACGAGCGGCAGAGGCAATCCGATGCGCGTGCTCAGGCTGAGGCTGCGGTGAAGCAGCAGGAAGCAGGTCGGAAATCAGACCCGTTTGCCGGAGAGGGCGAGACCGCAGCGGCCAACCGCACGCTGCGCGATCTGCGCCCGGCGATCCTCGATGGTTCGGCGACGGATGAGCAGCGGTCGAACTATGCGCTCGCTGCGGCGCATTACACCAAGCCGACGTTGCAGGCAGTCCCCGATCCTGATCGTCCCGGCGCGACCATGATGGCATACGTCAAAGGCGAGATGCCTTATGGCTTCCCGCTGGCAGACTATAAGCCGGTATCGGCCGATAAAACGCAGGTTCAGCCGGTTCAAAGCACAGCGGGCGTGACGCCGGTTCCTGGAACGGGGAAGGCGGTTGAACTCACCCAGGATCAGGCTCGGGCGGCGACATATGCCGACCGCATGGTGAACTCGCATAATATCATGAACCAACTAGACGACGCCGCGACAAGCTGGGCGGAAAAGAGTAAGGAAAAGATTGGTAACTGGGTTGGGTATTCGATCAACTCGCCGGACTATCAGCGCGTAAAGCAGGCGCAAGAGGACTTCATCAATTCGACGCTGCGGCAGGAAAGCGGCGCGGTTATCAATGCCGATGAGTTCATACGTGGGGCGCATCAGTATTTTCCGCAGCCAGGCGATAGCCCGGCGGTGATCGAGCAGAAGCGGAAGAACCGTGAAGCCGAGATCGCCGGCTTTTCCCGTGAAGCCGGCCCTGCCTATAAGCCGAAGGAAGTCGCCAAGCCCAGCATAGAGCCGCCGGCATCGCAGAACATGCCGCTGGCTCGCACGCCCGGAGAAGCGCAGCAGTTGGCGCCTGGGACGATGTATCGCACGCCTGACGGCCGGACGTTCAAGCGATGAGCGGTTCCGCCGACCAATGGCCCGGGCAAGAGGTGAAGTGGCCTGGGCAAGAGGTCAATGCACCTCCTCCTGCCAGCACTATCGGGCGGCGCCTTGGGCTTGGTGTGCGCGACGTAGTCGAGGGCGTAGCGGGGCCGGTCTATGACCTGGCTGGGGCGCCGTTCCGGGCGATGGGAGTGCCGGTCAATCGGCTGTCGCAGAACCTGACGGCGCTTGGTTTGCCTGAACCGCAGACGCCGGGCGAGCGCATGACCTCGGCCATTGCGCAACCCATTGCCTCGACGCTGACCGGTCAGGGCATCGGCCGGGCGATGATGGGAGCTGCATCGCCTGTGGTGCAGGCTGTCGGCCAGGGACTAACTGCGCAGCCGGCCATGCAGGCGGCATCTGCTGGCGTCGGCGGCGCAGTGCAGGAGGCTACCGGCAGCCCCCTTGCTGGCTTGGCGGCGGCGGCTGCCGTGCCGGTGGTGGGAATGGGCGTAAGCCGCCTGATCTCTCCAGTGCGGACTGTGACCTCGCCGGAGCGCGAAGCCTTGGTAGCTGGAGCACAGCGCGAAGGTATCCCCCTGTCTCCCGGCCAGGAGACTGGCAGCCGCGTGCTGAAAAACGCAGAGGCGGCTCTGGCGCAGTTGCCTGGGTCTGCTGGCGGCGCAGCGCGTGACGCAGAGGCGCAGCAGCAGGCGTTTACCGCCGCAGTACTTCGCAGGGCTGATGTCAACGCGACCAATGCCGGGCCGGACATCATTGCGCCGGCACGCGCTAGGATTGGCGGCGAAATAGGAGACATTGCCAATCGCAACACCCTGGTCGTGGCTCCTCCGGTTGAAGCGAAGTTGGCGCAGGTCGAGGCTAGTCTGCCATTCTTGCCGGCAGAGGCGGCGGGGCCGGTGCGCAGTAGGCTTGAGCAGCTACGCGGGATGATGGTTCAGCCGGCACCAGGCGCCAATGCTCCTCCGACAATTCCTGGTGCGTCCTATCGCATGATGGACAGCGCACTGGGCCGGTCCATTAAGTCAACGTCAAACGGCGATTTGCGGGCGGCATTGGTCGATCTACGCGAGACGCTGCGCTCTGGAATGGATGCCTCGATCTCGCCGGAGGATGCCGGGAGGTGGCAGCAACTCCGCCGGCATTATGCCAACCTGATGGTTGCTGCCGATGCGGCCTCGGGCGCTGGTGCTGGTGCTGCGGAGGGTCAGATTTCGCCTCTGGCGCTGCGCTCGGCGGTCGATCGCTCGACTGGCGGCGGCTATGAATGGGGCCGCGGCGATCTAAACCAACTAGCGAGGATCGGCCAGTCGGTGCTTCGTGGGCCTCCAGATTCAGGCACAGCCGGGCGTGGCTTTATGAACTCGCTGCTGACGGGAAGCCTGCCGATCTCCGGGGCGGGAGCTGGGGCGATGCTAGGCGGCGTTCCGGGCGCTATGATCGGATCGGCTGCCTCGATGGCCATGCCGGCTGCGGTAGGTGCTATGATGCGCAGTTCAGCCGGACGGGCATACCTGACCAATCAGGTAGCGGCTGGCCTCGTTGATCCAAGGGTCATTGCTGCTGTCACGGCCAACCTAGCTGTGCGCAATAGGCTTATGCAGGACTAGTCCAGCATCCGCATCGACCTCGCCGCCGCCCATCCGTATCGCGCCCACACGAGCAGGAACGTTAGGCTCCGGGCAACGAAGAAGCCGAATATGGCGGCGAACAGGATCAGACCAACGTTGTGCGTTCCCTGGTGCCAGAGGTGGTCATCCCACCACATGGCGGCCACGCCGGCCGCCACGCTGACAACGAACTGGAACGCTATCCACACCGGGTTATTTACAGCCGATCACTTGGTCCGACGATTGGCTGCCTTGGTCCAAAGATGTCTCTGAATATCATCCGAACGAACAGAAAGCCAAGAATGAGGAACGGGGCGAGGATAAGTCCCGTGAATGTATCTAGAAGCCACTGCATGACACATTCTCCCTATTCGCTCACTGGCAGCTCACAATTCTCCCGCCGATCGGATAGCACGTCACGAACGGCTGGGTCTGGGGCTGCAACTGCGGCGGCATCTGCACCGGCCCTTGCATCGGCTCCGGCCACTGCACCGGCTGGTTGGGCTGAAAGACCGTAAAGGGCTGCTGCTGTTGGGGCCAAGTCTGGGCGTTCGCCGCGGTAAGGGTTGCGGCGGCAAATGCGAGTGCGATCAGGGTTTTCATAGCGGCCCTCCAGGCCATCCGAATGAGTGGCGACGGCGCGGCTCGGTCGGAGGCCGAGAGTTCGGGAGCTACCCTAGCGCCGTCTGGCCACCATACCACAACCGTAACGTGAAAGCTACAGCATATGAGTGGCACGTATCCATCTCCGACGCTGAGAAGCCCTATCATGAACGGCGGCACCCTGTCGTCGGTCGGAGAGTCGATTAGCGGCACATGGGCAGGAGGCCCTACTTGGTCAGGGGCGCACACGTTCTCAAGCACGGTGGCGCTAAACGGCGGCGGCGCAATTACCGGCACATGGACTGGTAATCCCATCTTCGCTAATTCCCCAACAGTTACCGGAAATTTCACGGTCTCAGGGAATGTCGTTTCGGGGTCCAATACCTCCGGGCAGCGCTTCATTAACATCAACTCTGCCGCCGGGCAGAACAGAAACATACAGTTTCAAAGCGCCGGTCTTAATCGTTGGACGTTGAAGGGAGATTCTTCTGCTGAATCAACAGGGGACGCAGGAAGCGCTTTCGTCTTGACGGGATATAACGATGCGGGCACCGCTAAAGGAAGCCTGTTACAATTTGACCGTAGGTTTGGGGCGCAGCAGTTCAACGCATATGCCGTGACATTCTCCGGGACTGATAATGGGACGAATGGGTTCACGATGCCCTATTCGATGAAGTCTAGCTTTACGGGAGCAACCACCAACTCACTTGGGATCACGTTTCATCGCTGGTGGGTGACGGGCGATACGACAACCGACCTTGAGCAAGGCACATATTACGCATTCCAGTGCGACTATGGCCCGGCAACGACAGGTGGCGGGCGCACGGGAATGCAGATACTTCTGCGCTCAGTTGGCGACATCACGTCCAGTAACGCAGTTGTCTTGAACGGATTCCGATCAAACGTTCAGGCGCTTCATAGTGGGGGAATGAGCGCCGGATGGAACGGCGGCAACGTCCAGGCTATGGACCTGATGTCGCAGATCGTCGATGGAGCGACAGGGTGGGGTGCTACCAATATCATCCAGGCCAATAACAACATCAGCGGTGTCGGGCAGAATAACTTTATCCGTCGCACCGGTATTTATGTCGCCTGTGGTCTTGATGCCGGGACGCAGGGAGGCCGCCTAGACGCTGTTATCTGCACCTCGATCAATCCCGTTCACAACCCATCTGGCGGCTATCCAGCTCCTGGTATGAGTTACAGATACTATATTGCGATTGGAAACGGCGGCTCGACCACGTTTACCGTGGATAAATACAATGGCGAGATCGTAGGAACTGCCGCCTCTATCAGCACGCCAAACGGGCAGCTTGTAGGAATGCCGACGCAGGCGTGCCTTCACGGCATAAACCTGTCCAGGGTTAACTTCTCGGAAACCGCGTTTTGGTCTCCTGGATTCAAGGTTCAGGGTTCTGGAACTACGCGCGTGGGGCGCTTGCAGGTTAGCGCTGGGACGAATGGTCCGGTAATAGATGCGCCGCTTCAGGTGGCCACGATAACCACCATAGCGTCAACGACAAACGGATATGCGAGCAGTCTTGGCGCCTACGTTGGCGAAGAATGCTACGACAACATCGGTGGGATTGCCATCGTTGATACAGTGACCGCAGATGGAGGTGTGACCGCCGCGCATTACCTGCGGGCACCTGTAGCGGCAACCGGAGATGTTGTACAGGTTGCGTCTGGCATCGTGGCGGCACAGGCCAACATCGGCGACACGGTGATCCACCTCCGAGCTGGGACCTACGGCGGCGCCGCCGG
>Ga0097621_100002192_pt1 | contig 13371 bp, 14 predicted proteins | sample KBSMisM72_FD_73165 | JGI IMG/M metagenome (GOLD analysis project Ga0097621, IMG submission 73165) | Miscanthus rhizosphere microbial communities from Kellogg Biological Station, Michigan, USA - KBS Miscanthus M7-2 (version 2) (version 2) | ecosystem: Host-associated > Plants > Roots >... | reverse complement strand
CTTCGCGCATGAAAGCGCTGCGCTTCGCCATCCCGCTCGCCGTATTCGTGGCGCTCGCCGCGTTCCTCGCGGTGGGCCTCACGCGCGATCCACGCGAGGTGCCCTCGCCTTTCATCGGCAAGCCCGCGCCGGCCTTCAAGCTCACGCAGCTCGCCGACGAGAAGCTCGCCTTCGGGCCCGAGGACATGAAAGGCAGGGTGTGGCTGCTGAATGTGTGGGCCTCGTGGTGCGTCTCCTGCCGCGTCGAACATCCGCTGCTGGTCGAGATGTCGAAGAAGAACCTGGTGCCCATCGTGGGCCTCAACTACAAGGACGGGCGCGACGAAGGGATGCAATGGCTCAAGCGCTTCGGCGATCCCTATTCGCTTTCCGCCTTCGACGGGGATGGCAAGGTCGGCATCGACTTCGGCGTGTATGGCGTGCCGGAGACGTTCGTGATCGACAAGAAGGGCGTCATTCGCTACAAGCAGATCGGGCCGATCACCCCGGAAGCGCTCGAGAAGACCCTGATGCCGCTCATCCGCGAGCTGAACGCGTGAAGCGCCTGGTCGCCGCGGGACTGCTCGCCCTCGCCTCGACCTGGGCCTTCGGCCAGGCCGAAGAGGTCGCGCATCCCGACCCGGTCGTGGAGCAGCGCCTGAAAGACCTCGCCGAGGAGCTGCGCTGCCTCGTCTGCCAGAACCAGACCATCGCGGATTCGACTGCGCCGCTCGCGCTGGACCTTCGCAACCAGATCCGTGCGCAAGTCGCGCAGGGCCGCACCGACGACGAGATCCGCGCCTACATGGTCGCGCGCTACGGCGACTTCGTGCTCTACCGCCCGCCCCTCAAGGCGACGACTGTGATGCTTTGGCTGGGCCCGGTCGCCTTGCTGCTCGTGGGAGCGGGCGTCTTCTGGAGCGTGGTTCGCAAGCGCGCGGCCAAACCCGAAGGCGCGCCATCGCCGGGACGCCGGGCGGAAATCGAAGCGCTGCTCGACGAGCGCGAGATTCGCCCCAAGTAGCCGCGCTTAGGCCTTGGCGAGTGCAGGCGCCCGTGCTGGCGCCTCGCGCTGCTGCGGGTCCACGGCCGCTTCGATGTGGCCCAGTTGCTGCGAGATGTCGCGCGCGGCCGCCATCGTGAGATGCGCGAGCTCGTCGCGCCTGGAGCCGATGATGTTCTTCTCGGCGCCCCAGACGCCCACGGCGGCGACCACGGCACCGGTGCGATCGCGGATGGGCACGGCGATGCCGCAAACGCCCGCGCGGAATTCGCCGCGGTTGATCGAATAGCCGCGCGCGCGCGTTTCCTCGAGATCGTGCTCGATGTCCTTGCGGCGCACGAGCGTGAGCGGCGTGTAGCGCTTCACGTGCTCCGCCGCCTGGTCCAGCGCCTCGTCACCGAGCCAGGCGAGCATCGCCTTTCCCGTCGAGGTGACGCTTGCGGGCACGCGCGAGCCGATGCTGGTGATGGCCTTCAGGGGTTGCGCGCTGTCCACCTTGTCCACGTAGACCACGAAGCCCCCGTCGAACACGGCGAGCTGGACCGATTCATGGCAGTCGCTGCTCAACTTGCGAAGCCGCGGCCCCGCCACCGAAACGAGATCGACGTCGCGAACGAGCATCGATCCCATCTCCCACAGTTTCAGCGTGGGCGAGTAGAGGCTGTTCAGCGGGTCCTTCTTCACGTATCCGAGCACCGACAGCGTGGACAGCAGCCGGTAGACATTGGGCTTGGTGAGGCCGAGCTCGCGCGAGAGCTCCGTGAGGCGGCGAGGCTGGCCCGACCGGACCAGCGCCTCCAGGAGGTTCAGCGCCTTCTGGACGGTTTGTTCCATCCGGCTCCCCTTTCAGCGATCGACATACGGTTTCGTATATCGTACACCGCGCCACGGCGCCATGCGCTATATAAGCGCTGGCCGATCCTCCAGCTCGTTGGGCCGCGCGCCGGAAGCCGGAAAGTGACGCGCGAGGAGCGCCGATACCGCTTCGATTCCCGCGAGGCTGCCCTGCTCGAACCTTCCTTCGCGGTAATGGGACTCCATCATGCGGCAGATGCCTTGCCACTCATCATCGGCCACGTGCGAGGCGATCCCGCGGTCGGCGACGATCTCGACGCGACGATCCGCGAGCAGCAGGTAGATGAGCACGCCGTTGTTCTCCGCGGTGTTCCACACACCCTGCAGCGCGAAGACCTCTCGCGCGCGCTCTCGCGACGAGAGGTCGCGCCACAGCTGCGCGGTGGTGAGCTCCGCTTCCACGACGAAGCGCAGCTCGCCGCGATGGTCCTGTTCGCAACGCGCGACTTGCGCCTGCAACGCATCGAGCGTCGCCGGCGTGAATCGACCGCGCGCCACGAGCGGGCTCATGACGATGTGACGGCAGAAGCGCGCGAGATCCATCACCAGCTTCCCGAGGCGCCGCCGCCGTCGAAGCCCCCGCCGCCGCCGCTGAAGCCGCCGCCTCCGCCACCGCCGCCCCAGGAGCCGCCGCCCCCCGGGATGTAGCCGCCCCAGCCGCCTCGCCCCACGGCCCTGCCGATGCCGCTTCCGCCCACGAGCGTGAACACGAACGCGAAGATCGCGGCGGCGATACCGATCACGAGGCTGCCGATGAGGAGCCAAGCCGCGATGCCCGTGATTCCCGAAGCCAGCGTCGCGCCGAAGAAGCGCCCGAAAATCGAGCGCAGCACCATGCCGGCGATCGGAATCGCGAAGAGCGCGAAGATCGCGAAATCACCGAAGGACGACGTGCTGTCGACCTTGCCGCGGGATGGCGCCTCTTTCGGCAGCGGCAATTCCTCGCCCTCGATCGCCTTCATGATGGCGTCCACTCCGGCGTCGATGCCGCCGGCGAAATCGCCGTTGCGAAAGCGCGGCGAGACGATGTCGGAGATGATGCGTTTGGACAGCGCGTCCGTGAGCGTTCCCTGGACGCCGCGCCCCGTATGGATGCGCATGCGCCGCTCCTTCATCGCGATCGCGAAGAGCACGCCGTCGTCGACGCCCTTGCGGCCGAGCTTCCATTCGTCGGTCACGCGGCCGGCGAACTCCTCGATGGTCTCGTCGCCGATCGTGGGCACGATGAGCACGGCGACCTGCGAGCCGCGTTGCTTCTCGAATGCGGCGAGCTTCGACTCCAGCGCATCGCGTTGCGTCGCGCTGAGCGTGCCCGCGAGGTCGGTCACGCGCGTGGCGAGCTTCGGCACCGGCGTCGCGGCCAGGGCCGCCACAGCGGAAAGCGCCGCGAGGAACGCGGCGAGCGCTTTCATCGCGTCGCTACTTCGGGGCGGCGGGTTGCGCGGGAGCCGGCTGGGCGGGGGCCGCGGGTCTGGGCGTGAAGTCCACCTTCGGCGGACGCGAGATCGCCTTCTCGTCCTCCACCGTGAAGGACGCCTTCTCCTTGTACCCGAACATCATCGCGGTGAGGTTGGTCGGGAACTGGCGCGCGAGGATGTTGTAGTCCTGCACCGCCTTGATGAAGCGGTTGCGCGCGGTCGTGATCCTGTTCTCTGTTCCCTCGAGCTGCGCCTGCAGCTCGCGGAAGTTCTGGTCGCTCTTCAGCTGCGGATAGTTTTCCGCCACCACGAGAAGGCGTCCCAGCGCGCCCGAAAGCTCCGCCTGGGCCTGCTGGAATTTCTGCATCGCCGCCGGATCGCTGATCGCTTCGGCCGAGACGTTCACCGACGTCGCCTTCGCGCGCGCGTTGGTAACGCCGATCAGGACGTCCCGCTCCTGCGCCGCGTAGCCCTGAACGGTCGCGACCAGGTTCGGAATCAGGTCCGCCCGGCGCTGGTATTGGTTCAGCACTTCTCCCCAGGCGGCCTTGACCTGCTCGTCCTTCGTCTGGAAATCGTTGTAGCCGCACCCGGAAAGCGTGAGCAACGCCAGCAGCGGCAGGGCCCACAGGAGCTTCGGCATCTTTTTTCTCCTTCGAAAGGCGCTCGCGATCGAGCACCCGCAAATAGTGGGGTCGCTGCCGGCCATTTCAAGCGGCTCCCTGCTCTATCGAGCGCAGCGTTCTGCGCGCGAGCAGCAGATCCTCCCAGGCTTTCGCCTTGTCGGGGAGGGTGCGCAACAGGTAGGCCGGGTGGTAGGTCACCACGAGCGGCGTCCCGCGATAGCGATGCACCCGGCCGCGCAGGCTCCCGAGGCTCGCCTCGGTCTGCAGCAACCGCGCCGCCGCGGTCTTCCCGAGGGCGACGATGACCTTCGGCGAGATGAGCTCGATCTGCCGATCCAGGAACGGTGCGCAGGCGCCCGCTTCCTCCGGCGTCGGGGTGCGGTTCCCCGGCGGGCGGCATTTCACGACGTTCGCGATATAAGCATCGCGCCCGCGCTTGATGCCGAGCGCGGCCATCATGGCGTCGAGGAGCTTGCCTGCCTGTCCCACGAAGGGCTCGCCCTGCTCGTCCTCCTCGGCGCCCGGCCCCTCGCCGATGAAGAGCCACGGGCCCGATTCGGCGCCGGCGCCGAAGACCGCCTGCTTGCGCTGCTTGCACAGGCCGCACGCCGTGCATGAAGCAACGGCCGAGCGAAGCTCACCCCAGTTCATGGAAGAGACCGGGTGGATGGTGGAAGGTAGAGCGTGGGCGGTCGTCGCAGTGGAAGCTTCGCTGCCTTCTACCGTCGACCTTCTGCCCCCTAGCGCATATCCGTACAGCCTTGTCACCGCGAGCAACTCGAGCTCGCGCAGCTCGCGCGCATCCATCACAACGCGAGGCCCAGGAAAAGCGCGTCCTCGCGCCCGCTCACCGCCGGGTAGTAATCGGGACGGATCGCGATCTGCTGGAAGCCGAGCTTGCGGTACAGGTGGCGCGCGGCGACGTTGGATGGCCGCACCTCGAGGTAGACGATCTGGCACGAGGCGGAGCGCGCGACGCCGATCATGTGGTCGAGGAAGCCGCGCCCGATGCCCTGCGCCTGCCATTCGGAAGCGATGGCGACGTTCAGCAGGTGCGCCTCGTCGAGCGCGATCATCAGGATGGCGTAGCCCACCACCACCTCGCCGTGCGTCACGGTCCAGCAGTCGTAGCCGGCGTTCACCGAGTCGCGGAAATTGCCAATGCTCCACGGGAACGCGTAGAGCGACTTCTCGAGCGCCGCCACTTCGGCAAGGTCAGCCGCGCGCATGCGCCGGTAATGGATTTGCGGGATCGGGACCGCGCTCAACTTTTTGCCTTGCGCCTTTCCTCGGTGGTGAGGGCCACTTTGTCCCTCAAGTATAGGGGCGTGGCATCGGCGGCGGCCATCCCCGCGCCCCGGGCGAATCGCCGCGCCGCAATCCTCGCGACTGCGCCGGCGCGCGGCAGGTCGCCTTCGAAGCGCATCTCGACCGAGTCGCGATAGGCCTCGCGAAGCCACGGGTGCCGGTCGAATCCGCTGCCGGTCGCCGCCCAGCGGCGGCCCGGAAGCGGCGGCAGCGAACGGCCGTCGGCGAGACGGGGCGCGATCACCTCATCCCAGTCGTCGCCGTTGCGCGCGTACGCCGCGAGGTACGCCTCTCCCATGCGGGCGTCGAGCGCGGCAATCACACGGCTCTCGTTGGATTGCTCCGCGAGCGCGAGGAGCGAGGGCACGGGCACCACAGGCCGGTTCGCCGCGAAGGCAAGTCCCTGGACGATCCCGCACGCGATGCGGATCCCGGTGAACGAGCCGGGTCCCTGCCCGAAGCCGAATGCGTCCATCTGCTCCGGCGAGAGGTGAGCCCGGTCGAGCACGCGCCGGAGCATGGGTACCAGCAGTTCGGAATGGCGATTCTCGGCGAGCGCCTCCTCGACGAAGAGCTCGCCGCCCCGGACCAACGCCACGGAGCATAGCTCCGTTGAGGTCTCAACGGCCAGTAAATTCAAAGGCTTGTAGCCTACTCTTGAAGTACTTTAGAGGATCGCCAGCGTGTCGAAACGACCGCCCAGGACGGCCCTGGAATCGATGCCCCACCAGCGCTCGAGGAAGGTCGCATAGTAGCCGCGAAAATCCACCGCATGGGGCAGGTTGCCTTCACCGTCGAGGCGGTCCAGGGCGGGCGCCGCACCATACAAGCCGCCTTTGACGCCGCCGCCAAGCACCAGGTGGGCGCTCGCGGTTCCATGATCGGTCCCGCCACTCTGGTTCTCGCGCGCGCGACGGCCGAACTCCGCGTACGTGGCTATCACCGTCGTATTCCAGCGTCCGGCCTCGACCAGGGCGTCGCGAAGCGCATCCATTCCTTCGGCGAGCTGGCGAAGGAGATTGGCATGGGTCCCCTGCTGGTTCGCGTGCGTATCGAAGCTTCCGAGCGAGACGCGGATCACCGATACGCCGGAGGCGTTCGCCGCGAGCTGTGCGGCCGTACCCGCGGCGTTGCCGAAGGGACCCTTCGGAAATGTCGTCTCGAACTTGTGGTCGGCCGTGAGTTTCTGCGCCGAAGCGCGCACGTCCCGCTCCACGCGCAGGATGTGCGCGAGGGCCGGGTTGCGCGTCTCGCCCTCGTCGCGCGCAAGCCGCGCGTTGCGCAGGAACTGCGCCGGGTCTGCGAGCGCGATGGCGCGCGCATTGTTGCCGGCGAGCGGACCCATGGATCCCGCGCCGACCACGACACCGTCGGCGGCGAACGAAAGCGGCGAGGGCGAAAGCGCGAACGCGCGCGCGAGCCAGCCGGCATCGAGGTATTCGTCGCTCGACGAGGCGGTGTCCCAGATTTCGATCGAGCGGAAATGCGACAGGTTCGGACGCGGATAGCCCACGCCCTGGACGATGGCAAGCTCGCGCGCCTCCCACCGCGCATGCAACTTCTCGAGCGCCGGATGCAGGCCCGTGGTCTCGGTGAGCTTCACGACCTGGTCTCGCGCGATGCCGATACGCGGTCGCAGCGCCGCATACGACGGATTCGCGTAGGGAATGACCGTGTTCAGCCCATCATTGCCGCCGCGCAGCTCGACGAGGATGAGGAGCTTGCGGGCCGGCGCCTGCATCTCGGCCGCGAATGCATGGGACCCGGCGAAAGGCGCGAGTGCGGCGAGCTTCAGGAAATCGCGGCGCGCGAACGTCATTTGAGCTGGAAGGAAGCGTCCGCCACGAGCGCGCGCACGCGATCGCCAACCGGAGCTTCCTTGTCGTCCGTGTTCACCGCGGGATATGCGAGCACGAGATCCTGGAGACGGTCGCCTCCGCGGCTGCCCAGCGAGCGGGAGAAACGATCCGCGTCGAATACGTAATCGGTCATGCCACGCTCGAGCATGCGGCGCAGCTGCGCGCCCGGCCCGGCCTGCCCGCCGCCCTTCGCCTCCTCGCGCATCGCCATCGGCATGGGTTCCGGTTCGGAGCCGCGAAAGACGCGATCGACGAATTGGCGGCGGCCGAGCAGCGTGGCCGAATCGATCCACGCGTCGCCTCCGGGCCATCCCTTCACGTTGGGCGGAGCGAACGGGTTCTGGCCAAGCGCGGCGCACGCGAACACCGCCGGGCGCAAATCGACGGGATGAATGCCGAACGTGCGCAATGTGCCCACGACCAGCTCCACCGGCGATTTCACCAACGCGCCCCGGTTGGCCTCGGCCCAGAACGCATCCGACATGAGCGCCACGCGAAGCAACGGCCTCACCTCATAGCGCGCTTCGCGGAACACGTCGGCCCAGCGCGAGACCGCCGCGGGGTCGGGCGTCGGCGACACGAACTCGCGCCACAACTTCGCGGCCACGAAGCGCGCGGTCTGCGGCCTCGAGAGGAGCGTGTCGATCACGTCGTCGCCGTCCAGGCGGCCGGATCGGCCGAGCACCGTCTTCTCGCCGTCGTCGTGCCAGATGCGCCGGTAAGTGAACTCCCCGGTCTCGCGGTCGAGGCTCCACCCCGTGAAGGCGCGCGCGGCCTCCTTCACGTCGTGCTCGGTGTAGTTGCCCTCCCCCAGCGTGAAGAGCTCCATCACTTCGCGTGCGAAGTTTTCGTTGGGTGCCTGCCGGCGATTGCCGGCGTTGTCGAGGTACACCAGCATCGCCGGGTCCTTGCCGATCGCGTGCAGGAGCGTGGCGAAGTTGCCTAGCGACTCGCGCCGCAGCAGCGTGTTCTGCCGGTACATGAGCTGCACCGAGCGGACCTTTTGCTGGCTCGTGGCGAAATGGTTGTGCCAGAAGAGCGTCATCCGCTCGGAGAGCGGGCTCGGCGTCTCGATCATCTCGCGCAGCCACCACGCGCGCAGATCGAAGCTTTCGCGTGTGAGGCGCCGCTGCGAGGCCATGCGCTCTTCCGGAGTCATGTTGCGCCGGCGGTAATACGGCTCGAAGGGCGCGTCGACGAAATCCGGCGGCGCGACGGATGCCTCGCTGCGCGCGCCCGCGAGCAGGCGATCGACCGCCTGCGCGCGCTCGAGCGTGGCGTAGCGGGCAATCTCGGCGTCGGTGGCGCCGAAGCCCGTTCTATTCAGCAGGTGGCGCGCGCCGTCATAGCCGATGGCCGCCGCCTGGCAGGCGAACGCAACGACGAACGCGAGGAGTGCGAAGATGAGCCGCATGGCGTCGCTGAGCATAGCTCGCCCCCGGAAAAAAATCGCGCCGGCGAAGGGGTCGCCGGCGCGATAACCGCCGTTACTTGCCGCGACCGTGATGCTGGTGAGCGGCCTTCATCTCCTCGGGAGTGATGAAGCCATCGCCGTTGGCGTCGATCTGGCCGAAGTGCTCGGCCAGGCGCGGCGCGTTCGCCTGCGCTTCGGCGAGACTGATGCGGCCGTCGCCATCGGTATCGATCTTGCGGAAGTGCTCCGCGAAACGCTGCGCCTGCATCTGCTCGTGCTGCGCGCGCATCTTCTCGTGGAAAGCGCGCAGCTCGTCGGGCGAGAGCTGCCCGTTGCCGTCGGTGTCGATCTCGTTGAAGTGCTTCGCGAGCATCGGCAGCGCCTGCGCTTCGTCCTTGCTGATGAATCCGTCGCCGTTGGTGTCGGCCGCCTTGATGCGCTCCAGCATCGCGCCGTGGCGGTGGCCGCCAGCGCCTTCCGGCGCAGCGACCGCGATGATCGCAGCGCTTGCGAGCGCGGCCGCAGTAAGGCTCAGTACGTATTTCATTCGATCTTCCTTTCGTTCGGATCAGTTCGCATCAGGAATGGTCCCGAGCGTAAGCGAACAACGTCCCGAAGTCGTTTCCGGAACACCTTGAGTGGTAACAACTTGTAAGGACCTTCGCCGCTGCCGGCCCCGCTGCTAACATCGATTCGCCATGCAAACGCAATCCCGCCAGAAGATCCTCGTAGTCGACGACGACCTGCGCCTTCGCGACCTGCTCAAGCGCTACCTGTCCGAGCAGGGATTCGCCGTCGACACCGTGCCCGACGCCCAGGCGATGGAACGCGGCCTGCAGCGCGTGCGCTACGACCTCATGGTCCTCGACCTCATGCTCCCCGGAGAAGACGGTCTCGCCATCTGCCGGCGGCTTCGTTCCAGCGGAAACCAGATCGCGATCATCATGCTCACCGCCAAGGGCGACGACGTGGATCGCATCGTCGGGCTCGAGCTGGGCGCCGACGACTACGTTGCCAAGCCGTTCAACCCGCGCGAGCTGGTGGCCCGCATCCACGCGGTGCTGCGGCGCCAGGCGCCGCAGGAGACGCCGGGCGCGCCGTCGGCCGAACCGAAGGTGGTGGAGTTCGGACCGTTCGCGTTGCACCTTGCAAGTCGGGCGCTCACCAAGGACGGCGACAACGTGCCGCTCACGACGGGCGAATTCGCGCTGCTCAAGGTGCTGGCGCTGCACCCGCGCGAGCCGATGTCGCGCGACAAGCTGATGGACCTTGCGCGCGGCCGCGAGCACGAAAGCTACGACCGCTCGATCGACGTCCAGGTCTCGCGCCTGCGCCGTCTCCTGGGCGAGGATCCGCACCAGCCGCGCTTCATCCAGACGCTGTGGGGATTCGGATACGTGTTCGTTCCCGACGGCCTGCCTGCCAAGTGAAGTGGCTTCCGCAATCCCTGCTGGCTCGCACGCTCATCGTCGTGGTGGCCGCCCTCGTTCTTTCGCAGGCCGCGTCGCTCTACCTCCTGCACGAATACGTGACGCAGCCGCGCAACGCCTACGGCATGGGGCAATTCGTGAGCCACCTGAAGACGATGGGCGCGGCCCTGCAGACGATGTCCCCGGAACAGCAGTCGGAATTCATCGGCCGCATCGCGGAGAAGGAGGGCCTTCGCATCATTCCCGTCCGCGGCAACGAGGGAATGAGGCCCGCCCCCGACGTACCGCCCGTGCGCATGTTCCGGGAGCGCGTGCGCGACATCTTCGGCGCCGACGCGGACGTCTACGTTCGCGCCCCGGCCGACAATCCGGACGAATTCGGCAAGCGGCCACGCCCGCAGGTGCTGTGGATCCGTCTTCCGACCGGTGAGCGCGATTACTGGGTCGCGTTTCCGCGCGGGCGCATCGAGCGCGACCCCACTTCCGCCCTCCTCGTCTGGACGGTCGCCGGCCTCGGCATCGCCGCGCTCGCGACCTTCTTCATCGTGTGGCGCCTCAATCGCCCGTTGGCCGACCTCGCGCGCGCAGCCGACCGCCTGGGCGGCGGCGCCGACTCCACGCACGTGGAGGAGGAAATGGGGCCCTCGGAAGTGCGCGCGGTGATGCGCGCCTTCAACCGGATGCAGGATGGCCTCCAGAAGAGCCGCAGCGATCGCGCGATCTTCCTCGCCGGCGTCTCGCACGACCTGCGCACGCCGCTGTCGCGCCTGCGTCTCGAGCTGGAAATGCAGGAAGGCCGCATGGAACCCGCGACGCGCAAGGCGATGGTCGAGGACCTGGACGACATGAACGCGATCATCGACCAGTTCATGGACTTCATGAGGAGCGAGGCCTCCGAGCCGCTCTCGCCCGTGAACCTGGCGGAGCTCGCGCGCAGCTGCGCCGAGCGCGCGGCCCGCGGGGGCGCCCACATCCGCTGCGAGCTGAACGAGTTGCCGGTCCAGATGCTTCGTCCGCTCGCGATGCAGCGCGCCATCGACAACCTCATCGGCAATGCGTTGCGCCACGCCCCGGGCGAGATTGTCGTGCGCGTTCGCCAGACCGACGCAAGCGCCGAGGTCGCGGTACTGGACCGAGGGCCCGGGATCGCGCCCGAGATGGTGGACAGGCTGAAGGAGCCCTTTACGCGCAAGGACGAGTCGCGCACCGGCTCTTCCGGGGCGGGCCTGGGGCTTGCCATCGCAAGCCGGGTGGCGGAGCTGCACGGCGGCCATCTCGACCTCGTTGGCCGGGAAGGCGGCGGGCTGGAGGCGCGCATCACCCTTCCACTGGCCCGCTAGACCGCGTCAACCGGACGGCGGGTTCATGCGTTGCCCGGTTGTCGCACGCCGATCGCCCTGGCGCCGCGACGCGGGCGTATGCTGAAAGCGGGCGAAGAACGAGACCAAGGAGCATCAATATGAGAGCGATCAAATCGCTGGTAGTAGCGGCCATCGCCGCCGTGGGCGTTGCGGCAGTCGCCGTCGATGCCCAGGCTGCAAGCGGTGGTGGCGGACACGGGGGCGGTGGCGGTGGCGGAGGCCATGGTGGCGGTAGCCACGGCGGCGGCGGATATCACGGGGGCGGCGGCCATGGCGGCCACTACTCCGGTCACGGCCACTACTACGGTCACGGCCATTACTACGGTTACTACGGCGGCTACTACCCGTATTACTGGGGCTGGCCGCTCGCATGGTCGGCCGCTTGGTATTGGGGCGCGCCGTACTACTACTACAACTCGCCGTATTACTACCCTCCGGCGTACCCGCCCGTGGCTTACGACCCGATGGTGACGCGCTATCCGGCGGCATACCCGGACGGCGTGATGGAGCCGATGGAGCCGATGGAGCAGAGCACCCAGGTCCAGCCCGGCCCGGGCGCGCCCACGCAGGCGCCCGCGTACATGAACTACTGCGAGTCCGCGAAAGCGTATTACCCGAAGATCACCAGCTGCCCCGAGGGCTGGAAGTTCCTCCCGTCGCGCTGACGGGCACCGCGGCACGGCGGGCGCCGAAGAAGGATTCGACGTCCGCCAGCGCCCGCGTGCGCCGGAAAGGCGGCAGCGCGCGCCAGATCCTGCGCCCGTAAGGCTTGTCCACGAGGCGGGGATCGCAGATCACCAGCGCTCCGCGATCCGTTTCGTCCCGGATCAACCGTCCCGCACCCTGCTTGAGGGCGATCACCGCGCGCGGCAGCTGGTAGTCCATGAAGGCATTGCCGCCGGCGCGATTGATTCGCTCGATGCAAGCGGCGAGCACCGGATCGTCGGGAGGATTGAACGGCAGGCGGTCGATCACGACCACGGAGAGCTGCTCGCCCTTCACGTCGACACCCTCCCAGAACGACTGCGATCCCACCAGGATCGCGTTGGGCGATCGCCGGAATCGTTCCAGGATCTCGTTCTTCGACCCCGTGCCCTGTAGCAGCACCGGCCAATCGAGCCCTTCCCCGGCGAGCTTGCCCCGGAGAAGGTCGTGGCCGCGATCCATGGCGCGCAGGCTGGTGAAGAGGAGGAACGCATGGCCGCCGCTCGCGCGCACGACGGGCCACGCCGCGTCGATGACGCTCTCCACATAGCCCTCGCTGTTCGGATCGGGAAGTCCCTCGGGCACGTACAGGAGGGCCTGTGTTGCGAAGTCGTAGGGACTCGCCCAGGTTTTCGTCGTCGCTTCCGCAAGCCCCGTCTCCGACTGGAAGTGGGAAAAATCGCCGTTCACGGACAGCGTTGCGGAGGTGAAGATCCATGCGCGATGGGCCTCGTCCACCTGCGCGCGGAAAATCCGCCCCGCGTCGAGCGGCGTGATGTAGAGGACCGCCGATTGCGCGTAGGCCTCGACCCAGCGCACGACTTCCGGCGCCGTGTCCTCGCCGTACGCATCTTCCTTCGGGCGCTGGTCGGCGTCGCGCCATTCGCCGATCAGCGCGGCGAGCGCATCGCATCGCAGGCGGCAGTTGCGGATCTCGTCGGCGCGCTCTTCCTGCGCCCGCAGCTTTTCGCCGAGGGCGGCGAGCGCTCCGGCGAGCGCGTCGAGCGACGCGTCGAATCGCGCCCGCTCGCGAAGCTGGGCCAGCGCCGTGCGGCCGCTCGCCTGTCCCAGCGATAGCCGCACGTCCCGGCCCGCCTTCTCCGCGGCCGTGGCGGCCTCGCCGATTTCGGTGCCTTCCTTCGCGTGTTGCGCCTGCGCGAGACGCGCGTCGCGCGCGAGCTCGAGCACCTGCGAAGTCGAGACCTGCCGGCCGAAGAAAAGGCGCGCGAGGTCGGGCAGGTGGTGTGCCTCGTCGAAGACGATCGTGTTGGCCGACGGAAGGAGGTCCTGCGCGCCCTCGTCGCGCAGCACGACATCGGCGAAGAAAAGGTGGTGGTTCACGACGACCACGTCCGCCTCGGAAGCGCGCTTGCGCGCCTTCATCACGAAGCAGTCCTGGTAATGGCGGCACGA
>Ga0097621_100002191_pt1 | contig 13373 bp, 10 predicted proteins | sample KBSMisM72_FD_73165 | JGI IMG/M metagenome (GOLD analysis project Ga0097621, IMG submission 73165) | Miscanthus rhizosphere microbial communities from Kellogg Biological Station, Michigan, USA - KBS Miscanthus M7-2 (version 2) (version 2) | ecosystem: Host-associated > Plants > Roots >... | reverse complement strand
CAATGCCGCGCGTTATCGCAGCCTGTTCCAGGCCGCGGGCCTCGCGACGGTGACGCTCCCCCATGCGCCGGCCGATCGCCTGCACATCTTCAACCAGTTCGTGATCCGGACGCCCGACCGCGACGGCTTGAAGCGCCACCTCGACGAGCAGGGCATCGGCAACGAGATTTACTACCCGGTGCCGTTCCACCTGCAACCCTGCTTCGCCGATCTCGGGTACCGCCAGGGCGCGTTCCCGCACGCCGAGCGGGCGGCGCAGGAGAGCCTCGCGATTCCGGTCTACGGCGAGCTGACGGTCGATCAGCAGGAAGCGGTCGTCTCCGCGATCGGTCAGTTCGTCCAGCGCGGCGTGCCGGCGGGCTCGGGACAATGACGACCCGCCCCGGACCGTCCGTCTCCAACACCACCCAGATTCTGATCGGGTTGGTGCTGGGCATCGGCGTCGGCTATCTGTTTCCTTCGTCCGACGCCAACGGCGTGCACGTGGCGGGCTTCGCCGAGCAGGTGAAGCCGCTCGCCGACGTGTTCCTGCGCATGATCAAGATGATCATCGCGCCGCTGCTGTTTTCCACGCTGGTGGTCGGCATCGCCGGCACCGGCGACATGAAGACGATGGGGCGGATCGGCTTGAAGGCGATTCTCTACTTCGAGATCGCCACCACGATCGCGCTGTTCCTCGGGCTCGGGCTCGTCAACCTCTTCAAGCCCGGCGTCGGCGTCGCGCTGCCGATCGGCGCGGACACCAGGACCGCGGCGGCGATGGTGCAGAACCAGCAGCACGCCTGGGACATCCTGCTGCACATGTTCCCGACCTCGGTCATCGATTCGATGGCCCGCGGCGACATCCTGCAGGTCGTGATCTTCTCGATGTTCTTCGGCATTGCCGTCGCCGCGATCGGCGCCAAGGGTCAGCCCGTGCTCGACCTGATGGAGAGCACGGCGCAGGCGATGTTCAAGTTCACCGGTTACGTGATGGCGTTTGCGCCGGTCGGCGTCTTCGCGGCGATCGCCGCCACGGTCGGCAGCAAGGGGCTCGGCATCCTGCTGACGCTGGGCAAGCTGGTGGGCCTGATGTACCTGGGCCTCGCGATCTTCGCGCTGATTGTCCTCGGCACCGTCTCATACCTGATTCGCGTGCCGTTCCTGACGTTCGTCAAGGCGATCCGCGAGCCGATGCTGATCGCGTTCACCACCGCCAGCTCCGAAGCGGCGCTGCCCAAGGCGCTCGAGATCATGGAGCGCTTCGGCGTCCCCAAGAACATCGTCGGCTTCGTGCTGCCGACCGGCTACAGCTTCAACCTCGATGGATCGACGCTCTACCTGTCGCTCTGCAGCGTGTTTGTGGCGCAGATGGCGGGCGTCGAGATGACGCTGGGCCAGCAGCTGATCATGATGCTGACGCTGATGCTGACCAGCAAGGGCGTGGCGGGCGTGCCGCGCGCGGCGCTCGTGGTGCTCGCCGCCACCCTCGCCACGTTCAACCTGCCGCTCGAAGGCGCCGCCATCCTCCTCGCGATCGACCAGATCATGGACATGGGCCGCACCGCCGTGAACGTCATGGGCAACTGCATCGCCACCGCCGTCGTGGCGCGCTGGGAAGGCGTGTTCGACGACGAGCGGATGCGGGCGTTTGCGGACGGCGTCGAATCCAGGGCCGCCTGATGCGCGTCGCGGTCGTTGGCGCCGGAGGCCAGCTCGGCGCCGCCCTCATCCACGAATTCGCCAGCCACCACGAGATTGTCGGATTCACCCGGGCGCAGCTCGACATCAGCGATGTCGACGCCGTCGATGCGGCGATGGCCAGCGTGAAACCCGGCGTGATCCTCAACGCGGCGGCATTGACGGCGGTGGACGCCGCCGAGGATCGCCCGATCGAGGCGCTGAACAGCAACGCCTTCGGCGTCCGGGCGCTGGCGCGGGCGGCATCGGTGCACGACGCCACGCTCGTCCACTACAGCACCGACTTCGTGTTCGACGGGAAGGCGGCCGTCCCGTATGTCGAGACGGACGGCCCGAATCCGCAAAGCGTCTACGCCGCATCGAAGCTCCTCGGTGAATGGTTCGCGGGCGATGCGCCCCGCGCCTACGTGCTGCGTGTCGAAGGCATCTTCGGCACGACGCCCGGAGGCGGTCCGGCCAAGGGCAGCGCCGCCGGAATCCTGAACGCCCTGAGAGCCGGCGGCACCGCGAAGGTGTTCGTGGACCGCACGATTACGCCGTCGTATGTAGCGGATGTGGCGCGGGCGACGCGTCAGTTGCTGGAAATGCCGGCGCCGGGCGGCTTGTACCACTGCGTGAACTCCGGCGTCACCACCTGGATGGAGTTTGCGGAGGAGATGGCCCGCCTGCTGGGAATTGACGCGCGGCTGACGCCGGTTCACCTTGCCGACATGAACCTGCGGGCCGCGCGTCCGGTCTACTGCGCGCTATCGAACGCGAAACTGCGCGCGCTCGGCATCGAGATGCCGTCGTGGCAGGATGCCCTGGCGCGCTATCTCACCGCGCGGCCTGCAGGCGCGTAACGCCTTCCGCCGCGCCGACGAGGCGGATGAACTCGGCGCGGTGCCCGTGCGCGTCTTCCCCCTTGAACTGCCTCGCCAGCGCGACCGCGTCCTTGAAGGACGAGGATCCTTTGAACGCGCTGTCCCTGAGCAGCATGCCGAACTCGGCGACCGCGGCCGCGAAGCCCATTTCAGGCGACGGCGTCGCGGTTGCCCTGACGGCGACCGTGATCAGCGCGCTCTGCCTGGCATCCGGCGCCTTGTAGCGGATCTTCACCGTCATCACCTCGTCGCTCGCCGCCGCGCGAGAGGGCGTGCCGGCCTGTTGGTACTTCAGCGGATCGATTGACGTCGTCTCGATCGGCTGGCCGGCCGGAATCAGCTCGTAGAGGGCGGTCACCGAGTGCCCGGCGCCCATGTCGCCCGCGTCTTTCTTGTCGTCGTTGAAATCCTGGTCCTTCAACAGCCGGTTCTCGTAGCCGATCAACCGGTACGCCGCGACCGAGCGCGGATTGAACTCCACCTGGATCTTGACGTCCTTGGCCACCGTCACCAGCGTGCCGCCGGCCTGTTCGACGAGCACCTTTTGCGCCTCGTTGAGCGAGTCGATGTATGAGTAGTTGCCGTTCCCGGCGTCGGCGAGCTTCTCCATCGTCGAGTCCTTGACGTTGCCCATGCCGAACCCGAGCACGGACAGCGCGACGCCGGCCTCACGCTTCTCCTCGATGAGGCGCAGCAGCGATCCCTGATCGGTGATGCCGACGTTGAAGTCGCCGTCGGTGGCGAGAATCACGCGGTTCACGCCGCCGGCGATGAAATGTTCCTGCGCCACCTTGTAGGCGAGCATCAGCCCCTGTCCGCCGTTGGTCGAGCCGCCGGCTTCGAGCTTGTGCAGCGCGTCGAGGATCGTCGTCGTGTCTCCACCGGACGTCGACGGCAGCACCAGGCCGGTGTTGCCGGCGTAGACGACGATGGCGACGCGATCCTTGTCGGTCAGGTTCGGCGCCAGCATGGCCAGCGACGCCTTCACCAGCGGGAGCTTGTGTGGCTCGTCCATCGATCCCGACACGTCGATCAGGAAGACGAGGTTGCGCGGCGGGATATGACTCGCGTCGATGCGCCGGGCCTGGAGGCCGACGAGCGCGAGGCGATGTTTCGGGTTCCACGGACAATCGCCCATCGCTGACGTGACGGCAATCGGCCGGCCGTCGCGAGGCTCAGGGTAGTTGAACGTGAAATAGTTGATCAGCTCCTCGACGCGGACCGCGTCCTTCGGCGGCGCCTGTCCCTGATTCAGGAAGCGTCGCACGTTCGAGTACGACGCGGTGTCCACGTCGCTCGAAAACGTCGACAGCGGATGGCGCGCGACCTCGGTCCAGTCGTTGTCGGTGATGCGATCGTACGCTTCCGTGTTGAATCGGAGGCGCTGCCCCGGAACACGCATGTACATCTGTGACGACGTCATCGCGTTGATCGTGGGCGACGCCGCGGCGACCGTCACCGTTTCGGCGAGGCTGCCGATCTGGAGCGTGAGCGCGAGCGTGGTCGTGGCTCCGACATGCACATCCGCCGTGGTGTTGAGGGAGGTGAAGCCGGCAAGGACGGCGGTTATCGCGTAGTGGCCGGACGCGATCCCGAGAAAGGCGAACTCACCCTTTGCGTCCGTGACCGTCGTCCGATCCGGCGCGCCGTCGCGCGCGGCCTTGACCTGGACGCCCGGCAACACCGCACCCTGCGAATCTTTCACGACGCCACGGATGTGGCCGAGACTGGACTGCGCGGACGCAACGGCGAGCGCGATGACGACGACCGACACGACGAGCGCAGCAATCCTGTGGCGTCTCATAGGTCCTCCTGAAAGCAGGCGGCGGTTACTGAGTAGGACACCGCGTGACGACATCTGGTCTGGTGTCGTCGCGTGGACGCGACAGGAGCAAGCGGAATGCCGTGGGGTGCGTGTGCCGATTGCGGGGTGAATGGGACAAATCGCCGAGTGAACGGGCGGCGGGTCGCCGCCTCATTCAATCCGGTGGAGGAGCGCTTCGTGAATCAGGATGTGGACGGGCGCTGGCCGAGTGTTTCGCCGACGAGATCGCGCACCATGTTGCCGATGGCCAGCGACGAAGTCAGCCCCGGCGACTCGATGCCGGACGCCTGCACCACCGACGGGTTCTCCCGATCCCGCCTGATCATGAAGTCCGCGAACGATTCCGACGGCGGGTGCAGCTTGGCGCGGATGCCGCTTCCCGAGAGACGCAGATCGTCGATCGTCACGCCGTCGATCAGCCGGCGCGCCGCCTCGGCAAAGTCCTCGAGCGGCAGCCGATCGCTTTCGTAGTCGTCCTTCCGTTCCTGATACTTGACCGTCGGCCCGAGCCAGACCTGTCCGCCGGTCGTGCGGACGAGATGGACGCCGAGGCCATGGCCCGATCCGTGAGGCAGGGGGTAGACGAGGCCGTTGACGAGCGAACGCTTTGCCGGCGCGAATTCGGCGTATTCGCCGCGGACCGGGTAGATGGTGAACGTCTCGCCGCCGAGCATCCGCGAGACCTCGTCGGCGTAGAGCCCCGCCGCGTTGACCACGACCCTGGCGAGAATCGCCTCGCGCTCGGTCGTGAGCACCATGCCGTCGGCGTGGCGGTCGGCGCCGACCAGCTTGGTGCCGGGCAGGAACACGACACCGGCGTCGGTCCCGGCGCGCAGGAGCGCCTTCACGTACTCTTCGGCGTTCATGATGCCGGTGTCGGGCGACCACAGCGCGAACCGCGTGTTGACCGCCGGCTCGCGCGCCACGATGAAGGCACGGTCGACGATCTCGAGGCCGGTGACGCCGTTCTCCGTGCCGCGGCGCTGGAGCGCCTCGAGCGCGCGGATCTCGTGCTCGTCGTGCGCCACGATCAGCTTGCCCGACTTCACGTGCGGCACGTCGTAGCGGGCGCAGAACTCGTACATCAACCGGCGGCCTTCGACGCACAGCCGCGCCTTCAGCGAGCCGGCGGGATAGTAGAGGCCCGCGTGGATCACGCCGCTGTTATGGGTGCTGGTGTCCATGCCGGGGCGGGGATGGCGCTCGAGCAGGCAGACCGACACCCCGGTGCCGGCAATCGCGCGCGCGGACGCCAGCCCGGTGACGCCTCCTCCAATGACTGCAACGTCGATCTGTTCCAACGGGTCAGCTCCTGTAGCCGATGGCGGCGTAGTCGAGATGGGTGAACAACAGGTTGTTGAGGATCACGGCGTTCGCGTTGACGGTATGGGCGATCTGGGTCATCGCCTGCGAGCGCGGCTCGGGCGACGTGAGCACCTCCGCCGGAAGATCCACGGTCTTCATCTTCATGTGATCCGGCACCGGCGCGCTGTAGCGAATCTCCACGCGCGCAAAGCCGCTCGCCCGAAGGAGGTATTGCAGGGTTTCGGGATGAACGGGACGGACGTGGGTGAAGTCGCGGATGTAGCTGCTGAAGAACGCGAGCCAGCACGCCGGGTTGATCGTTTCGAGCACGATCGGCGCGCCCGCCTGCAGCTTCTGTGCGGCGGCGTCGAGGAGCCGCATCAGGTACGGCGGCTCGAGATGCTCGATCACCTGAGTGGCGATGATGCCGCCGAGCGACTCGTCGGGCAGCGACGAGACGTACCCCAGCGCATCGGCGGTCGTCGCATCGAGACCGCGCTCGCGTGCGACGGCGACCATTTCCACGTTCATGTCGATGCCGCGCGCGGTGACGCCGGCGTCCTTGAGCGCGGCCAGCATCTCGCCGCGGCCGCAGCCGATGTCGAGGACGCCCGACCGGCCGGCGAACACCGGCACGTAGGCGCGCAGCCGCTCCTCGATCACCGCATCGGCGCCGCGAAACGCGTCTTCGAAGCCGACGTACTTGTAGTCGTCGATCTGCGGGCTGGTGGTCTGAGCCGGAGCGCCGCCGATCGGCGACGGCGTGAGCACGGCCGCGGGTGCGGCTGAGCGCTTCAACATCTCGGTCGCGCGCTGCAGCACGCCGACCTGCGTGCGCAGCTCGCCGAGCGAGTGGATCTCGCGCGCGATCTGGTCGATGCGCGCCGCCGCCGCGGCGGTGAGCTCGCGATCCTTGGTCTCGACGAAGCCGGTGATCTGCTGCAGGAACTCCATCAGCGCCGTCGCGACGAGCTCGCGGTGATCGCGATCGACGGACGGCAGGCGGCTCGCGGCGACGACGGCCTGATCGAGCGCCGTCAGCGCCGCGTTGTAGCGGACGTCGGCATCGCGCCGCTGACGGCCGAGCGCGTCCAGTTCGTCCGATGTCATGCTAATATTCTATGGTTCACCATGTCCAAGCGCGCCATTATTACCGGGATCACCGGGCAGGACGGATCGTACCTCGCCGAGTTGCTGCTCGCCAAAGGGTACGAAGTCGTCGGCACGGTGCGGCGATCGAGCGCGCCGAACTACTGGCGGATTCAGCACCTGCTGGATCGAATCACGATCAAGCCGGCCGACCTCCTCGATCAGCTGTCGCTCATCCGCCTGGTCGACGAAGTCCGCCCGCACGAGCTGTACAACCTCGCGGCGATGTCGTTCGTGCCGGCGTCGTGGGATCAGCCGATGCTGACCGGCGAGTTCAACGCGCAGGGCGTCACCCGCGTCCTCGAGGCGGTGCGCCAGGTCGATCCCTCGATCAAGCTCTATCAGGCCTCGTCGAGCGAGATGTTCGGCAAGGTGCGGGAGATTCCGCAGAGCGAGCTGACGCCGTTCTACCCGCGCAGCCCCTACGGCGTCTCCAAGGTCTTCGGACACTACATCACCGTCAACTATCGCGAGAGCTACGACCTGTTCGCGGTCTCGGGGATTCTGTTCAACCACGAGTCGCCGCGCCGCGGCCTCGAGTTCGTCACCCGCAAGGTGACCGACGGTGTGGCGCGAGTGAAGCTCGGGCTCATCGACAAGCTGTCGCTCGGCAACCTCGACGCGCAGCGCGACTGGGGCTTCGCCGGTGACTACGTCACCGCGATGTGGCTGATGCTCCAGCAGGATCGCGCCGACGATTACGTGATTGCCACCGGCATCAGCCATTCGGTCCGCGAACTGGTGGAGACCGCGTTCGGCCACGTCGGCCTCGACTGGAACGCGTACGTGAAGCTGGATCCGCGCTTGATCCGGCCGGCCGAAGTGGAGCACCTGATCGGGCAGAACACCAAGGCGCGCACAGCGCTCGGGTGGACCCCGTCGGTGGACTTCACCAGCCTCGTCAAGATGATGGTCGACGCCGATCTCGCCCGCGTGGCAAACGAGCCGCAGCCGACGCAACGCCTGTCCGCGTTCTGAACTGTCCACATGAATCCACCCAATACGTCATCGACCCTCGAGCGCATCCGCGCCCGGCAGGCCCGCGTGGGCGTCATCGGTCTCGGCTACGTCGGGCTGCCGCTCGTCGTCGAATTCGCGCGCGCGGGATTCGATGTCACCGGCTTCGACGTTGACGCCTCGAAGATCGAGCAGATCAACGCCGGCAAGAGCTACATCCCGGACGTGGCCGAAGCGGATCTCGCTGCCTGCGTGAAAGCGGGCACGCTCAGAGCCACGACCGACATGAGCCAGCTCGGCACGATGGACGCGATCGACATCTGCGTCCCGACGCCGCTGCGCAAGACCAAGGATCCCGACCTCTCGTACGTGGTGCACGCCGTCGAAGCAGTGGCGGCGACGCTGCGGAAGGGGCAGCTCGTCATTCTCGAGTCGACGACCTATCCGGGCACCACCGACGAAGTGGTCCAGCCGATGCTGACGGCGAAGGGCTTCAAGGCCGACGTCGACTACTTCCTCGCGTTTTCACCTGAGCGGGTCGATCCGGGCAATCCCCAGTTCAACACCAAGAACATCCCGAAGATCGTCGGCGGCGTCGGGCCGGCCAGCACGGAAGTGGCCGCGGCGCTCTACGGCGCGACGGTGCAGCACGTCATCCAGGTCAGCTCGACGCGCGTCGCCGAGATGGTGAAGCTGCTCGAGAACACCTTCCGCGCGGTGAACATCGGCCTGGTCAACGAAATCGCGTTGATGTGCCACAAGATGAACATCGACGTGTGGGAAGTGATCGACGCGGCCAAGACCAAGCCGTTCGGCTTCATGCCGTTTTACCCGGGGCCGGGCCTCGGCGGCCACTGCATCCCAATCGATCCGTTCTACCTCTCGTGGAAGGCGCGCCAGAGCGGGTTCGAGTGCCGGTTCATCGAGCTGGCCGGCCACGTCAACGGCGCGATGCCCGAGTACGTGGTGCAGCTGATCAGCGAGGCGTTGAACTCGGTCCGCAAGTCGGTCAGGGGATCGCGCGTCCATCTCTTCGGCATGGCCTACAAGCCGAATGTCGGCGACGTGCGGGAATCGCCGGCGCTCGACATCCTCGAGCTCCTCAGCCGCCAGGGGGCTGCGGTGAGCTACACCGATCCGTACGTCGCGTCGCTCACGCACGGCACCGAGACGCTGCGCTCGGTGGCCGCCGGCCAGGCGCTCGCCGAGGCCGCCGATTGCTACGTGGTCTGCACCAACCACGATGTGTTCGACTACGACGCCATCGTGAAGGGCGCCGGTTTGATCGTCGACACCCGCAACGCGCTGAAGAAACACACGAGCCCGTCCATCTTCCGGCTGTAGTGGCGCCCAAGCCGACCGTCCTCGGCGTGATCACGGCGCGGGCGGGATCCAAGGGCATTCCCGGCAAGAACACCAAGCGGCTCGCGGGCAAGCCGCTCATCGCCTACACCATCGAAAGCGCGCGCGCCTCGGGTGTCTTCGATCGCCTGATCCTCTCGACCGACGATGAGGAGGCGGCGCGGATCGCGCGGGAGCAGGGCGTCGAGGTGCCGTTCATGCGTCCGGCGGCGCTGTGCGCCGACGACACGCCGCATCTGCCGGTGATGCAGCATGCGGTCTCGTGGATGCGCGACGAGCAGCGCTACGAGGCGGACTGGGTGATGATCCTGATGCCGACGTCGCCGCTGCGACGGCCGGAGCACATCGTCGAGTCGCTCGCGCTCGCGATCCGGTCGGGCGCCGATTCGGTCGTCAGCGTCGACGAGATGCCGGCGCACTTTCACCCGATGCGCGCGGTGACGATCGACGGCGACGGCTGGGTCCGGTTGTTTGTCGGCGACCAGCCGGTCAAGCGCCGGCCGGTGCGGCGCCAGGACATGCCGAAGGCGTGGGTGTTCAACGGCGCGATCTACCTGTTTCGATCGCGCCTGCTGTTCGATCCGGCGGAGCCCAGCCTTTACGGCGATCGGGTGGCGGCGTACGTGATGCCGGCGCCGTACGGGAGCAACATCGACGACCCCGAAGACTGGGCGAATGTCGAGCGTTTGCTGGGCCGATTCCCTTGACAGCCGGATTAAAGACAGGCAGAATGACTCGTTCAATTCGTGAACGATCCGCCGTTCACCTTCTGAACGCGTGGCGCCGATCCAGTGGCGTACGTTGGGCTTCGGTCCCGTAATCCTCGATAACCGCACTCGTTTGCAGGACCTCCACGACTATTCCTGTAAGTGACGGGGCGGCAGCCTGTCTCTCGTGACGTTCAACCCCATTTCCAGCCACGACGACCCGTTCCGGCTCGACGGCCAGGTGGCTATCGTGACCGGAGGACTGGGACGGCTCGGGACGCAGTACGCCCGCGCGCTGACCACCGCCGGCGCGTCGGTCGCCCTCTTCGACGTCTCTTCGAAGCGCAGCGACCTGCTGCAATCGCTCGTCGATGCCGGAGCACCGGTGTCGACCCACCTCGTCGATGCCACCGACCGCGCCGCGGTCGACGCCGCGACCGCCGAGGTCGTCAAGCGGTTCGGCACACCGTCGATCCTGGTGAACAACGCCGGCCTCGGATCGTCGCCGGCCGACGCGGCGCTGGAGACCGGGCGCTTCGAGCGCTATCCCGAGTCGGCATGGGACGCGATGCTCGACTCGCATCTCAAGAGCGCGCTCGTCGTGTCGCAGTCCTTCATCGCGCAGTTCCGCGAGGCCGCGGTCACATCGGCGAGCATCATCAACGTGTCGTCGACCTACGGGCTCGTGTCGCCGGACCAGTCGGTGTACGACGATCGCCGGCGGGACGGCGCGGAATTCTACAAGCCGATCGGCTACAGCGTCGCCAAGGCCGGCATGCTGAACTTCACCCGCTGGCTCGCGGAGTACGGCGCGCCGTTCGGCGTCAGGGTCAACACGCTGGTGCCGGGCGGGGTGCAGGAAGCGGCGCACGCGCCACAGTTCGTCGCCGAGTACGTGAAGCGCACGCCGCTCGGACGGATGGCGCACGACGACGACTACAACGGCGCGATCGTGTTTCTCGCCTCGCGAGCCTCGGCCTACATGACCGGCGCGATGCTGGTCGTCGACGGCGGCTGGACCGCACGATGATGTTTTACCGGTTAAACGTAGGGTCCTGATGGGCGAAAAAGATCACTCAGACAAACAGCTCGCCGGCGCCGGCGCGCTCTCGTACGTGCCGATGCCCGCGATCGAAGCGATTCGCCGCGCGTCCGCGGATCCGGTCGAGCGTGCCGCGCTGCTGGCCGACGTCTGCCGCCTGAACACGCTCTACATGATCATGCAGGCCGGTTCGGGGCACATCGGATCGAGCTTCAGCTCCACCGACCTGATCACATGGCTCTGGACCGAGGAACTGACCGACACCAACAGCGGCGCCCCGGGCGCTGACGTCTACTTCTCGTCCAAGGGGCACGACGCGCCGGCGCTCTACGCGCTGCTCATCGCGCTCGGCAAGCTCGACTTCGAGCTGATCCACAGGCTGCGGCGCCTTGGCGGGTTGCCGGGCCATCCGGATATCGAGACGACGCCGTTCATCGCGACCAACACCGGGTCGCTCGGCATGGGCGTGTCGAAGGCCTATGGGATGGCGCGTGCGCGCCGATTCACCGGCCGCGGCGGGCGCATCGTGCTGATGACCGGCGACGGCGAGCTGCAGGAAGGGCAGATCTGGGAATCGCTGCAGCCGGCGGCCAACGAGCACCTCTCCGAGATCATCGCGGTCGTCGATCACAACAAGCTGCAGTCGGATTCGGCGGTCGCCGCGGTCAGCGATCTCGGTCCGCTCGAAGACAAATTCCGGGCGTTCGGCTGGGAGGTGCGCCGCGCCGACGGCCACGACTTCGCCGCGATCCGGGACGCGTTCGCGCACTTCGCGTCGGTCACCGATCGCCCCAAGGTCCTGATCGCCGACACGATCAAAGGCAAGGGCGTCTCATTCATGGAAGGCCTGGCCTGCGGCGATCAGACCTACCACTTTCACGCCGGGGCGCCGTCGCTGAAGGACTATCTTTCGGCGGTGGGCGAACTGGCCGCCCGGATCGACGCGCGCCTCTCGCGGCTCGGCCAGCCCGCGCTCGCCATGGCGAGTGCGCCGCTGCCGGAGCGAATCGCACCGGCCGCGCCGGAACGGCTCGTGCTCGCCTACGGCGACGAACTGCTCCAGATGGCCCGAATGCGCACCGACATCGTCGTGATGGACGGCGATCTCCTCTCGGACTGCGGCATCGAGGCCTTCAAGGAGGAACTGCCGGAGCGCTTCATCGAGTGCGGCATCGCCGAGCAGCACATGGTGTCGGCCGCGGGCGGTATGGCGCTCAACGGCATCCTGCCGGTCGTGCATTCGTTCGCCTGCTTTCTCTCGACGCGGGCCAACGAGCACATCTACAACAACGCGACCGAGCGGCGGAAGATCATCTACACGGCGACGCTCGCCGGCGTGGTGCCGGGAGGTCCCGGCCACTCGCATCAATCGGTCCGCGACATCTCCGCCATCGGCTCGGTGCCGGGCTTGACCGCGATCGAGCCGTGCAGCGAGCGTGAGGCGCGCCTGGCGATCCGGTGGGCCGTTGAAGCCAACGCGGCCAGCACGTATCTGCGTTTCGTCAACGTGCCGCTGGATCTGCCGTACTCGTTGCCGGCGTCGTACGCGCTGCAGGTGGGCCGCGGTGTGACGCTTCGCGAAGGCGCCGATGTCGCGCTCGTCGGCTACGGGCCGCTGCTGATGACCAACGCATGGCGCGCGGCCGACCAGCTCGCCGCCGAAGGTGTCCGCGTGGCGGTGATCAACCTGCCGTGGCTCAATCGTATCGACGATGCGTGGGTCGCCGAGACGCTTGGCCGCTTCCCGGCCGTCATCACGCTGGACAACCACTACGTGACGCTCGGCCAGGGCGTCATGGTCGGCGCGGCGCTCGCGCGGGTTGGAGCGCGGTGCGAGTTCGGTTCGATCGGCCTCACAGACGTCCCGGCATGCGGCAACAACGCCGAGGTGCTCGCGCATCACGGTCTCGACGTGGCCGGCATCGCCGATGTCGCCAGACGCGCATGGAGGGCGAGGCTTTCAGCCGAGCCCCGAACGCTCGCCTGAAAGGCTCGCGCTCCATGTATCCGCAACAGATTCTCCACTGGATAGGCGACGCCGACGCGGCGTCGGCCAGCGGCGCGACGTTCGAAAAACGCTCGCCGATCGACGATCGTGTCGTCGCGGCGGTGACGCGCGGCTCGGCCGCGGATGTGACGCGCGCGATCGACGCGGCGGCGGCCGCAGCGGACGCCTGGGCGCGCACGCCGGCGCCGCGCCGCGGCGAGATCCTCGGGCGGGCGGCGGCGCTGCTCCGCGCCAACGAACGCGAGCTCGGAGAAATCGTCCAGACCGAAACGGGCAAGCCCTGGAAGAACGCGATCGCTGAAGTGGCCTCGTCCGCCGATCTCGGCGTTTTCATGGAAGGCGAGGGCAGCCGCTTCTACGGCAAGACGATGACGACGCCGGTCCTCAATCGATCCGTGCGCACCGAGCGCGCGCCGATTGGCGTCTGCGCCGCGATCATGCCGTTCAACAGCCCGCTCGCCGGTGTCGCGTGGAA
>Ga0097621_100002190_pt1 | contig 13373 bp, 11 predicted proteins | sample KBSMisM72_FD_73165 | JGI IMG/M metagenome (GOLD analysis project Ga0097621, IMG submission 73165) | Miscanthus rhizosphere microbial communities from Kellogg Biological Station, Michigan, USA - KBS Miscanthus M7-2 (version 2) (version 2) | ecosystem: Host-associated > Plants > Roots >... | reverse complement strand
CGGATGCGGGGGGCCGCAAGCGTTGCCGTCCAATGTGGTCATCATCGGCGACACGCCTCTCGACGTCGGCGTCGCGATCTCGGGCGGCGCGCGCTCGATCGGGGTGGCGACGGGCAGCCACACGACGGACGAGTTGCGCGAGTCGGGCGCGGACGTCGTGTTCGAGAATCTCAGCGAGCTGGACGCGGTGCTGGCGGCGTTGGAAGGGGAACCCGAGAGCTGACCGGTTGTCAGCCCTCGGTCGTGAAGCGCGAGTGCGGTCGCGCGGGCTATGCGTCAGCCCTCGATGAGGCGGACGTCGCCGGCCCGGGGCCCTTTCTGGGAGTCTTCGGGCGTGAACTCAACCCGCTGCCCTTCCCGCAACAGCTCGAAAACCGCACCGCGCACCGAGCTCCGGTGGAAGAAGTGCTCGATTCCACCCTCGTCGCGGATGAAGCCGAACCCCTTGTCGATGAGAAGCCTGGCGATTGTTCCGGTTGGCATACCCGAAAGCCCTCCGTTCCGAACCCCTAGGAGTATCCCAAGGGTGTCCGGCCGGTTACGGGCGCCTACGAAGAAGACTGCGTCGCGTGGCGGGAACCGGCCGAATCGTTTCCAGCCCGTTCAGCTGGAAAACGCGCCAGTCTAGGCAGTTAGTGGCTGGAAAGTCAAGTTGAGGCGTCCCTTAGGGGATTCGCACCCGCATGTACTCCTTTCGGAGTACTCCTGACGCAATTCCGGCAGGTGCCACCTGCCACGTCTCCGGTTCTTCCTCGTCTTCATCGGAATCCGACTCGTCATCGTCATCATCGTCGCGCTCGAAATCATCGTCGTCGCTGTCGTCGTCTGAATCCTCATCAATATCTTCGTCGAGATCGAGACGGTAGATGTGGATGGGGAAAACGACGCGCGCGAACGCAACCGGCATGAGCGCGGATTATGACGCGGGGGGCTCGGCGACAGCGGTAGCAACAGCAGCAGCGGCCGGCTTGGGTTTCTCGCGGTTCGGCGGCGGATACGTGGACCAGAAATGTCGGCCGCACTTGGCGCAGACCCAGAACTGGTCGGGCTTCCACGGCGTGCCCGGCGCCGGATCGCGGAGCTCCATCTCGGCGCCGCATCGCTGACACCGGATGTGCAGGTCGATTTCGCTCATGTGCCGCGATTCTACTACGATGACCGCGTGATCCCCGCCATCGTCCTGGCCGCCGGGAAGTCCAGCCGCATGGGCCGTCCCAAGGCGACGCTGCTGCTCGAGGGCGGCGACACCTTCGTGACGCGGATCGTCAGGACCTTTGCGGCGGCGGGGATTTCCGACGTCATCATCGTCGTCGGCCACGACGCGGAGGCGGTGATCGACGCGTTCGCGAAGACCGATCTCTCGGCCACGTTTGTCGAGAACCCCGACTACGAGCAGGGACAGCTCTCGTCGCTGCTCGCCGGCCTGCGCGTCGTCGATCGGCCGGGCGTCGTGGCGTCGCTGCTGACGCTCGTCGACGTGCCGCTCATCGGCGTCTCGACGGTGCGGGCGGTCGTCGATCGCTACCTCGCGACGCACGCGCCGATCGTGCGGCCGGTGCGGGGCGCCGAACACGGACATCCGGTGCTGATCGATCGGTCGCTGTTCGACGCGCTGCGCCATGCGGATCCGCGGGAGGGCGCGAAGGCTGTCGTTCGATCGCACGCATCGGCCTCAGGAGACGTGCCGGTCGAGGACGCCGGCGCGTTCGCCGACGCCGATACGCCGACGGAGTACGAGCGACTCCGATCGATTGAGTAATCGCGTAACCACGCGCAAAACTGTTCCCGGTTGGTTGACAGCCCGGGCCTGCGCTGCGACCATCGAAGATGATGTCCGCCGTGCGACCTGCCGTCCGCGCCCGACGTGTGTCGGCGACGCTTGTCGCCGCGACATTGTCGTTGATGTCATTGGCGGCATCGGCGGCGGCGCAGACGGTGGAGACCGCCGAGCAGGCCCCGCCCACGCCGATCGAGCAGGCGTTGATGGAGCACGTCTGCAGCGTCGTTCCGGCCGGCGGCCCGCCCGAGAGCGACAGGTACCTGGCGTGCCTCAGGACGCAGCTGCTCTCGCTGCGCACGGATTTCGGCAAGGATCTCAGCCGTCTCTCGGTGGCCGATCGCAAGGCCGTCGACACCGCCTGCAATGACGTCCGCGCGACGAGCGGCCGCGACGCGTATCTCGATTGCGTGGGCAACCAGCTCACGGTGCTCCGCAGCAAGCGCGCCCGCAGCGCCCCGGCGGCGGCATCCACGCAGCCTGCGACCGAACTGGCCGAGAACGCCGTCGCCGATACCGCTCCCGCCGCGCCCGCGCCCCGGAGCTCGTCTTCGTCGACCCTGCTCATGGGCGGTGCGCTGATTGCGCTCCTGGCCGGCGCCGGCGGATTCGTCTTCCTGAAGACCCGGCGCGCGTCACACAAGTGCCGCGTGTGCGGCGCGAGCGTCGAGGCGTCGGGCGATCTGTGCCAGAGCTGCCGTCACGAAGCGGCGGAAGCCGTCAGGCGCGCCGTCGCGGAGCGCGCGGAGCAGCAGCGCGCCCAGGAAGAAGAGGAGCGGAAGCTGAAGGAACAGGCGGAGCACGAACAGCGCGAGCGGCTGCAGAAGGCGCAGGCGGACGAAGAAGCGCGCATCCGCCGGCAGCAGGAACGCGAGCAGGAAGAAGCGCGCAAGCGCGACGCCGAAGAACGGCGCCAGCGCGAAGAGGAAGCCCGCGAACGGCGCCTGGCCGGCGCCGTGCCGGACGAAGAGTTCGATCCGTACGAAGTGCTGGACATTCCCCGTGACGCCGGTCCGAACGACGTCCTCGCCGCTTACCAGGTCGCGAAGGAGAAATCCGATCCGTCGCAGGTGTCGCACCTGAGCGACGAGGTCCAGGAACACTTCAGGATGAAAGCGAAGGCTGTCGAGCGCGCCTACCGGATGCTCGGTCAGTAGCCGCCCGCCAGCACGTCGCGCAGCAATTCCACCAGCCGCAGCGGATCGAACGGCTTGGCCACGTGGCGGTCGAATCCTCCCGCCAGCGCGCGCTCGCGGTCCGCGTCCGTCGCCTGCGCGGTCAGCGCGATCGCAATACGCGGCACCGAACGGCCGAACTCGGTGCGCAGCGCGCGAAGGAGCGTGTAGCCGTCCTGATCGGGCATCGCGATGTCGCTGACCACGACCTCGGGCATGACGTCGCGGGACAGCCGCAGCGCTTCGGCCACCGTCGACGCCTCGTACGCCTGCGCGCCGGCGGCAGTCAGGATGGTGGAGAGAATTTCCCTCGTGTCGCGGTCGTCGTCGACGACGACGATTCGCACGCCCGCGAGATCATGCGGATCCGGCTGTCGATCGAGGCCTCGGCTCGAGGCCACCGTCGCCGCCGCGCCGCCGGCAACCGGTAATCGCACCGTGAACGTAGCGCCCTGCCCGACGCCTCCGCTCGCGGCTTCGATGCGTCCGCCGTGCAGATCGACGATGCGCCGCACGATCGCGAGACCGAGACCCAGGCCGCCGTGCGCCCGCGTCGTCGTGGCATCGGCCTGGCGGAAGGGCTCGAACACGTACGGCAGGAACGCCGGGCCGATGCCGATCCCGTGGTCGACGACGCGCAGCTCGTAATCGCTCCCGGCCGCGCGCAGGCCGACGACCACCTGCGAGTGCGGGGCGCTGAACTTGACCGCGTTCGACAGCAGATTCCAGACGACCTGCTGAAGGCGGTCGGGATCGCCGGTGAGCGGCGCGGACGGCAGGTCGAATTGCCGTTCGATCGTGATTCCGCGGCTTTCAGCGTCGGGCCGGCTCGTCTCGATGGCCTGGTTGATGATCGTCACGAGGTCGATTGGCAGGCGCCCGAGCCGGAACTTGCCGGTCGTGAACCGCGAAACCTCGAGCAGATCCTCGACCAGCCTGGACTGCGCCTGGGCGTTGCGCTCGATCTTCTCGAGCGCCCGATCTACACCCTCCGCGGGGATGACGTGCGTGATCAGCATGCGCGTCCAGCCCTGGATGGCATTGAGCGGCGTCCGGAGCTCGTGCGACAGCGTCATCAGGAAGTCGTCTTTGAGGCGGTTGGCTTCGCGCTCGCGGGCAAGCAGGAGCGTTCGCTCTTGCTCCGCACGCTCGATCTGGCTCAACATCGCGTTGAACGCGTCGACGAGCAGGCCGAGCTCGTCGCCGGTGGTCTTGCGCGCGCGCAGCGAGTAGTCCTGGCGCGTCGTCACGAGCCGCGCCGTTTCGCCGAGGGCGTCGATCGGTTCGGAGATGACCCGGCGCAGGGCCGACGTCAGCAGCAGCGCGACGACCATGGCGAGCCCCAGAATCCCTGTTGCGGTCAGCACCTGCACGCGGGCGCGGTCGGAGACCGCCTGGAGATCGCTCTCGAGATAGACGCTGCCGGCCGGCCGGCCGGCGACGCTGGTGCGGGCGACCACGTGCACGCGGTTCGACTGGTATCGGTACTCCTCCACCGGCGGATTCGCGGGGCACTGCGCCTCCGACGAGCGGTCCGGCGTGAACCGGGCGAACAGCCTGCCGCCCGCGTTGTACAGGCATCCGATGCGGATGTGCTCGTTCGGCGACAGGGTCGCGAGGGTTTCCTGCGCCGCCTCCGGATCCTGGAACGACATCGCCGCGGTGGAGTTCTCGAGCACCATCCTCGCCTGCGTGGCGAGGTTCTGGCGGATGTCGGTCCGATACTGGTAGTAGTCCGTGGTGAGCAACGCCGCAGAGGCGAGGACCAGGGCAACGCCGGCAACGATGATGACGAGCGTGAGGACCTTCGTCCGGATCGACGCGTCACGTAACATCCGGCCCATCGTCAGGGCTCTGTTCCTGCCGGAGACACCCGGCGGGCGACGCGCAGCAGCCGCGAGCTGATCGTCAGCCCGGCGCGCTGCGCTTCGGTCACGTTGACGTCGAAACGGACGCGATCGCCTTCCCGGACGAACGCGACCATGCCGTGCTTCAGGAAGTCGGCGCCGTCGCCGACGGTGAGCGTCGGAGCGCCCTTTGCGGCAGCGAGCAACGCGTCCGCGCGTCCCAGCTCTCCGCGCGCGACGAACAGGATGTGGCAGGTACGCACCGCGTCGGCGGTCGCCGGCGACTGGCGCGAGACCGGCCGCCCTTCGATGCTCTCGCCGGCGATGATGTCGTCGATGCTCTCGAGGAACGCACGGTCGGCAAGGGCGCAGATCCGGAAGTCGCCTTTCGGAAACGCCGATGCCGGCCACTCGACGTACTTGGCGAAGTTGAACAGGAACGCCGCCTTGACGTCGCTTTCCGTCGGCGCCGGCTGCGCGGCCGCTCCCGCCACCGCGACGAGCGTCATCGCAGCGGCGAGCCGGGCCCTCTTCAAAATCGCCATGCCGACCTGATGTAGACCCCACGCTCGAACAGCTCACGAGGGGTGCCGGCGGCAAACTCCTCGTGCCGATCGTGAAGCAGGTTCTGGCCGACGACGGACAGATCCAGCCGGCTCGAAGGCCGCCAGCCGAGCCGCACCGTCAGCTCCCCGTACGACTGAACGGGAGGCGCCGGCAGAGCGGACGCATAGCGGAACAGCACGTCGAGCTCGATCTTGCGCGGCAGGTCGACCGATGTCCGCGCCGAGAACAGATGCGATGGATCGTTGGCCTCGTTGACGCCGTTGCTGATATCGCGGCTGCCGGGATCGCGTGAAAACTGTTCCCACAGGTAGCTGTACGACGCGTGCGCCTGCCATCGGGCCGTCAGGAGCGCGGTCGCCGCGATTTCGACGCCTGACGTTCTGGTGTTCAGCGTGTTGCCGAGCACCACGGGATTGCCGGCCGCCGCCGGCAGTTCCTGGCTTCTGATGTCGTTGTAGTTGTTGGCGAAGGTGGAGACGTCGAAGGAGACCTGCTCAGTCGCGCGCGCCCGATAGCCGGCCTCGTACGAGAGGACGTTCTCGGATTCGAAGTTGTCGCTGCCGGTGAGGAGCAGCCGGGTGGTACCCGGCACGCGGACCCGCAGGTCGTCGTCGAAACGGGTCGGCATGCGGACCGCCCGCGACACGGCCGCCCAGAATGTCTGCCGCAGATCGGGCGTGAGCCGCAGCCGGACATTTGGTTGGACCTCGAAGCCGGTGAAGTCGTTGCGTTCGACCTTGGACCCGACGATGAGCGACAGCCGCTCCGGCTTGAGCGCGATATCGTCCTGGCCGAAAAAGCTGACCAGCGTTGTCGTACGCACCTGCGGGTCGAAATAGAACCCCGGACCGTCGCCGAGATCGTCGCCGTGCGAGACCCGAAAGCCGCCGCCGAACACCACCGTGTGACGCGAGCCAAACTGCATCTGCTGGTCGGCGTCGACGTCCACCGTGTCGCCGGTGGCACGATACTGCCGCTGCACCCGGCGATTCGTCCGGTCGTAGTACACGCGCATCTGCAACTGCGATTGCGGCGACCAGCGTTTCGTCCACAGGCCCAGCACGTTGCCGCCGGATACCCGCGTGTTGTCCCGGTCGTAGAGACCCTCGGTGCCGTAGTAGATGTCCCCCTGAAGCATCCAGGACACGGGTTTGGCGGCGTCCGAATCGATTCGAAAGCCCGACCGCCCGAACTGGACATCGTCCTGCCCCGGCGCGCCGCTCGCGAAGACATGCTCGTCGTCCGCGCGGAACTTCGCGTAGGCGCGATAGGCCGTGCCGCCGGTCGTGGTCCCGCCGTACTGCCCGGTGGCAATGGCCCGCGTCTCGGTGCCCACCGCAGCCTCGACGAAGCCGCCCTGCGTGTCGGCAGCGGATTTCGTGATGATGTTGACGACGCCGTTCACGGCGTTCGCGCCCCACAGCGTTCCGCCAGGACCGCGGATGACCTCGATGCGATCGATGTCGTCGAGCACGACGTCCTGCACGTCCCAGAACACGCCGGAAAACAACGGCGAGTAGACGGTACGCCCGTCGATCATGACCAGCAGCTTGTTCGCCGTCGAGATGTTGAAGCCCCTGGTGCTGATCGCCCAGCCGGGGCCGTAGACCTGGGCGACGTGGACGCCGTCCGCCAGGCGCAGCGCCTCGGACAAGGAGACTGCCCCGGAGCGGCGGATGTCCTCGCCGCGAATCACCTGCACAGCCGCGCCCACGTCGGACAGCCGCTCGCCGCGCCTGGCAGCCGATGTGACCGTCAGGTCCGCGAGTTCTTCGAGCGTGAGCTGTTTCAGATTTTGAGCAACCTGCTGAGGCGGGGGGACCTCGCGATCCTGTGCCTGAAGGGTCCCGCCGGGGATCAGACAGGCGATGAGAAAAACGAGCGGCCGAAACCTGTCGGGACTCTTCATTCGTGTTCCGCCGTCTGCGCCCTCGCGGCCAGCGCCGCGACGGCCTCGACCAGCGAGACCGCGTCGATCGGTTTTGTCAGGTGCAGTTGAAAGCCGGCCCGGATCGCCTCGCGTCGATCCTCGTCGCGCGCGAGCGACGTCAGCGCCGCCGAGGCGATGTTCGCGATTTCCGCGGATTCGGTTGTCCGCAGCCGCCGCAGCAGCGTGTAGCCGTCCTCCCCGGGCATGGCGATGTCCGACAGCAGCACCTGTACTGGCGTCCTTCGCAGGATTTCGAGCGCTTCCGAAGACGACGAGGCCGTCAGCACGGCGGCGCCGTGCTGTTCCAGCGTGGCGACGACCAGATTCCTGTTGTCGCGGTCATCGTCCACGGTCAGGACGACGATCCCCTTCAGACGCGTGACGTCCGCCGGCAGGCGCGAGACGCGGGGAGGAGGAATCGCGGGGGGGCCGGCGCTGGCCGGCCCGGCAGCAACCATCGGCAGCTCGACGATGAACGTCGCGCCCTTGCCAGGGCCGGCGCTCTCAGCCCGCACCGTGCCGCCGTGCGCTTCCACCAGACGCCTGACGATCGAAAGGCCGAGGCCGAGGCCGCCGTGGCGCCGCGTCGTGAGCTGGTCTACCTGCCGGAACGGATCGAAGATGAACGGGAGGAACTCCTGCGGAATGCCCTGCCCGGAGTCGGTCACCGTCAGCGTCACCCCGTTTCCGGTTCGTCGCAGGCTGATGCCGACGCCGCCGCCGTCAGGCGTGAACTTGATCGCGTTCGAGAGCAGGTTCGCGAGCACCTGCTGCAGCCGCGCCTGATCTCCGTAGAACAGCTGCGGGGCTTCGGCGGCGTCAACCGTCAGCCGGATGTGTTTGCCGTCGGCTGCCGGCTGTATCACGTCCACGGCGCTGCGGAGGAGAGCAGCAAAATCAACGTCCGATCGTTCCACTTGCAGTTTGCCCGACATGATCCGGGCCAGATCGAGGAGCTCGTCGATCAGCCTGGTCTGGCGCATCGCGTTCGAGTAGATGGCGTCGATGGCGCGGTCGCGGCGATCGCCGGCCAGTGTGCCGCTCCGCAGCATGTCGGCCCATCCAAGGACCGCGTTGAGCGGCGTGCGCAGCTCGTGCGACACCATGGCGAGGAACTCGTCTTTCGTGCGATTGGCCTGCTCGGCGTGCCGGCGCGCGAGCCGTTCGCTTTCGGTGAGCTGCGCGCGTTCCCGCTCCGCCTGGTGCCGCTCGGTGATGTCCCTGAACACCATGACGACGCCCAGCAGGTTGCCGTCGGCGGACTTGATCGGGGCCGCACTGTCGTCGATGGGGATTTCCCGTCCATCCTTCGAAATCAGAATCGTGTGATTCGCCAGCCCCACGACGATGCTTTCGCGGAGCACGCGGCCGATGGGGTTTTCGGCCGGACGCCGCGTGTGCTCGTTGATGATGACGAGCGTGTCCTCGAGCGGCCGGCCGGCGGCCTCGGCCTCGGTCCATCCCATGAGCGCCTGCGCGACCGGGTTCATGCCGAGGATCCGTCCCTGATTGTCCGTGGTGACGACCGCATCGCCGATGCTGCGCAGCGTGATGTTGGTGCGATCGGCGGCCTGTTCCGCCAGCCGGCGTTCCGCGCCGAGCCGGCGCGTGCCCGCGAACAACAAGCCCAGTGCGAGCAGCGCGAACCCGGTCGTCACGAGCCCGAGCGCCTGGGCGACACGATAGCTGCGCAGGGCCTCCGCATTGCGTGTCGCGAGCAGCGCCTCCTCCCGCGCCTCCATACGCGTCACGATCGTCCGCATCTCGTCCATCAGCCGCTTACCCTCGCCGGTGGCGATGACGACCTGGGCCGCGCCGAATCCCGAGTCACGCCGCAGCCGGATGGATTGTTCGATGAGTTCGAGCCGTCGATTGACGGCTGCGGCCACGCGCTCGAGGTCTTCCTGCTGGGCGGCGTTGTCCGCGGTCAGGGAACGAACGCGCATGACGTCGGCCTCGATCGTGCGTTGCGAACGGGCGTAGGGCTCGAGGTAGCTCTCGTCGCCTGTGATGATGAAGCCGCGCTGTCCGGTTTCCGCGTCGATGGTGGTCGTGAGCAGGCCCTGCAGCGCGGCCCGCACGGCCTGCGTATGCGCGACCGCATCGGTCGCGCCGACCACCTTGCGGAGGTTTGCCGGGCCTGCGACCAGCGCGACGACCAGCACGCCGAGCACCGCGCTGAATCCGGCCAGCAGCAAGGGCGTGAGCGGGGGCGTACGTGGAATTGTTGCGGGTGACCCGGACGTCGGCATTGAGGCGTGTCTATGGTATCGCCCGGCCTCGGCACTTTATGTCCGCAATGCGACAATGGCGGGGTTGGAAAGCCCACGCGAAGCCAAACAGCGGATGCGAGCCGCGGCGAAACAGGATCGGGCGGCCGCCTTTGCGCGGTCCGGATCTGCGGCAGCCGAAAGGCTTGCGGCGATTGGACTGGCGTTCGCCGCCGCGCCCGTCACCGCGATCGTGTCGGCGTTCAGTGCCATCGGCGACGAGATTAATCCGTTTCCGCTGTTGAGCAAGCTCATCCATGACGGGCACCCTGCGTGCCTGCCGGCCATGCAGGGCAAGGGCCTGCCGCTGGTGTTTCGCGCGTGGAAGCCGGGCGACCCTCTGGATGCGGGCGTGTGGGGCATTCACGAGCCGCTGCCATCGGCGCCGGTGCTCGATCCGGACATCCTGCTCGTTCCGCTGCTCGCCTTTGACACCCACGGTTATCGGCTGGGTTACGGCGGGGGGTTCTACGACCGCACGCTCGCCGGACTCCGGATGCGGAAGCGCGTGGTGGCCGTCGGGCTCGCCTTCGACGAGCAGCGAGTCGACGTCGTGCCTCATACGACTGATGACCAGCGCCTCGACTGGGTGCTCACGCCGTCCGGCCCGATTGCGGTTGGCCCGCAGTGAGCGCGCTCCTGAGACTGAAGTCGTGCGGACCTTCAGGTCCGCCGTGACAGGCAGGCCTGAAGGCCTGCACTACGGGCGGCTCTCAACAGCCGCATCCAGACGCGCGCCGAGCGCTGCAAAGTCAGGCCCCGGCCCCTGCCAGCGCAACTCCTCGATCGACTCGAACAGCGGGATATCGGTGCGCAGAGTCGCGAGATCGCGAAACAGCATCGCGCGATCGCGTTCTCGAACCAGCGTCCGACCCAGCGCGCCGGCCTGCGAGGCGTTCACGCCCCACGTCGTTCCGTCCGCGGGAATCGCCTCGAGATGGAGATATTTGGCGAGGACGGCTGCCGTGGACTTGGCGCCCCAACCCGGCAGGCCCGGATATCCGTCGGCGGCGTCGCCGACGAGCGCCAGGTAGTCGGGAATCGACTCGGGGCGCACGCCGAACTTTTCGATCACCGCGGCTTCGTCCCTGATCGTCCTCGTCCTGCGGATGACCTGCACCACCCGGGTGCCGCGCACGCATTGCGCCAGGTCCTTGTCGGGCGTGCATATCAGCACGCGATCGACCTCGCGGCTCTGGGCCGCGATCGCGCTGGCCGCCGCGAGCGCGTCGTCCGCCTCGAACTCGACCATCGGCCACACGGTGACGCCGAGCGCGGTGAGCGCTTCCTCGAGCAGCGGAAACTGGGCCCAGAGATCCGGTTCGATGCCGTCGCCCGTCTTGTACCCCGGCCACATCCGGTTCCGGAACGACTCGATGATGTGATCGGTCGCCACCCCCACGTGCGTGGCGCCGCCGTTGATCATCGCGAGGACGGAGGCGAGCACGCCGCGGACGGCGCCGACCTCGCGGCCGTCCGCATCGCGCGCGCGCGGAACCGCGTAGTAGTGGCGGAACAGCTCGTAGGTTCCGTCAACGAGGTGAATTTCCACGCAGTCTCCGGTCGCAGTATATCGGGCCGCCGCGCTACGCTGTAGCATGGCAGCGATGGCTGTGACGGGCTTTCCCATCGAGCCGCCGGTCGAGCCGATGCTCGCCAAGCTCGTGGCTGATGTGCCGCCGGGTGATTTCCTGTACGAACCGAAGTGGGACGGGTTCCGCGCCATCGTGTTCCGGGGCGGCGGCGACGTCTTCATTCAGAGCCGGGACCTGCGCCCGCTCGACCGGTATTTTCCCGAGCTCCACACGATGCTGCTCGAGCGCCTCCCTGACGGTTGCGTCGTCGACGGCGAAATCGTGATCGCGACGCCACGGGGCCTGGACTTCGATGCCCTTCAGATGCGGCTCCATCCGGCGGCGTCGCGCGTCGCGAAACTGGCCGCGGCGACGCCGTCAGCCTTTGTCGCGTTCGATCTCCTGGCGGCCGGCGGACAGGATCTGCGTGGCCTGGCGCAGCGCGATCGCCGCGTGCGGCTCGAACAGCTGCTCGCCGGCGCCGCGCCGCCCTTGCACCTCACGCCCGCCACGCGAGACGCCCGTGTGGCCGCCGAATGGCTGGCGCGGTTCGAGGGCGCCGGGCTCGACGGCGTGATCGCGAAGCCCGCGGGTGGCGCGTATCAACCCGGCAAACGCGCGATGATCAAGGTCAAGCATGCCCGCACGGCCGACTGCGTGGTCGCCGGGTTTCGCTGGCACAAGGCCGGGAGGGATCAGCTCGTCGGATCGCTGCTGCTGGGGCTGTATGACACGGAGAAGCGGCTGCACCACGTCGGCGTGACGTCGTCCTTCACGATGGCCATGCGCCGTCAACTGGCGTCGGAGCTCGAGCCGCTGCGCAACCGGGCGCTCGAGCATCATCCCTGGCGCGAGTGGGCTGAAGCGGGAGGGGGAGAGCCCACCACGCGAATGCCCGGCGGCCAGAGCCGCTGGAGCGCCGGGAAAGACCTGTCGTGGGAGCCGCTCCGCGTCGAGCGCGTCTGCGAGGTGAAGTACGACCACATGCAGGGCGATCGGTTCCGGCATGCCGCGGTCTTCCAGCGCTGGCGTCCCGACAAGCCGCCGGCCGACTGCGGCTACGACCAGCTGGAGGTCACGGCTCCTTACGAGCTCGAGCACGTTTTCGGTGCGGCCACTCGCCGCCGTTGACCCCTTTCCAGTCGTCTTCAATCCGATCGTCCGGGTCGAGCGCCTCCTGCGCCGGCCTCGCATCCTCGGGCACGTGCTGCAGGTTGACGCGCACGCGCGTCCACGTCCGGAACCGGCCGCGCATCGCGTCGACCAGCACGTCGGCGGCCTCCAGGTGCCGCGCAGCGTCGGGGTGGCGCGCCTTCCACCGATCGAATCCCGCGAGTGCGTCGGCCTTGTTGCGCGCGCGGCCGATTTCCACGAGCGGATGGACGGGCGTGCGGCGTTTCGACGGCGCCACCCGCGGCGCCTCGCCGGCCTGCTTCCGGTAGTGCGGCGGCCAGGGCGCGTCGCCCTGCCCCTCGGCCAGCTGCCGTTTCGCCAGCTCGAGGAGGGATTCGAGCGAACACGGGCTCCCGTCGATGCCGGCGTGACGATCGCCGATCTGCTGGAAGCGCGACGGCATCGTTCGCAGCGTGAAGTCGCCCGGCTCGCACGCTTCGATTTCATCCCAGGCAAGCGGCGCCGACACGCGGGCGTCCGCCCTCGGGCGCACCGAGTAGGCCGCGGCAATCGTGCGATCTTTCGCGTTCTGGTTGTAGTCGAGGAACACGCCGTGGCGCTCTTCCTTCCACCACTTGCTGGTCGCCAGTGCCGGCGCGCGCCGTTCGACTTCGCGCGCGAACGCGAGCGCGGCCCGGCGCACCTCGTCGAAACCCCATCGCCGTTCGATACGCACGTAGATGTGCATCCCGCGCGACCCCGACGTCTTCGGCCAGCCGACCAGGCCGAAGTCGTCCAGCGTCGCGCGGACGATGGCGGCGACCGCGCGGATTTGCGGCCACTCGACGCCCGGCACCGGGTCCAGATCGATGCGCAACTCGTCGGGATGGTCGAGATCGTCGGCACGCACCGGGTGGGGGTGCAGCTCGAGGCAGGCGAGGCTGGCCATCCAGACGAGCGCGGCCGCGTCTCGCGGGACGACCTCCTCGGCGCTCCGGCCCGACGGAAACTGCAGCGTCGCCACGTCGATCCAGGACGGCCGGGAGCGGGGCGCCCGCTTCTGGAAGAAGAACTCGCCGTCGATGCCGTTCGGATAGCGCACCAGCACGTTCGGCCGGCC
>Ga0097621_100002186_pt1 | contig 13381 bp, 11 predicted proteins | sample KBSMisM72_FD_73165 | JGI IMG/M metagenome (GOLD analysis project Ga0097621, IMG submission 73165) | Miscanthus rhizosphere microbial communities from Kellogg Biological Station, Michigan, USA - KBS Miscanthus M7-2 (version 2) (version 2) | ecosystem: Host-associated > Plants > Roots >... | reverse complement strand
CCCCCGCCGAGAGCGGGCGCGCCGATCGACCTCACTGGCTACTGGGTGTCGATCGTCACGGCGGACTGGCGCTGGCGGATGGTGACGCCGGCGAAAGGCGACTATCAGGGGGTTCAGCTGAACGCCGAAGGCAGAAAAGTTGCCGACACGTGGGATCCGGCGAAGGACGAAGCGGCCGGCGAGCAGTGCAGGTCGTACGGCGCCCCTGCGCTGATGAGCGTCCCGGGGCGGATTCACATCACGTGGCAGGACGACACGACGCTCAAGGTCGACACCGACGCGGGCACGCAGACGCGACTCCTGCGCTTCGGCCCTTCGACGCCGAACGAGCCGCGCTCGTGGCAGGGCGTCTCGCAGGCGCGGTGGCTGACGCCGCGTCCGGACGTGCCGCTGCAACTACGGCCCGCCGATCGCGCGGCGGACGCACCGCCGATTCGCCCGACCGGCGGCTCGCTGCAAGTCGTCACGAAGAATCTGCGTGCCGGGTACCTGCGGAAGAATGGCGTTCCCTACAGCGAGAACGCCGTGCTGACCGAACACTGGGATCTCTACAAGCGGCCGAACGGTGAGCAGTGGCTGACCATTACGACGCAGGTCGAGGATCCGCAGTATCTGTCCAACGTGAGACTGACCGCGCCGGTGTTCAAGAAGGAAGCGAACGGCAGCAAATGGGATCCGACGCCCTGTTCGTCCAGATGGTGAAGAAAATGATGTCGCGCTCTTGTCGATTGGCCGTCTTGATCGTGTTGCTGTTCGCGGCGGCTCCCGCGTCCGCCCAGGTCGATTTCACGGGTACCTGGCAGCGTGTGGGGCAGCACGACAACGGCGCCGCACGGGAACCTGTCGATCTCCTCGGCATGCCTCTCAGCCCTGACGGCCGTGCGAAGGCGCTGAGCTACGACATCGCGTCCCTCTCGGCGACCGAGCGCCAGTGCCAGATGTACCCCCCGATCTACGCGATCGTGGGTCCGTTTCCGCTGCAATTCGTCATGGTGCCGGACCCGGTGACGCAGAAGCTGCTCGCCTGGAAGATCCTGGGGTGGGGCGATCGCGACGAGACGATGATCTGGATGGACGGGCGGCCGCATCCGTCCGCGTTGGCGCCGCACTCGCACGGCGGATTCACCACGGGCCAGTGGGAAGGCGACACGCTGACCTTTGTCACCACGCACGCCAAGCTCGGCGACATCAAGCGGCACCGTGGCTTCAGCAGCGATCGTGCGACGTTCACAATGCGTCTCAACCGGCACGGCGACCTGCTCACGGCCACCGGCATTCTCGAGGACCCCGTGTATCTGGCGGAGCCGTACGTGCTGACTGAGGTCTACCGCCTGACGACGAACCCGAACAACTTCCCGTTGACGGCGTGCGAGCCCATCGAGGAGCTGCCGCGCCTCCACGAGAATCCGGCGTTCGTGCCGCACTACCGGCCGGGCAAACACCCGGCGATGAACGAGATGACCGAGCACTACAACATCCCGCTCGAGGCGGTCGTCGGCGGACCCGAGACGATGTATCCGGAGTACCGCAAGAAGCTGAAGGACAAGTACGTAGCCCCGCCGCCTGTGACGGGCCGGGGCGGCGGACCGCCGCCGCAGTAGAAATACGTACCCTCTATTCCACTCCGAACGCCAGGAGCACGTTCCCGCCGCTTACGCCGGAGCCCACGGCGTAGCCCGAGCCGACGTAGACCATCCCGTCGACGATGACGGCGCCCGACGTCGAGATCGCGCCGCCGTGCGCCGGCTGGACGCGGTTGATCGTTTCGAATTCCTTCGCCGTCGGATATTCCCAGATCTTCGCGCCGTCCGCCGCGCCGATGGCGTACAACGTGCCGTCCGACGCGCCCTGGAACACGACGCCCGGAATCACCGTCGCCGCCGCGCCGAGCTGCACGCCGCGGCCGCCGCCCGCCGGCGGGGGAGGCGTGAAGAGCCAGGCGCGCTCGCCCGTCGCCGGCTGCACCGCCGCGAGCCCGCCGCCGCCGATGCCGTAGTAGACGTGCTGGTTGTCGGCCGCGCCGCCCCACACGATGGACGCGCGCCCACGGCCGTTGCCGTTCAGCGGCAGGCCGAGCGGATGAATCCGGTACAGCAGCTTCCCGTTGTCGTCCGGATCGAGCGCGAAGATGTCCGCCGATTTCGTTCCCGCGATCAGCACGCGCTTGCCGTTCGGGAGCGTCTTGAGGATCGGCGAGTTGCCGATGTCCATGTCGGGGCCCATCGGCTTCGGGCACGCCTCGCTGACGTTGGCGCCGTTGCAGCCGCCCATGAAGACGTCGTTCTCGGTCGCCTGAAACGACCACAGGAGCTTGCCGGTATCGAGATCGACCGCCATGATCGCGTCCGTCGTCTTTGCCGGCGGAGCCGTCGTCGCATCGCCCGTTCCGAAGTACACCGCGCGCTTCACCGGATCGATCGTCGGCGAGTTCCACACCGCGCCGCCCGCGGGCGCATAGAGCGTCACGCCGTTCGCCATCGTCTTGTATGGCTTCGGCTCGTCGGGGACGACCCAGGCCTTCCAGATCTGCCTGCCGGTGCCGGCCTCGAGAGCGACGACGCTGCCGCGGGACGTGCAGCAGGGGTAGCCGGGGTTGCCGCTGCTGAACTCTTCAGACGACGACACCGGGACGATGACTTTGCCGTCGTAGTAGCGGATGCCCGCGGTGATGCGCGCGACGAAGTGCGGGTCGACCTTCTGCTTCCAGAGCAGCTTGCCGTCCTGCGCGTTGATCGCGAAGACGTTGGCGTGGCCGTCGCCGACAAACGCCGCGTACTTCGCGGCGCCTGCGCCGGTCACCGGGCCGACCGTGATGGCGTTCCTGATGATCGATCCGGTTTCGAACGACCAGTACACGCACCCGGTTTTCGCGTCGATCGAGTATACGAAGCCGTTGTCGCTGCCGACGAACACGCGGCCCGATGCGACGGTCGGCTGCGCGTTGGCCGAGACGCCGGAGGGGAAGCCGAACGCCCATTTGAGCTTGAGGCGCGGCACCTGCGCCGCCGTCAGGCGCGCGACCTGCGCGGGCTGAAAGCGGGTGTTCGCGAGATCCGGGCTCCAGCCGTTCCACGACGGCCCGGCCGCCGGATCGGCGAGCGGCGGGTTGGTGCGGCACTGGAAGCCCATGTTCTCGGCGCTGCCGGACGTGGCGCTGCCCATCGGCCGGCCGGCCATGAATTCGGCGAGCGCCTTCTTCTGGCCGTCGTTGAGCGCCGACGACTGCTGCTGCATCAGCCCTGTCGTCATCGCCGCGTAAATCTTCTCGGGCGTCATCTCGCGCAGCGCGTTCGGCGTGGGGGCGCGGTCCACGTTCGGGTTGCCGTGGCAACTCGCGCACTGCGTCTGGAACGTCGCGAATCCGCTTTCGGTGCCGGGCACGAACGCCGGCGGCGGCGCGGGAGCCTGCCCTGCGGCCTGCGGCGTGAAGGCGCCGGCCCAGGCGAGCACCACGATTCCGGCGGCTGCCACCATTGCGATGCGGAGGTATTGGGTCATGGAATCCGTCCAGCGACGCAGTGTATTACAAACAGCACGAGCCGTTCAGAGGAGAGCTGCCGCCTAGCGCTTCAGCGTCCCGTCTTCGAGGAAGTCCTTCACCTCGTCGAGCCAGGCGACCTGGGCCTGCGCCAGCAGCAGCCCGCGCCGCAGCGCAAGGTACATCGTCTTGTCGTAGTCCGGCATCTCATCGAGCGGCTGGCTGAGGCACTGGCGGCGGATTGTCCGGAGGCCCTTGAGCACGCCGGCCGACACGGTCCGCACGCGCTCGATCTCGCGCGTGATGGCCCGCTTGTCGACCAGGGTTCCCGCCAGCAGTTTCACGAGCAGATCGTACTGCGGACGGGGTGCCTCGGTTTCTTCCGCCACCCACCGGCGGAGCTCGTCGCGTCCCGCGGCGGTGATGTCGTACACCTTCTTGTCGGGCTTGTCCGGCTGCCGGACCACCTCGTACACGACGCAGCCGTCGCCATGCAGGCTGGCGAGCTCGCGGTAGACCTGCTGGTGCGACGCCTTCCAGAAGTAGACGAGGACCTGATCGAACGTCCGCGTGATTTCGTACCCGGTCATCTTCCGCCGGGCCAGTACGGTCAGGATCACCTCGCGAAGCGCCATGCGAGCCTCCGGGCTCGATTCTAGCCCCGGGCCATATGCCTCGAGTTGCATACTGCCCCGCTCCGCGGCTAGCATATGCACTCGGTTGCATAATAACGGAGGGCATTCATGCACAAGGTGGTCACGGCGGCGGTGGTGGCGGCGGCGATCCTGACCGCCCGTTCAGGCGGCGCGCAGACCGCGGCGCAGAACGGCGTCACGGGGTCGTGCTCGTCGATCTCGTGCGACATCCAGAAGGACTGGCTGCGGAACGGCTTCCTCTTGTACGGCGTCGCCGACGCCATGCCCGAGGACAAGTTCGGTTTCAAACCGACGCCGGCGCAGCAGACGTTCGGCGAGCGGGTCCTGCACTCGGCCAGCACCGACATCAGCCTCCTGATGACGCTCGGCGCGAAGACGCCGCCGCCCGCCATCGATATGAAGGCGACGGCGAAGGCGGGCGTCCTGGCGGCGCTGCGGCAATCGGGCGAGTACGGGACCGCCGTGCTGAAGGAGTTCAGCGATCAGCAGCTCGCCGAGCGGGTGGCGTCGCCGTGGTTCATGGGCCCGACGTCCAGCCGCCAGCGGATCGTGTATTTCCTGATGACCCACAGCCAGGATGTCTACGGACAGCTGGCGGTATATCTGCGGTTGAACGGCATCACGCCGCCGTTGAGCCGACAACCCTAGAAGAAAGTTCGAAGTTCAAAGTTCAAAGTTCAAAGTTCGCGCTGGCTACTGACTTACTTATCCACTTTCAACTTTGCACTTCCAACTTTCTGTTGTGGGATAATGCGCCTTCAGCGAGGTCCTGCCGATGGTCAACTTGACAGTCAACGGAAAGATGCGGGCGTATGACGGCGATCCGGAGATGCCCCTGCTCTGGTATGTGCGCGACGATCTGCGCCTGACCGGAACGCGCTTCGGCTGCGGCGCCGGGTTGTGCGGCGCCTGCACCGTTCACGTCAACGGACAGGCGGCCCGTGCGTGCCAGACGAAGATGAGCACGCTCGAAGGCAAGTCGGTAGTCACGATCGACGCCCTGGCCGCCGGCGGAACGCTGCACGCGGTGCAGAAGGCGTGGATCGCGCACAACGTGCCGCAGTGCGGCTACTGCCAGTCCGGCCAGATCATGTCGGCGGCCGCGCTGCTGAAGGCGACGCCCAACCCGACCGACGCGGACATCGACCGCGCGATGGCGGGCAACATCTGCCGGTGCGGCACGTATCAGCGCATCCGGGCCGCCATTCACACGGCGGCGAAGGAGCGGGCATGATCATCGAAAACATCTCCCTGAGCCGGCGGCGGTTCCTGGGCGGCGTCCTCTCCGCGGGCGCCTTCGTGGTCGCCTCGCGCGTCGTGCCGGACGAGCTCCTCGCGCAGGACGCCATCTTCCGCACGAAAGCGGACGCGGCTCCGCTGCACCCGAGCGTCTATCTCGGCATCGAGCCGGACGGCACCGTCTTCATCGTCACGCACCGTTCCGAAATGGGCACGGGCATCCGGACGTCTCTGCCCCTCGTGGCCGCCGACGAGCTCGACGCGAGCTGGGACCGCGTCCGCATCGAGCAGGGCGTCGGCGACACGCGGTACGGCGACCAGAACACCGACGGATCGCGATCGATTCGCGACTTCTACGACGCGTTCCGCGTGGCGGGCGCCTCGGCGAAGTCCATGCTGATCACCGCCGCGGCGACGCAGTGGAGCGTGCCGGCGTCGGAATGCACGGCCGTGAACCACGAGATCGTGCACGCCAAAAGCGGGAAGAAGATCGGCTACGGGGCGCTCGTGCCCGCGGCGGCGAAGCTGCCGGTGCCGGCCACGGGCACGCTCACGTTCAAGCCCAAGACGGCGTGGAAGTTCGTCGGCAAGGAACGGGAGATCTACGACCTCAAGGACATCGCGACCGGTAAGGCGCCGTTCGGTCTCGACATCTACCGTGAAGGCATGGTCTACGCGTCCATCGAGCACCCGCCGGTGCTCGGCGGCACGATCAAGAGCCTCGACGACAAGGAGGCGCTGACCGTCAAAGGCGTCCAGCAGACCGTCACGCTCGACACGATCAAGCCGCCCGTGCAGTTTCAGCCGCTCGGCGGCGTAGCGGTCATCGCGAACAACACCTGGGCGGCCATGCAGGGCCGCAAGAAGCTGAAGATCGACTGGAACGACGGCGCGCACGCCAGCTTCAACTCCGAGGCGTTCAAGCAGGAGATGATCGCGCGGGTGAAACAGCCGGCCAAGGTCGCCCGCAACCTCGGCAACGTCGACGCCGAGTTTGCCAAAGGCGGCAAGGTTCTCGAAGCGACGTACTACACGCCGATGGCGGCGCACGCCGCGATGGAACCGCCCGCGGCGGTCGCCGACTTCCGGAACGGCAAGGTCGAGGTGTGGACGCCGACGCAGAATCCGCAGGCCGTGCAGGAAACGGTGGCGACCGCCGTCGGCATCGACAAGAAGAACGTCATCTGCCACGTGACGCTGCTCGGCGGCGGCTTCGGCAGGAAGTCGAAGCCCGACTTCGCCGCCGAGGCGGCCGTGCTGTCGAAGAAGCTGGGCAAGCCCGTCAAGGTGATCTGGACGCGCGAAGACGACATCCATTTCGACTTCTACCACACGACGGCGGCTGTCTATCACAAGGCGTCGGTCGACGGCCGCGGCAAGCCGACGGCATGGCTGCAGCGCTCGGTGTTCCCGCCCATCGGATCGACGTTCGGCTCGCCCGAGCCGCTCGGTTTCGAGCTCGACATGGGGTTGACCGACACGGTCTACGACGTCCCGAACATCCGCGCGGAAAACGCCGGCGCACCGGTGCACGTCCGCATCGGCTGGTTCCGCGCCGTCGCGAACAACTACCACGCGTTTGCCGCGCACAGCTTCGCCGACGAGATGGCGCACGCCGCCGGGCGCGACACGCTCGAATTCCTGCTGGACATGATCGGTCCGGGCCACGTCATCGATCTCAAGGCGCAGGGCGTGAACTACTCCAACTACGGTGCCGCGATCGACAAGTATCCGGTGGACAGCCGCCGCCTCAGGCGGGTGCTCGAGGTGGCAGGCGAGAAATCCAACTGGGGCAAACGCAGGCCCGGCAACGGCTGGGGCATCGGCATCGCCGCGCATCGCAGCTTCAACACGTACGTCGCTTCGGTCGTCGAAGTCGAAGTGGACGCGCAGGGCCGCGTCCGCATCCCGCGCATCGATCAGGTGGCCGACGCCGGCGTGTTCATCAACCCCGATCGCGTCCGCTCGCAGTTCGAGGGCGCGGCGGTGATGGGCGCCGGCCTGGCGATGCTCGGCGAGATCACGGCCGCCAACGGCCGGATCCAGCAGAACAACTTCGACGGCTTCCAGGTCCCGCGCATGAACACGGCGCCGGTGCAGGTGAACGTGCACTTCGTCGAGAGCGGCAACCTGCCGACAGGCGTCGGCGAGCCCGGCCTGCCTCCCGTGATGGCGGCCCTTGGCAATGCGGTCTTTGCCGCAACCGGAAAACGCGTGCGCGAGCTGCCGATCTCGCGCACCAAACTCGTGTGACGTGAAAAAAACCGCGAAGCAAGCCGAGCGTCGGCGCCGTAAGACCGGGAACGTTCAGGTCAAGGCGATCAAGTGGGGCGTCCTGGTCGTCGTCGTCGGGCTCATCGGCTACGGTGTGTCGCAGATGGACGGCATCGCGTACGGCGAGCGCGACCTCTCCGTCGTCAACTTCTCGGATCTGACGCCGACCGCCAAGAAGACCGCGCTCAAGAACGCGAACGAGGCGCGGTGCACGTGCGGCTGCGGGATGACGCTCGCGCAGTGCGTCGCCACCGACATGACCTGTCCAGTCCGTGAGGGCAATCTCGACCGGATCAGGACGATGGTGCGGAATGCGATGTAGGGCGGCCTTCAGATGTCGTGCAGGCCTTCAGGCCTGACTGCGGAGGCTAGAGGTTAGAGGTTAGGGGCCAGGGGTGGGGACGAACATATGAAGATGCGTCATTCGCTGATGGGAGCGCTCGCGGCGTTCGTGTGCGTCGCGGCGACCGCCGGCCACGCGCAGCAGCCCACGCCTGCCGCGCCGCCTGCGCCGGGCGGAGGCCGCGGTCAGGCGCCGCCGGCCGCGCCGGGAGGGCGGGGCGCGGGTCGCGCGCCGACGGCGCCGCCGCCGATTAACTGGCCCTCGCCGCCATTGCCCGACGGACCGATCGTGATGGACACGGCCATCCAGCACCAGATCCGGCTCGTCATCACCAAGGGCCTCAACCAGCCGTGGAGCATGGCGTTTCTGCCCGACGGCGGCATCCTCGTCACCGAACGCGGCGGACGCCTGCGCATCGTCCGCAACGGCGTGCTCGATCCGACGCCGGTTGCCGGCCTCCCGAAGGTGCAGGCGGCCGGGCTCGCCGGGCTGATGGACCTCGCGCTCCATCCGCAGTTCGCCGAGAACAAGCTGGTGTACTTCACGTATCACAAGCCGCAGACGCCTGGTCCGGACGGCCTGGTTGCCGGACCCACGGGCGGCCGCGGGCCCGCTCCGCCGGCTGGCGTCATCACGCTCGCGCGGGCGAAATGGGATGGCGCGGCGCTCGTCGAGGCAAAGGACCTGTTCTCGGCCATCCCGTCGGGCAACGCGTCGCGAATTGCGTTCGGCAAGGACGGCAACGTCTACATGACGATCGGCTACGGCGACACGCCCGTCGGCAATCCCGATCCCGGCGGCGCGCCGCCGCAGGATCGCATGAGCCTCGCCGGCAAGGTGCTGCGCCTCAAGGACGACGGGACCGTGCCGCCCGACAACCCGTTCGTCGGCCGCAGCAACTCCCGGCCGGAGATCTTCACGCTCGGCCACCGCAACATGCTCGGCCTCGCGGTGCATCCCGATACCGGCGCCATCTGGGAAACGGAAAACGGCCCGAACGGCGGCGACGAGATCAACGTGCTGCTGCCGGGGAAGAATTACGGCTGGCCGGTCGTCAGCTACGGCCGCTTTTATCTCGGTCCGCGCGTAAACAATCACGCATGGCAGGACGGGATGGAGGATCCGCTGGTCTTCTGGGTGCCCGCCATCGCGACGTCGGGCCTGACGTTCTACACGGGCGACCGCTTCCCGCAGTGGAAAGGCAGCGTCTTCGCGGGCGGCATGCGCCAGGGCGAGGTGCCGCGCTCGGGCCATCTCGATCGCATCGACTTCAACGACAAGTGGGAAGAACTGCACCGCGAGTCGATGTTCTGGGATCTGCACCAGCGGATCCGCGACGTGCGCCAGGGTCCCGACGGCCTGCTGTACGTGCTGACGGCGGAAAACGACGGCGCGCTGATCAGAATCGAACCCGCGCCCGCGAAGTAGGCTGGCGTAGCGGCCGGCTTCAGCCGGCCGGGCGACGTCCGCCTCAAGGCGGACGCTACGGAGTCAGGCGGCGCGAATCCAGCGGATCATCGTGGCGAAGTCCGGCGGCTTGCCGTACATCAGCAGGCCGATCCGGAACACCTTCGCCGCGCACCACAGCACCGCCACGACCGACGCGATCCCGATCGCAATCGACGTCCACACCTGCCACCACGGCGGAGGCGTGTTCGACGCCATCCGCAGGAGCATCGTGAACGTGTTGACCGGCGGGACGAAGCTGATGATCGTGCTGAAGGTCGAATTCGGCTCGCGCGAGATGGGCAGCCAGAAGAGCCACGGCGTCATGATGAGCAGCATGATCGGCATCATCATCGACTGCGCCTCGCGCATGTCGTTGACCACGCTGCCGACCGTCAGCATCATCGCGCCGATGACGAAGTAGGCGATCAGGAAGAAGATCAGCAGGTACACCAGCAGCCACGGGTTGAACAGGCCGAACATCGCGAACGACACGAGCAGCGCCATGCCCAGCCCGACGTAGAACGCCAGCGCGAGCAGGCTGACGGCCATCTGCCCGAGCAGCTTGCCGGCGAGCAGTTCCATCGGGGAGACGGCCGACAGCAGGATCTCGATGACGCGGCTCGATTTTTCCTCGACGGTCGACGTGAGCAGCGCCTGTCCGCCCGTCATCACGCCGATGAACAGCAGCACCGCGAATGCGCCCGGCAGGAGCATGTTGAACCCGGCCACGGTCTGGCGTTGATCGTTCTTGGTGACCGTGACCGACTTGACGCGGGCCACCCGAACCAGGCTGTCGATCGCCGCGCGATCGAGAGCCTGAGCCTTGATCCGCGCGCCGATGATCGCTTCACGAAGGCCCTGGTAAATCTCTCCCTCGACGCGGTCGTCCACGTTCGGCGGCACGAAGAGGTCGTACTCGCCGTACCCGTCCGCTCCGGCTCTGACGGCGTTCGCGTGGATGACGATCAGCGCGAGATGGCGCGGGCCGGCCTGCTCGTCTGTCAGCCACGCCCTCTCAAGCTTGAGGTCCGCATCGGGTGGACGCTGCACGATGGTGAACTCGGGAACGGAACCGAGCGCGAAGCGCGCGGCCCTGCCCCCGTCGTTGCCCGCGACCTGGCGGACGCTCTCCGGCGCCTGGATCAGCACCTGCCGGGTCTGATCCGTTCGCCGCGCCGTGATTCGCGCGGAGCTGAGCGCGTCCGCGAGTTCCCCGCCCACAGCGCCCGTCGGATCGACCACGGCGATTTGACCCTGTACCTGCACGCTGCGCGCCATCATTCGGGGGACGAGCGTCGCGCCAATGGCGCCGATTGCCGGCGTCAGCATCAGGCCGAGGACGAAGGCACGCGTGAAGACCGTGGCTGTGAATTCCCGGACCGCCACCAGGAGGATCTTCTTCATACGGGCACCGCTTTCGGTTCGGCGCCGGCGTGCAGCTGCGCGCGCAGGACCTCGGTGTCTGCCGCCGCCGATCCGCCCGTGACGATGCGGATGAAGATGTCCTCGAGGCGCGGCCGGGCGATCTCGATGCGGCCGGCCGGGACCGCGCTGGCCAGGCGGGGGATGGCGCTTGCCGGGTTCGTCCCGTTCACGAGCAGGATCTCGCAGCCGCCATCCGCCTGCGAGACACGCTCGACTTCGGGGAGCGCCGCGAGCGGCGAGAGGTCCGCGTCGCGGTCGAGCGGTTCGAACCGGATCGCGCGCGGATCGTACTGACGCCTGATCGTGGACAGCGGGTCGTCCAGCACCTTTTTCCCGCGATGCATCATCACCACGTGATCGCACAGCTCCTCGGCGTGCGGCATCACGTGCGTGGAGAACAGGATCGTCGCGCCGCGCTGGTGTTCCTCGTGGACCAGCAGGCGGAGCGTCCGGGCGCTGACCGGGTCGAGGCCGCTGAACGGTTCGTCCAGGATCAGCAGGTCCGGCTCGTGCATGATGGCCGCCAGGAACTGCACCTTCTGCTGCATGCCCTTCGAGAGCTCCTCGCAGCGCTTCCCCTCGCAGTCGCCGAGGCCGACGCGCTCGAGGCCCCGGCGGATGCGGCCCGGCAACTCGCCTTCGCTGATCCCCTTGAGCCGGCCGAGGTAGGTGAGGAACGCGCCGACCCGCATCTTGCGGTAGACGCCCCGCTCCTCGGGCAGGTAGCCGATCCGGTCCTTGGCGTCGAGCGCTGACGCGTGGCCGAGCACCGACAGCGTCCCCGCATCCGGGAAGATGATCGACATCATCATCCTGATCGTCGTCGTCTTGCCGGCGCCGTTCGGGCCGATGAACCCGTACACCGCCCCGCGCGGGACGACGAGATCGAGATGGTCGACGGCCCTGGTGGCGCCGAACGTCTTGGTGACGCCGCTGAGAAGGACGGCTGCACTCATGCGTTTACAGATTCCTCTGGAGGAGGGCGGATGTTACCACGCGGCCCGCGGCCGGTCCCCCGCTGAGCCCGGCTGAGTTATGATCACCGCGTCGCGCGCGACCGCCCGTGGCCCGTGCATCCGAATCCGGAGGGTGAAATGACGAACGCGAGAGTCGCCGGTGCGTTGATGGTGGCTTTGACGTTGATCGCGCGTCCAGGGTTCGCGCAGGTCAGCCTCGTCGGCGACTGGGGCCCGCGCATGCACGAGGACCAGCCGGATCGCGGTCCCGGGCCCGACCTCGGGGATTACACCGGCCTGCCGCTCACCGACGGCGCCCGCCTCGCCGCTGACAGCTGGGATGCGTCGCGCCTCACGCTGCGCGAGCACCAGTGCAAGGTCCACAACGCGCCGTACATCATGCACGGCCCGCTGCAGGTCCGCATCTGGGACGAGAAAGATCCCCAGACGCAGCAGTTGTCGGCGATCAGGATCTATATCAGCACGTACGAGCAGAACCGGACGATCTGGATGGACGGCCGGCCGCATCCGCCCGAGTACGCGCCGCACACGTGGCAGGGCTTCTCGACGGGGAAATGGGAAGGCGACATCCTCACCGTCTACACCACACACATCAAGCAGGAGTGGATCCGGCGCAACGGTGTGCCGAACAGCGAGAAGTCCACGATGATCGAGCACTTCATCCGTCACGGCAACATCATGACGCACCTCGAGCAGTGGACCGATCCGGTGTACCTCACCGAGCCGCTGTGGCGCAGCGAAGAGTTCGTGCTCAACGAGCGCGGCGTCGGCAACTGGCTCTGGCCGTGCGAGTACGTCGACGAGATCGTCGATCGCGCGCACAGCGCCGTCCCGAGTTATCTTCCCGGCAAGAGCCCGTTCCTGGGCGAGTTCGCCAGGACCCACGGCATCCCGATCGACGCGGCCAACGGCGGCGCCGAAACGACCTATCCCGAATACCAGGCGAAGCTGAAGGCGTTGATCGCGGCCGGCAAGGGTGGAGTCAAGTAAGGCGCCCTTCCCGACGCTGTTCATTCCCCACGGCGGCGGTCCGTGCTTCTTCATGGATCCGCTGCCGGGGCTGCCGGCAGACCTGTGGGATCGGATGGCGGCGTACCTCCGCGGCATCGACGCGTCGCTCGGCCGCCGGCCGGCCGCGATACTGGTGATCTCCGGCCACTGGGAAACCGCGGAGCCGACCGTGAACACGGCGCTGCGTCCGCCGCTCCTCTTCGACTACTCGGGCTTCCCCGAACACACGTATCGCCTGACCTACCCGGCCGCCGGGTCTCCGGCCCTGGCTGCACGCGTGCGCGGCCTGCTCTCGACGGCGGGCATCCCGTCAGCCGAGAATCCGCATCGCGGCCTCGACCACGGCGTCTTCGTGCCGTTCAAGGTGATGTACCCGGACGCGGACGTGCCCCTCGTGCAGCTGTCGCTCAACAGGAATCGCGACGCCTCGACGCACCTTTCCATGGGCCACGCGCTCGCGCCCCTGAGGCACGAGGACGTGCTGATCGTCGGCAGCGGCATGAGCTATCACAACCTGCGCGAGTTCTTC
>Ga0097621_100002185_pt1 | contig 13386 bp, 10 predicted proteins | sample KBSMisM72_FD_73165 | JGI IMG/M metagenome (GOLD analysis project Ga0097621, IMG submission 73165) | Miscanthus rhizosphere microbial communities from Kellogg Biological Station, Michigan, USA - KBS Miscanthus M7-2 (version 2) (version 2) | ecosystem: Host-associated > Plants > Roots >... | reverse complement strand
TACCTGAAAGCGCTGGCACGCTTAAAACAGATACCGGCACTTTTGGAATTATGATAGTGGCAGTAATATTTATAGTGGCGGCCCTGAGTTTCTTTCCTGCGCTGGCACTGGGGCCAATAGCAGAATATTTTCACTAGGGGTTAAGAGCCAAAAGAGAAAAAGAGCTAAGAGAAATGAAAGAGTAAAAGAAGAAAAAGAGGCTGAGAGAGAAGGAAGAAAAGAGATGAAAATAAATTATAACCATTAACACCCGAATTAATATAGCTAAGAAAAAGAAAATTGTAAAAATCCGGGATTCCGAAAAGGACAACAAACGCTTCACCGCTACTCCTTTTCTCTTTCCCACTCTTAGCCCAAAAAAAAACATCATGTCAAAGAATCAATCTAATAAACTGTTTGAAGCCTCTCTTGTAAAAGAAGCGCTTAAACAATCTTTTATCAAACTCAATCCACGTATCATGTTCCGCAACCCGGTTATGTTTACGGTGGAGATAGGCACTCTCATCATGCTGGCCGTCTGCATTTGGATAGTAAGTGGCGAAAAAGGCCAGGGCGATCTGTTGTACAATATGATCATTACCGGCGTACTTTTTATCACTCTTTTATTCGCCAATTTTGCGGAAGCCATAGCAGAAGCCCGTGGTAAAGCGCAGGCAGACAGTCTACGCAAAACAAGAGAAGATACACCCGCCAAAAAAATATTTCCCATAGGCGAAATTTATACCAATGAAGTAAAAATTGTGCCTTCCTCACAACTCTCAAAAGGAGATGTGTTTCTTTGCGAAGCAGGCGACACCATTCCGATGGACGGAGAAATAATAGAAGGCATTGCTACCATTGATGAATCTGCTATTACTGGTGAAAGTGCACCGGTGATCAGGGAATCAGGTGGCGACAAGTCTTCCGTAACAGGCGGTACAAAAGTTTTGAGCGACAGAATTAAAGTGCGTGTAACCACAGAACCTGGAGAAAGCTTTCTTGACAAAATGATTGCATTGGTAGAAGGCGCGTCCAGACAAAAAACACCCAATGAAATTGCATTGACCATTTTACTGGCAGGTTTCACCCTCATCTTTATTATTGTATGTGTTACATTAAAACCATTTGGTGATTATGCCAATACACCCATTACAATTGCTGCATTTATATCGCTGTTCGTTTGTTTAATCCCTACTACCATTGGCGGTTTACTAAGCGCTATTGGCATAGCCGGTATGGACAGGGCACTGCGTGCAAACGTAATTACCAAAAGCGGTAAAGCTGTTGAAACAGCAGGCGATCTTGATACTTTATTGCTTGATAAAACCGGCACCATTACAATTGGCAACCGCAAGGCTACGAATTTCTGGCCAGCCGATGGTATTGATAAAGTGGCATTCACTGAAGCATGTGCTTTATCGTCGCTGGCTGATGAAACTCCCGAAGGCAAATCTATTATAGAACTGGCCGGTATTAATGCAAATAGCTTTAGTACCAATGGCGCCCGGTTTATTGAATTTACTGCCGAAACCAGGAGCAGTGGAATTGACATGCCCAATGGCCTGAAAATCCGTAAAGGCGCTTTTGATTCAATAAGAAATTTAGTTACTAAAGCCGGCAATAGCGTTCCGCAGGAGACGGCCGGCAGGGTAACAATTATTTCATCTAATGGCGGAACTCCCCTGGTGGTAAGCCAAAATGAAGAAATAATAGGTGTAATTGAACTGCAGGATATCATTAAACCAGGCATCCATGAGCGCTTTGAAAGATTGCGCAAAATGGGCGTAAAAACAGTAATGGTTACCGGCGACAATCCGCTGACCGCAAAATTTATTGCCGAAAAAGCAGGTGTGGACGATTTTATTGCGGAAGCAAAGCCAGAGGATAAAATGAATTACATTAAAAAAGAGCAACAGGGCGGTAAGCTGGTAGCCATGATGGGCGATGGTACCAACGACGCACCCGCTTTGGCGCAGGCAGATGTTGGTGTAGCTATGAACAGTGGCACCGCGGCCGCCAAAGAAGCCGGCAATATGGTTGACCTGGACAATGACCCTACCAAACTAATAGAAATTGTAGAAATAGGGAAACAATTGCTGATGACAAGAGGAACGCTGACTACCTTCTCCATTGCAAATGACGTAGCCAAGTATTTTGCCATTGTACCGGCATTGTTTGTAGTATCTATTCCCGGTCTGCAGGCACTAAATATTATGAAGCTGCATAGTCCCGAAAGTGCCATTTTATCGGCGGTCATTTTCAATGCCATTATTATACCGCTGTTGATTCCGCTGGCGCTGAAGGGTGTTGCCTATAAACCCATTGGTGCAAGCGCATTACTAAGACGAAACCTGCTGATATATGGGCTGGGTGGCATCATCATCCCGTTTATTGGTATAAAGCTTATTGATTTGCTGGTGAGTATTTGGTTTTAATTAAATCTTCGGTGTTCAGCATCCGCTATTCGATAGTGAAGAGTCTCAATGAATGCTGATTAATGGATATCAAACTGAAGCAATCATTTTTAATTTTAAAATTTCGTTACATGAAACAACATATTCTTCCCGCAATAAAACTCACTGCCATTTGCCTGGTATTTTTTGCGGGCATTTATACCCTGCTAATTTTGGGTGTCGCCCAAATTGCCCCTAATAAAGGATTGGGTGAAACGGTTATCCTGAATGGAAAAACGGTTGGCTACAGTCTGGAGGGACAAAATTTTTCCGTCGACAAATATTTCTGGAGCCGCCCTTCCGCTGCCGGTTATAATGCAGCAGGAAGCGCAGGCAGCAACAAAGGCCCCACCAATCCTGATTATCTGAAACAGGTGCAGGACCGGGTTGACAGTTTCTTAGTACATAACCCTGGCATTGATAAATCAGCAATACCCGCAGAATTGGTTACTGCATCCGGCAGCGGATTGGATCCCGATCTTTCACCGGCCGGTGCTAAAGTGCAGGTGAAAAGAATTGCGGCTGTGCGCAGGCTGGATGAAAGCAAGGTAGCTGCATTGGTAGATCAGCATACAGAAAAACCATTTCTCGGAATGTTTGGAACCAGTAAGGTAAATGTATTACAACTGAACCTGGCGCTGGATAACCTGAAATAACAATTGCGGCAAACGCGAAAATTTTTGAGAAGGTTGTAAATGCTGCGTCTCTGGTGCTGCAGAGTGCAGCATACCTTCTTTCTGTTATAAAAAATATTACTTTGCAGAACAGGCTAAAGCAAACCACACCAATAACCACAGTTCAAAAAACAACATCCATATCATAGAAACAGTACAAAGCAATTATGCCAGACCAGGAAAAAAATGCCGAACAGTTTTTGGAGCTTATCCGTAAAAGCAGGCGGGGCAAGTTCAAAATTTATATTGGCATGAGTGCGGGTGTAGGTAAAACTTATCGCATGCTGCAGGAGGCGCAAACCCTTCTGCGCAATGGCATCGACGTAAAAATCGGTTATATAGAAACACATTTGCGCCAGGAGACACATGCGTTGCTGGATGGCTTACCGGTAATTCCCCGGCGAAAATTATTTTATAAAGGAAAAGAACTGGAAGAACTGGATGTACAGGCAATACTGAATTTACATCCGGAAATTGTAATTATTGATGAACTGGCGCATACCAATATTGAAGGCAGCAAAAATGAAAAACGATGGCAGGATGTAATGGATGTACTGGATGCCGGCATCAACGTAATCAGCGCAGTAAATATTCAGCATATTGAAAGCCTGCATGCAGAAATAAAGGAGATTACAGGTGTTGATGTGGCAGAACGTATACCAGACAGTGTATTACAACAGGCAGATGAAGTGGTGAATATTGATCTGACGGCTGATGAGCTGGTAACCCGTTTAAAAGAAGGGAAAATATATACTGCAGACAAGATAGAAAGGTCTTTAAAGAATTTTTTTCAGGCGGAAAGGATTTTGCAGTTACGCGAACTGGCACTAAAAGAAGTGGCCTCGCAGGTAGAAAGAAAAGTAGAAACGGAGGTGCCGAAAAATACGGCCCTTAAACATGAGCGTTTCCTGGCCTGTATTGGCAGCAATGAAAAAACCGCCAAAAACGTTATCAGAAAAACTGCCAGGCTGGCCAATTATTACCACAGCAAATGGTGGTTATTGTATGTGCAGACACCTAAAGAAGATGGCGATAAAATTGGCCTGGCGGCCCAGCGTCATTTGATCAATAATTTTAAATTAGCTACCGAACTGGGTGCAGAAGTAATAAGAATAAGGGATCATAATATTTCGAAAGGCATTATAGCAACTGCTGAACAAAAAGCTATTACCACTATCTGTATTGGTAAACCACACCTTAATTTATTCAGCGTAATTTTGAATACAGCGGTATTTAACCAGTTGCTGAACAAACTTTCAGCCGCTGAAATTGATATTGTAATCCTATCGTAATATGAGAATGAAATTAAAAACCAAATTATCAATCGGTCTTATTTTTCTGTTCGTCATTATACTGTTGTTTGGTATATTGGGTATACTCAGCATCAACCGGTTGGGCCGGGATACCAATATGGTGCTGAAAAATAACCACGAATCGCTGCTGTATTGCAATAATATGCTGAAGGCGCTTGAATCAATAAAAATAAGAAAAGATGCGGTTCAGCTATTTGAAGGCAACCTGGTGAAACAGGAAAACAATATTACCGAAGAGGGCGAAAAAGATGCCACAGTGGAGCTGCGCAAAAACTTCAATGAACTGATGGCCAACCCGATGGACTCTACCAACTATCCGGAAATCAGGCAATCGCTGATACGCATACAGGACTTAAATGAACTGGCCATTCTGCGCAAAAATGAGGTGGTGCAAAAAACGGCCGACAATGCGCGGTTCTGGCTCACTATCACCTTCACTATTCTTACATTGGTCTCGTTTACATTTATATTTAACCTGCCGGGCATTTTATCCGGCCCTATACAATCGCTGGCAGACGGCATAAAAGAAATTGCCAATAAAAATTACGGGAAGCGTATCTATCTTAAACAGGATGATGAGTTTGGCGATCTTGCCAATGCATTTAATAGCATGGCAGAAAAACTGGACGAGTATGAAAACAGCAATATCGCCCGCATGCAGTTTGAAAAGAGCCGTATTGAAACCATCATTAACCAGATGAGAGATGGTATTGTTGGGCTTGACACCAAGAAAAATATTTTGTTTCTGAATGCGGTAGCGCAAAATTTACTCGGGTTAAAAGAGAAGGATATTGCGGGCAAATATGCGCCCGATGTGGCGTTGAGCAATGACCTGATGCGGACCATTTTACAGGAGGATGGTGAAAAAAAAGAATTAAAAATTTATGCCGACAACAAAGAAAGCTATTTTAATAAAGATGTGCTGAATGTAACCAGCAATAATGAGGTGATTGGAAAAGTAATTGTTTTAAGAAACATTACACCCTTTCATGAACTGAATGAGGCCAAAACAAATTTCATTGCCACTGTTTCACACGAACTGAAAACGCCTATTTCTGCTATTAAGATGAGCGCCCAATTGCTGACCGACAGCCGGGTTGGCAGCCTTAATGCCGAACAACAGGAATTAATAAAAAGCATTAACGATGATGCGGAACGGTTATTAAAGATAACCGGTGAACTGTTGAATATGTCGCAGGTAGAAACCGGCAATATCCAACTAAAGTTGCAGGCCACACAGCCATCTGCCATTATTGAACAGTCTATGCAGGCAGTTACTTCGCAGGCGCAACAAAAAAACATACAGGTAAAAGTTGCAGTGGAGGAAAAATTGCCGGCTATTCATGCAGATGCTGAAAAAACATCCTGGGTGCTGATTAATTTCTTAACCAATGCCATCAAGTATTCGCCCGAAGGCACTGTTATTGAGGTAAAGGCATTCACAAAAAATAGCCATGTAATGTTTACCGTGCTGGATCATGGCAAAGGCATAGAAGAAAAGTACCTGCCTAAAATCTTTGACCGTTACTTCAAAGTACCGGGCACGCATGAACGCAGTGGCACCGGGCTGGGCCTGGCCATATCAAAAGAATTTATTGAAGCCCAGGGCGGTCATATTGCAGTAAGCAGTGTACCTGGTGAAGGCAGCCTGTTTGGATTTGATTTTCCTTCTGCCGCAACCTCATAATGTATTTACTACAAATCGGTAATCGGCTTGTATTTTGGCACCAGGGTTTTCATAATGCTCCATGCAATCAGGTAGGATACTGCACAAATGGCAAACATAATGGTATAGCCTGTTTCAATATGGCCAAGTCCTTTGTAGTGATCAAACAGTGCACCGCCTAATTTAGACATAAATACACCGCCCAGGCCACCGGCCATGCCACCAATTCCTACTACAGAACCAATTGCTTTTTTAGGAAACATATCAGAAACGGTTGTAAATATATTTGCAGACCATGCCTGGTGTGCAGAAGTGCCTACGCCAATTAAAAGAACTGGCACCCAAAAGCTGATATAGCCAAATGGTTGTGCTGCCAATACCATTAGCGGAAAAATGGCGATTAACAACATTGCTTTCATTCTTCCATCATAGGCCTTATAACCTTTCCGTATAAAATAAACAGGCAACCATCCTCCTGTAATACTACCAATCATAGACATGGTATATAATACCGCCAATGGTATTACAATCGCCTTGTCAACCATTCCATACTGAGCCTTCATATAAGCAGGCAACCAGAACAAAAAGAACCACCACACTCCGTCTGTCAGCATTTTACCCAATGTAAAAGCCCAGGTTTGTCTGTATCCCAATAATTTTACCCAGGATATTTTTTCTGCACTGGTATTCTCATCCTTTTCTTCTTCGCCGCTGCTTATGTAATTAAATTCCTCTGCTGAAAGCCGTTTTTGCTTTTCTGGTTTTTCGTAATAGTATAGCCACAGGAGTAACCATATAAGTCCGATCACTCCAATTATTATAAAAGCTGCTTCCCAACCCCAGTTTAATCTGATCCATGGCACAGTAAGCGGCGCAAGTATAGCGCCCACATTTGTGCCTGAATTAAAAATCCCCGTTGCAAGGGATCTTTCTCTTTTTGGAAAATACTCGGCCGTAGCTTTTATGGCAGAAGGAAAATTGCCTGCTTCTCCAAATGCAAGTATGGCCCTTGAAAACATGAACCCCAAAACCGATACAGAAAAAGCTGTAATTCCGGCCCATCCCAAAACTGTAGCGATTCCCTGACCAATGGGGATAGACAGTGCGTGAATCATTGCACCGGCAGACCAGATAACAATAGCAAGCGAATAGCCTTTTTTGGTGCCTAACTTATCAATAACGCGGCCGGCGAACAACATGGAAAATGCATACACAAATTGAAAGAGTGCAGTAATATTTGCATAATCGGTATTCGTCCAATGAAATTTTTCTGCCAGGTAGGGCTGCAAAAGGCTCAATACCTGTCTGTCCAAATAATTTACAGTAGTAGCAATAAATAACAATGCGCAAATCGTCCAGCGGTATTTTCCAATCACAGATTGATTCATTATGGCTTTTTTAAAATGGCTAAACCCGGTTATGATTCCCTGAAAAAACTATTGATTGAAAAATTAATGGCGTTTAGTTAAGGCATTTCGAGTTGGTTTCACGCAAAGACACCAAGAGGCAAAGATGCAAAGTTGGCTTTGCTTTCTTTGCTTCATTGCGTGAAATTTCCTTAACTAAACGACATTGGATTGAAAAATCATAATCCTGCTTTTACTTTATTGATGGTCTCAAATACTTTTTTTGTTTCAGCTTCTATTGTTGCATAATCTTTTTGCTCCATTAATTTTTTGCTGATGAGTTTGCTGCCCATTCCCACTGCACATACACCGGCTTTGAACCAACCGGCAATATTTTCACTGGTGGTATCTACACCGCCGGTGGGCATAAACAACAATTTAGGGAAAATATCTTTTATGCTGCTGAGGTATTCAGGGCCCAGCATATTACCCGGAAAAAGCTTAATAAATTTAATGCCGCTGTTTTCGGCCGCAATGATTTCGGTAGGCGTCATACATCCTGGTGCATAGAACACGTCTTTGCTGTTGGCGTAATCGGCCACTTCTTTTACAAAACCGGGACTCACCAAAAAATCAGCGCCGGCACCGATATAATCCTCTGCTGTTTTTAAATCCTTGACCGTGCCGATACCCAGCAATAAACCAGGCATCTCAGCATTGCGGATTTCTATCAGCTTTTTAAAATTTTTAAACGCCGCTTCTCCGCGGTTGGTGTATTCAACCGCTTTTACACCTGCTCTGTAAATGGCTTTTAACACGTCTGCACTTACGGTTTCATCTGCATTAAAATAAAGCGGTAACATACCCTGCTCTATTATTGCTGCTGTTGTTTTGCTGATATTGCTCATAATCCGGCTTATAATATTTTGTTAGTCGTTACTATTCTTTTGGGCTAAAGCCATGGGCTATTACAAAGACATACTATGGCTTTAGTCCAATAGAGTCTCTATATCTTTACTTTTATTACTAGTTTTTTTATTTCCTTTTCACCAATCATAGGCGCATGCACATCTTCGGGAAACAAAATAACGAACTGCCCGTTGGTTAACTGAAACCAGGTGTCAGGCGTATCTGTATACAACTGTACATCTTTTGTTTCGTTATAACCGCCGTTGGGCACCTGGCATTTTTCACGTGGTTTCCAGCCAAATGTTTCAACGCCGTCAATGCAAACCTGAATATCAATATGTTTGTCATGACATTCAAATTTTGACACTGATTCTTCAGCCGTCATACCTTTTTTGTTGGAAAAAGCCGCCTTAAGATTGTCTCCATCTATCTCATACTTGCCCGGCTCAATAGTATTCAAATCTGTTTTACTGATATATTCAAATGCTTTGGCAAACAATGGATGAACGCTGAAATACTTAGACGCATTTTTTAAGGTGTCTATAATCATTTTTTATTTGTGTTGTAAAATTTATTTTTAGTATGTAGTATTTAGTATATAGACCCACGGTGAATAGCATTTTAGTATGCAGTATGTATTATTCAGACTTGGCGTCAAGTCTATATACTGTATACTATATTTTATCGCTGCACCCTTCCGCTTCCATCGCCCTTCATCAAATCTTTTACATCGCTCAGCGTTGCATGGTTCAAATCTCCGGGAATGGTATGTTTAATAGCAGAAGCCGCAACGCCAAATTCTGCTGCTTCGGGCATGGGCATACCGGTAACCAGGCCATAAATAAACCCACTGGCAAATGAATCACCACTGCCTACACGGTCCACAATACGTACTTCGTATTTTTTTGTGTGATAAAAATCAGTGCCATCGTATACCAGAGCGCTCCATCCATTGTCGCTGGCGCTATGGCTTTCGCGCAATGACGATGCAATGTATTTAAATCCAAACTTTTCCTTCATTTGTTTAAATACATCCTTAAATCCATCAAGGTTTAACTCGCCTTTTGTAACATCTGTATCTTTTGCTTTGAAACCAAGTGTTGTGTCTGCATCTTCTTCGTTGCCAATACATACATCTACATATTTGCAAAGTCTGCTCATTACTTCCCTTGCCTTTTCTTTGCTCCAGAGCTTTTTGCGGTAATTTAAATCTATACTGGTGGTAATACCTTTTGCTTTTGCGGCTTTTAGTGCGGCTTCAGTGAGGGCGGCGGCTTTATCGCTCAGCGCTGGTGTAATACCTGTTGTATGAAACCAACTGGCGCCTTCCAGGATTTTATCAAAATCAAATTCTTTGATCTCTACTTCTGCAATGGAAGCGCCTGCCCGATCATAAATTACCTGCGATGCGCGCATGGATGCCCCGGTTTCCAGGAAATAGATACCCAGCCTGTCGCCTCCCCTTGCTACAAATTGCGTATCCACACCATAGCGGCGCAAATGATTGATGGCACTCTGGCCGATTGCATTGTTTGGAACTTTAGTAACAAATGTTCCGTTTAAACCATAGTTACACAGGGCCGCTGCCACGTTTGCTTCTCCGCCTCCGTAGGTCACATCAAACGTGTCAGCCTGTACAAACCGCTTAAAATCGGGTGTTGACAGGCGTAGCATAATTTCTCCCAGTGTTACAACTTTTTTTGACATTGTTTCTTTGTTTATTATTATCAAATGAATTGAAAGTTAAAATTCAAAATTCAAAAGTAAAAAGTAGAAAGTAGAAAGCAAAGGACGCGAAGCGGCCGTTACGACGATTTTGATTTTTGACTTTTCAATTTTTAATTACCTGATTTCCTTTATTGCCACTGCATCCATATCCGAAAATTCCTTGTTCTCTCCTGCCATGCCCCAAATAAAACCGTAATTGGCCGTACCTACACCAAAATGCATGCTCCAGGGCGGCGAAATAACTGCTTCCCGGTTAGCAATCACTACATGCCGGGTTTGCTGAGGCTCGCCCATAAAATGCATGACACGGTGATTTTCATTTACATCAAAATAAAAATACGCTTCCATTCTGCGGGTATGCGTATGCGGTGGTACAGAGTTCCAAACGTTTCCCTCTTCCAGCACTGTTAGCCCCATTACCAGTTGGCAGCTCTGTATGCCATCGTTGTGAATATACTTGTACAAAGATCTTTTATTGGAAGTAGCCACTTCTCCCAATTGCACAGGAGCGGCCTGTTGTTTGGTCATTTTTACATTGGGATACGTATGATGAGCCGGCACTGATAACAAATAAAAATAAGCAGGATCTTTTTCGTTAAGGCTGCTTAAACTTACGTCTTTGGTGCCTTTGCCAAGGTACACACATTCCAGTTTATCTATTTCATAATTTGTTCCATCTGCAGTCACAGTGCCTTTTCCGCCAACATTGATAATTCCCAGTTCACGCCGTTCCAGAAAGTAATTGGCTTTTAATTCCCCTTCATTGGGCAGGCTAAGCGGGGCTGATGCTGGTACAGCGCCGCCCACAATCATTCTGTCGTAATGAGAATATATCAATTTAATAATGCCGGGCTGCATCAGGCCTTCTACTAAAAAATTTGTACGCAGTTGTTGCGTATCCATCTGGCTGGTTTCTTTTGGGCTATGCTGAAAACGTATTTCCATTGTTTCTGATTCAATTTTTTTCGTACTGTGGGTGAGGTTTAGGTATAGGCGATTAAGTTCCTTTAATTTTTTAACGCTTGTTTTGGTATAAACCTACCATAATTGCCCCTTGCCATTTTAATAATATACTTAAACGTTATAGTTGTGTGCAGCTCATTGTAAATAGTTCATCCCTTATCATTCTAAATATCGGGGCAAAGTTTATCGCTACACCAGTCCGCCACTCAAAAGCCTTTTAACTTTATCGTCCCATCCATCCTCCGTCAACCGTAAGAATAGTACCGTGTACATATTCACCCGCTTTGCTGGACAAAAATATAGTGGCCCCTTTGAAATCTTCCGGTTGTCCCCAGCGGTTTGCCGGTATCCTGCTTAAAATAGATTTGCTTCGCTCCTCATCATTGCGCAATGCTTCGGTATTGTCTGTAGCAATATAACCCGGTGCAATGCCATTTACATTTACACCTTTGCCGGCCCATTCATTGGCAAGCGCTTTTACGAGGCTGGCCAAAGCCCCTTTGCTGGCTGCATAACCAGGCACATTGATACCACCCTGGAAACTTAATAAGGAACAGGTAAAAATAATTTTGCCGCTTCCCCTTGCAATCATCTGTTTACCCATTTCGCGGGCCAGAATAAACGGTGCGTCAAGATTTATAGCAAGCACTTTATCCCAGTATTCATCCGGGTGTTCTGCTGCCGGCATTCGCATAATGGAGCCGGCGTTGTTTATTAAAATATCTATTACCGGGTTTTCTTTATTCAGCTTACTCACAAATGCATACAATGCTGCACGATCAGATAAATCTGCCTGGTAAGCCTTAAACTTTCTGCCCGTAGCTTTTACTTCTTTTTCCACTTCACTGTCCTGCAGCGCAAGCGAGCCGGATACACCAATAATGTCTGCACCTGCTTCGGCCAGTCCAACTGCCATAGCCTTTCCAATACCTTTTGTGCAACCTGTAACCAGCGCTATTTTTCCAGAAAGATTAAATAAGTCCATTTTATGTTTGAAATGTTTATGCTACACCTGCCAATGATTTGGCCGGTTGAAAATTAAAATATTGCCGGGCATTGTTATAGCAAATATCCCTGATGATGCTTCCTGTCCATTCTATATCCCCGGGCAATTCGCCTTTATCAATTTCTTCACCAAACAAATTACATAATATACGTCTGAAATATTCATGCCTTGGAAAAGAAAGAAAACTTCTTGAATCGGTCAGCATCCCTACAAAACGGCTGATGAGACCCATGTTTGAAAGCGCATTCATTTGCTGTGTCATACCATCTTTCTGATCCATAAACCACCAGCCTGATCCAAATTGAATTTTACCAGGTGTTGACCCATCATTGAAATTACCAATCATGGAGGCCATTAATGCATTGTCTGATGGATTCAAATTGTAAATAATTGTCTTTGCCAGTTTATCCTCTGTGTCAAGACGGTTCAAGAATTTTGCCAATGGTCTGCCCTGCGAATAGTCGCCGATAGAATCCCAGCCGGTATCGGGGCCAAGTTGCTGCAGCATTCTTGTGTTGTTATTGCGCAGTGCGCCGAGATGGTATTGTTGTACCCAGCCTTTCTCCCAATCCCATTCCGCAAAATGCACCAGCATAGCTGATTTAAATTTCCGGCGTTCCAGGTCATTCAACGCTTTGCCGGAATGTATTTTATTAAAAATAGTCTCCACTTCTGAACCGGTAAATTCTTCTGCCCATATCTCTTCCAGTCCATGATCCGATACGCAGCAACCTGCCGATGCAAAAAAATCATGGCGGTTTTCAAGTGCAAATAAATAATCATTAAAGTTGGATACAGATACATTGGTCACTGTTTCCAGCCTTTTTATATATGCGTTGAACTTAACAGGGTCATCTACATTCATGGCATTGTCTGGCCTGAAAGCGGGCAGTACCGGTATCTTAAAACCTTCTGCTTTTAATTGCAAGTGATATTCCAGTGAATCAAGCGGATCATCTGTGGTACAAACAGTAGCTACATTCATTTTTAGCAACAGGTTGCGCACACTAAATTCTTTTGTCTGCAATTGTGCCGAACAATGATCATAGATTTTCTTTGCTGATCGTGGATTTAATATCTCTTTTACACCAAAATACCGCTGCAGCTCAAGATGCGTCCAGTGGTACAAAGGGTTGCGCAATGTATATGGAACGGTAGCGGCCCATTGTTCAAATTTTTCATAATCACTTTTATAGCCGGTGCAATAACTTTCATCCGCACCATTGGTGCGCATTGCTCTCCACTTATAATGATCACCATATAACCATGCCTGCGTGAGGTTATTAAAGTTGATGTTCTCGGCAATTTCTTTTGGCGATAAGTGGCAATGATAATCTATTACAGGCATG
>Ga0097621_100002179_pt1 | contig 13407 bp, 16 predicted proteins | sample KBSMisM72_FD_73165 | JGI IMG/M metagenome (GOLD analysis project Ga0097621, IMG submission 73165) | Miscanthus rhizosphere microbial communities from Kellogg Biological Station, Michigan, USA - KBS Miscanthus M7-2 (version 2) (version 2) | ecosystem: Host-associated > Plants > Roots >... | reverse complement strand
GCCAGTACCAGCCGCCACCGAACACCAGCGAGATGACGTAGAGTATCCAGAACCAGATGCCAGCGGTCATATCACGATCTCCAGACGCGGGCGGGATGCCGAGCCGCCAGGGTTAACCATTTATTCGACTAGACAGGAGCCGCGGTTGGCCCCATAGACTAAAGCGGCGCCGAACGAGGGTTGGCTCCCCGCCCGACGCCTGACCACAACCGAACGCATGGGTTCGATCATGGCTTATCGGATTTTAGCAGCCGCAATCACCGGCCAATAGATGGCGATCATCGACACACTGCGGCTTGCCCGCGCCCTGCATGATCGCGGTGGGTTCAGTCAAGAGGCAGCCGATGCCACCGCCGAGGCTCTCAATGCGGCTCTAGGCGAAGATGTCGCGACCAAGGCCGATATCGAGGGGCTGAAGGTTGCGACAACGGCCAGCATCGACCGGTTAGAGAGTAAGCTCGACGCCAGCATCGACCGGTTAGAGAGTAAGCTCGACGCCAGCATCGACCGGTTAGAGAGTAAGCTCGACGCCAGCGTGACCCGACTAGACGGCCGGATCACTCACGTCGACAGCAAGCTGACCGTGCTGATGTGGGCCGTCGGGATCAACGCAGCGGCCACGATCACGATGCTCGTCAGGCATTGGTAAGAGGCGCGCGAATGACTGAAGCGCAAACGACTATCGCCGCGGACTGGGCTGCTGTGAAACTCCGCCCTCGCGATACCGGGTTGCCAATGGCGGTATGGATCACCGAGAACGAGGGCTATTCGCACGACGTTCGGGTCAAGGTCAGCCCGCTACACGGTGGGCGCGGCTCGTGGGTTAGCTCCCCCTCGATCGGGGTCCGGCCGCAGCCGCACGAAATCGTGGCGGGAAGTCTGCCGCCCGCAGATGTAGCGCTGGTCTCTCGCTGGATCGAGCTGAACCGCCAAACCATCATCGACTTCTGGAACGACACGATCGGTATCCACGAAGTCGCGGCGCAATTGCAAAAGCTAGACCCGTAAAATTGGATAACTGAAAATGACGATACTTTTGTGGTTTGCCATGATGTTGGGGATCGGCCTTGTGTGGGCCATGCTGGGCGTCAAGAGCAACGATCGCTATTAATCTGGCGCGGCGATAAGGCCGGTCAAAGCTGATTGCCCGGGGCGCTGCAGAAAATAGTTCAGCGCCGCGCGGCCTTGCGGCGAATACAGAGCCCCGAGACCGAGACCGGCCCCACCGATACCAGCCATCGTCAGGGGATCGAACAACGCTCCGGTGCCAGCCGCGCCCGCACCAAGAGCAGCCAGGCTGCGGTATGGTGTACCGCTATCCGGCACCGTGTCACCTAACAGGCGGCGTCCTCCCTCAGCGTAAGGTTGTAACAACGCACGCCCCGCCGCAAAGGCCCGATTTCGCAATGTCGGGTCCATCTGCCTGACAGCAGAAGTTAGTTGGCTCGGCGTGAAAACGCCGTGTTCCGACGCACCGCCAAGCCCCGTCCCCATCCTGGCTGCCGCCAGTTCAACGCGGGACATCTCTGCATAGGCCCGGTGGATGTTTTGCAGCTCAGCTGCGTGATCCGGGTTGCTGCGAACCTGCAGCCCCCGGAGTTCGTCCTGTAGGTCTTGCACCAACCTGCCATAAGCGCGGTCGGCCGGCAGCGGACTGTACCGGTTCTCCCGCGCCATCGTTCCCAGCGTTGACTCAGCATCCCGGAACGCTTCGCCTGTCAGACTGCTGGTGCCGCCCAGACGATCGAGAACCTCAGTACGAAAAGTATTGCCGAATTGCTGCTGGTGATCATGCGACAGCATCGTCGCACGGCGGAAAATATCAGTCAGGCCAGTGCCGAACTGGTTATCAAGAGTCACATTGAGCAGCGGCGTGATCCGGTCATATCGGTTGCCGATCAAGGTTTCTGCCGCGTCGATTGCCGGCCTCCCTAGCGGGGTGTCTCGTCGAGGGAGTTGCTCATCGATATGCCCCAGCGCGTTGTTGATGGCGCCGCGGTTAAACTCCTCAACAGCCCCGGCTCGACCAGTCTTGATAAAGTCGCCGAGCCAAGGGATCGAGCCGACGCCTTGCTCAAAACGGTTGAGAAACCCACCCATAGCCTGCCCGAGTGTCGGGTTAACACCGGCTGCCTCCATCTCGGGCGTAATCCGCGCGTGTGCCCGCAAACCGGCAGCGGTCAAAGCACCGCCTGGGACGAGAGAGCCCAGGATAGCGGCACGTTCGCTGCCGCCGGTTGCCTCCGATGCGATTTGCCCCGTAGTGCCGCTGAGGCCGCCTAGAGAAGCGTTGAGCGCGGTGCCGGTAGCAAGCGGCGCTAAAGCGGCTCCGGTGCGTAACAAGGCGCCACCAAGCCCGAGAGCGCCGCCGCCAACCGCGCCTTGCGCTGCCGCCATGCCGACGCGGCCCAGCGGGGTTGTCGGCTCGTACTCGGGGATAGTCGCCTCGAACACCTTGTTGCCAACTCGGCGAGCGATCTCTCCCGGCGGCGGCACCGTCGCGGCACGTCGTTCGGCCTCTTCGAGACGCGCTAAATCAGGTGATAGCAACGTCCGCAGCGGAGCCAGAGGATCGGTCAAACCCGCAACCAGGCCGCCCAAACCCCGAACACCGGCTGTCAGGGCTGCTCGTCCCAACCAGGGCTCCTCGGCCGCCGCCGGCGGGATCGCGGCCGGCTCATCGAGCTTGAAACCGGGCGGCAGCGGCGGCAATCCGGCGGCCGGCACAGCTTCGGTGTCCGGTTGATCGAGACGAAAGCCTGGGGGGAGCGGCGGTAGATCCGACATCAGTACGGCACCCACTGGCCGCCCTTATTCCACATTCGCTGCCCACCCGGCCCGGTAATGGTTGCCGCGCCATACGTCGGCGGCTCAAGCACGGCACGCGAGTATCGCCCCGGCGGGGCTGTCGTTGCCATGTTGTTGAAGTTCGTCAGGCTCTGGCGACTGTATTTTTCCTGGATTTCCATTAGTTTAAGCATGCCAGCCGTTGTCAGGTTCTGATTGCCGGCGATCGCGCCGGCGATTTGTAAGTCAACGTTGCTGACTGGCGGGCCAAGTCCTTCCAGACCCTTTTTCAAATTACGCCCGGCCTCGGCGATATAGGCCTCGGTGTTGCGGACTAGATCGTTGTCATCCTTGCCGGTCAACTTCAGAAGCTGACCCAAACGCAGAAGACGGGTGCGTTCGTCGGCGTATGAACCGGCAACCACGCCCTTCTCGATCAAATTTCGCATCTCGTTGGCGCTCTGGATCGACATTTGAGCCGCCTCCGCGCCCTTGCGCTTGTCCTCGAACAGTTTGAGGTCGCCCTTCTGCCACTCCAGTTCCTCTGGCGTGTAGTAAGGCTTTCCCACCAATCCACCGATCGGCGGGCCTGATACTGCCGGAGCCGAGCCAGCGGCCGCTCCGCCTGGCGTGATGACGCCACCGGCCCCGCCTGGCACCATTGTCGAGCCGGGGATCGGAGTTGGCGCCGCGACCGTGCCACGACGCAATTCGTCAGCATAATCCGTCACGGGCACGGGGGCTTCGTAAGGCCCGCCTGGACCTTGCCGCAGAGCGGTCGTCGTATCGAACGCCTTAGAACCGCGGGCTTTGGCTTCTTCGTTGATCTGTTGCAGTCTGTCGTATCCCGGGGTCGGGATGATGCCGAGCTTGGGGTCCCACAAGCCGCCCTGTTTGAACAGGTCGTTGATCCGGTCAAGTGCAGCCTTCTTAGCCTGCTCTTCCAAGATGTACGGCTGCTGCGCGCCGCGCACTGAGCCGGCAGTCGGCCCGGCATAGGGGAACTTGGCCGCCTCCTGTGCTCCGGTCACCAAGCCCTGGAATGCAGGACTCTTGGTTACCGCGTCCATCAGCGGCTCGTACGGATCCTTGATGCCGCCCAAAATCGCCATCGCGCGGCGTTGGGCGATCGCCAACATCAAGGCTTGCATTTGCGCGGCGCGCGGGTCCGCTGCGGGTACCGCTGGCGGAGCAAGCGGGCCGCCTCCAGTAGCAGGAGCTGCGCTAGGAGCCGCTAAAGGTCCACCGGGCGCCTGCACCTGCAATATCGGCAAGCCACCAGAGCCGGAAGGGATGACGGTGTCCTGGCCCGGCAAGCCGGAAGGGATGACGGTGTCCTGGCCCGGCAAGCCGGTACGGTGACCAATCCCGACCCCTCTGGCGCCATGAAACGGCGTCCAGCCGGTATGAACTACCTTGTCCAAGGCATAGTCGATCGTGGCCCGTTCGTTTTTCGGGTCGCTCGGATCAAGACCAGTAGCCTGTTGAAATTCGTTCCCCATGCCGCCGCCCGTGTAGAGCTGGAAGGCGCCATAGCTGGGCTCACGCTGGCCGCCCTTTTGGATCACGCTCGATTGAAACGAACCCAATCCCTCCGACTGTGCGACTTTGACGGCAACATCGGGGTCGATGCCGCGCGCAATAGCCTGCTGACGGATATACGGAACCAGCCCTCGCGGATCACCCCTATCGCCCGCATACGCTGCCAGCGAGGCAACCGGTGCCGGCAGAGCTGCGTCAGAAGCCAACGGCCCGGTTCTCGCCGCGGTAGCTGGGGGGATACCGCCGAGATCGGCATCAGGCTCACCACCGCCAGGCACAGCCGCCGGTGGCGCGGCAAGCGGCCCGGCCGGAGTTGCCGGTGGCGTGGCGATAGGTGCAGTAGGCGCAGCGGCACCAGTACCCAGAATACCGGCGACCGTCTTCATAAAATCCGGCTGGCTCGCTGCAAAGTCTTTTAGGAACTGTTGCTCAGTCTGAAGTTTCTTGGCCTGCGCCCCGTACAGCATCGCCCGCATGGCGTTCTGGACGTTTTCGTCCGAGCCGGTCCCCAACGCTTCGGCTGCCGAGCCCAGCACGGCGCCCATAGGCACCGGCAACCGGCTCGGCATGCCGGCCTTGGCAAACGCGCCAGCCATTCGTAGGAGCCCCTGGCTCTGATCACGCGCCTGGAGGGCCGCCTTTTGCTGCGGCGTAAACAGATCGCCATACAGCGCGTACGGGTCGCTGTCGCCGCCGCCGAACAGGCTTTCGAGGATGCCCATAGGTAGTATCCCTTACTTCTTGGGAGCCGGCTCGGTGTGCGGCGGTGCCGGGTGAGCAGCGGGCGAAGCGGGGGCTGCTTGTTGCTGGGCTGTCGCCGCTCGCTTTGCCGCCGCTTCTTCCGCCTTGGCGCGGCTCTCTTCTTTCTTCTTTGCGATCTCGGCCTCGGCCTTGATCCGGTCTTCCGGCGACATGGCGGCGAGCTTTTCCGCGAGCTTCTCCTGCTCTTCCTTTTGTCGCTTGGTCAGCCCGAGGCAAGCGGGCCGGATCGCTTCCAATTCCGCCATCGTGCCTGGCGGCACTGCCGCTTCGAGTTGCAGGGCGTAATCGTAGACTGCGCCAAAATCTGACATGGCTTTCTCTCCTCTGGGATCACGGTATCGCTATCGCGTTACTAGCCGGGGCGGCAGTGGTGCCGTTTGCGTTGGTGGCACTGACCACACAGGTGATGCTATTGGCGGCATCGCCAGCCACCACCGTGTAAGTGTTGACGTTGGTGCCGACATTGGTCACCCCGCGCTTCCATTGATAGGCATACGATGTCGGCACACCAAACCAATTCCCCATCGTGCAGTTAAGGACACTGCCAACGACAGCCGGCGGCGAGAGCGTATAAATCGCCGGGGTGTCGACGTATTGCGGCGAGATGCGGCCGGCAGCGACGCGGACCTGTTCTCGTAACATGCCATAATCGGACATATCACTTTCCTTTCCGAGTGGGTTTGGCCTTACCGCCCTTGGTGGGTCGCGGCGGCTTCGGCTTTGACGGCTTCATACCCGGGCCGCCGAACGTGCCGTGCATATTCCCTCTCCTTATTTTGCCTCCAGGACCTCGATGCGCGCCGTCAGTTCCTTGATACAATTGACCAAGATCGGCACCAGCATTCCCGGCGCCAGGGTTGCGATCTGTTGCTCGTCGATTTCGATGCGCCCGACCATCTCGGGGATGACCGGCTCGACATCTTGCGCGACAAACCCGTAACGGGTTGTCCCGGCCTCCCGGAAAGGCCCGCCGGCGTATTCAAACGAGACCGGGGCGAGCTGCAACACCGCCTCCAGCCCTCGCTCATAGGGGGCGACATTGGTCTTGTAATCGGCATCGCTGATGGTGAGCCAGGAGCCGCTGTTGTTGTAAGTGCCGGCGCCGTTAAAAATCGCGTAAGTCGCGCTGGTGCCACGGCTGCGGAAAATGTGCTGTTGGTTGTCGTAGTAATTTTCTCCCGTCGTGTACATCGCGATGTTCGACGTACCGCCAGTATCGTAGATAGTGCGCAGCGCGCCGCTCTGGGTACAAAAGGCAATACCGCCGACCTGATACTGCGCGGCGTTTACCACGCTGGTGCCGGTAATCGTCGGCGCGGCAACAGAGCCTCCGGTGATGGCGCCGCCGATCGCTGCCGTCGCCGCGCTGATCGCGCCGCTTGCCGCCACGGTACTGGCGTTGATCGCGTTGGCCGTGACCGCGCCGTTAAGCGAGCTGGTGCCTGTCACCGCGAGCGTCGGCACCGTCAACCCGCCGGTCATCGAGCCGCCGGTAATCGGCAAGTAGGTTGCCGACAGCGCCTGTAAGCCGGGGTTGAGAAGCTGAAACTGGGTGCCGTCCCAAACTACGTCGAGAACAGCGTATTGCTGCATCTCGCCGCCGACCAGAGGCAGGGTGTCAGCCAGCACCGGGTAGGCGCCCAGCCCCTGGATGTTGAGCGTTACTGGGCCGGTATTGTCGGCCACCAGCGGGAAGAAAGTGAAACGGTCGCCAACCACGAGCGCGGTCGGAGCCCCGGACGTATAAGTCAGGGTTTGCGCGTTGGGCGTGCCCAGCGAGCCGATCAGCGGCAGGCTTGAAACTGTCGGGCCACCGGCCGGGGGGCCGAGATACCAATTGCCGTCGCCGCCAAAAACAAACAGGGTTGGAACAGACGGCTGCAGCTCGCCGCCGCGCAATAGCGCTTCACCTCGGAACCGGATCGGCATTGCGCCGGTCCCCACGTCCAGGGTCGCGGGTCCCGTGTTCTGAGAAGTCGGGGAGATCAGAAAAGTATCACCGGCAATCGGGTCCACAGCGCTATAGGGCACGATCAGCGCGTTTTCGGTGCCGAGCGCACCCAGATGAGCATTCGCCCGCTCGTACCAGCGGCGAAGGCCGCCCATCATCGCGCGAGCGCTGTTGTTAACAGTTGATGGCATCTGCCCTTCTGGCCAGCCATCAGGCGGTGCCTGATTATTGCTGTCGTCAATCGGCGACCATGTGTTCGGGTCTGTCACTGCTCCACCCACCGCATTGCTACCCGCCGGCTAATCGCAGCAGCAGGAGACATGATGACCAACCGGCCGCGGGCCGGGACGTGTTCCTGCATCGCCGCGCAGGCCGGGAGAAACCCGACAGGGCTGGCGAAAACCTCGGTAACGACGTGCCCGATAGCATCACGCGCCTGCACCGCACGGGCGTAGACTGCCGGCTTGCCGCGACAGCGCGCGACAGCGGTGGCCTTGTCTTCGGGATAACCCAGGATCTCCGCCATCACTCGATCGAAGGCATCAGTCTCGGCCGGCGCGGCATCGAACAATTCTGCGATCCCGAGATCGGTCGTAACCAACGTGCCCTCGGTGCGCTGCACGGCATAAACACCCTGAGGCAACGCCTCGAGGTCGAGCCGCTCGGCGTCTTCCGGCACCATGTAGCAGGCACGCTTTGGGTGGTTGCGGTCGAGCGTTGCGGCAATCTGCGCGCGGATATCGCCGGCCGGCTCGGGAACCGGGGTCACTTGAGGTAGGCGTCCGCTAAGGCCGCTACCGTCGTGATCAATATGCCATCAGGCTTCGCGACGATGTGCGCGTTGATAACATATGACACGAGGTGCGCGTCTTCCGGTGAGAGAAAACACGCGAGCATCGACCGTTCCATCACTGCGATAATCTGTTGCGCCGCACTCATGCTCGAACCTCATCTCGATAAATCGATTGCCAATCCTGTTCGCCTGCCAGCACGCCAAGCACCAGGCACGGCAATGCCAGGGCGGCGGTAACGCTCCGGCCGCGCCACAGTTTGCGGGCGCCCTTGACGCCACTTCTCGCAGCGATGTCCTCTGCCCGCCAGCGAAAGACCGTACCAAGCAGCCTCGAATAGAGACTGTCTGGCTTCCTGCGGAGATGGCGCACGCTGGGGATTGCCCAAACGTAGTAGCCGCGGCGGGCGATCTCGGGGTAGGCAGCGAACACCGGCAACCCGGCCGCCCAGTGACGCTTTGGCAATTTGCCCTGGCGTTTCAGCTCGGTGCAGATGATCCAGGCCGCTGGTGCCGCCATTGCCGCCAAAGGCAGACCTTCCAGTCCCGCTGTGGTTGCCAGCCCCGCCGCTAAGGGCGGCCCACCCGCGGCGATCGAGGCATCTGCCAACGAACCGAACAGCGCGCCCTGGCTCCCCAAAAGCCCACCAGTTCCGCCCAGCCCTCCGAGCCCGCCTACTCCCCCGAGGTTCTTCAAAATCCCGGTCGCGCCCAGCCCGGCGCCGAGCAAGTTTGCCATCTGGTTCTGGAAGTAAGGCGTCGAGGTCTGTCCGCTGCCAGCTTGCGGCTGCCCGATGTTTTTGAGGTACGCGCTCAGCGTGTCGTACGGCGCTTGCTGATTGCCGTAAAACCGCTTGGCCTGGTCCTCCAAGGCCGCCTGCTCGAAGCTGCGGTACTGCTGGTCGATACTGCTGAGCCCCTGCCCGGCCTGCACGGTGGCATTCGGCCCGGCGAGCTGCGCGGCGGCGACTTGCGGGAACAGCCGCAGCGCGTCGAGCTGCTGCTGATTGCCGGTGGTGTTGGCAGCGTTGAGCCCGCTGATACCGTATTGCTGCGCAAGCTGATCGGCTTGGGTGGCGCTGAGACCGAGACGCAGCGCCTGGTCGTAGATATTCGCGGCAGCCTGGTTGCCGCTGATGCCGGTCTGCAAACCCTGGTTATAGAGCTGCCCGTATTGGCTCGCAGCGACGTCCTGCGCCTGTCTTTCGCGCGCGTAGTTCTGCCCGTAGATGTTGGTCGAGAGATTGGTCAGGCTGTTGAGATAGTTCTGCTGCCCTTGGCTGGCAGCAAGCTGCGCCGCGCCGGAACCGGTGCGACCCGAGCCGGCAAACGACCCGGTGATCCCCGGTGCAGTCGTAGTCTGATAATTCTGGGTGATCGGCGCCATCGCCTGCGCCGCCATCTGGTCGATGTACGGGTTGGCATTGAGGTAGTACCCCGACGCCGTCTGACCGAGCTGGCTGAGCCCGAGGTTGTTATTGGCGGCGGCCCGGTTGGCATACTGGGCGACCTGCGGCGCGTACTGGTTACCGGCATTGGTCGCCAGGTCGGCGACGCTGCGGTAATACTGGCTCGGGCCGGATTGCCCGGCGGCATATTGCTGATAATACGGGTCGGCCGGGTTGGCCTGCGGCGCGAGGGCACTCGAATACGCCGCATTGTATTGCGGCAGCATCGCATTGATGTTCTGCCCGGCATTATACGTCTCGTTATAGCCCTGCCCGACAAACGGGTTGGGGGCGCGAAAATCGGCGAGTGTCTGGCCCGGGTAATATTGCAGCGGGAAATTGTTGAAGAGATTGAGCGCACTATTCCAGCCACCCTGCAGGAAGGGCGCCTGCATCATCTGCGTCGGATTGGTCGTCTGTGCCGTCGTCATGCCGGCAGGGGCAGAGCCTTTGGACATCTAGAGATCCTTGGCGATGATGACGTCGCCGGTTAAATGCGCGCCGGTCCACGCCCGCGCCCAGCCTGGGCGCCCGACACAGGCGATCTGCGTACAGCCGAGTTGCCGAGCGTGTGCTTCGATGGTCTCGATCGCCGGCTTTAGCCAGGCGCGCATATTGCTGCCGCCGCCGAACAAGACCTCCAGGACCCGGCGGCGCGGATAGGGCTGCAAGGTCGTCACCAACACCGCCTCGATATTGCCACCGACCTCGGCGAGCCAGATCGCAGCAGCGCCGGTCATCGCCATCCGCAGAAGGTCGATCGGCTCGTAACAGCCGGTGCGTTTAGTAGCTTTGGCCAGATGGGACTCGATCTGCGGCCACTGGCTAACCACTTCGTCGAGCGATGGCAGGCGCACAACCGCCCGCTCCGGCTGGGCCATTATCGGCTCGGCCGGAGCATCCCACACAGTCAATGTCATGTCAGATGACGACCCAATCCGTGCCGTTGTACCAGGCAAGCACCGAGTTGGCGCCGCCGCCGGTCACCGGACCCGTCGTGACCGAACTATCGATGATGTAGGCCAAGGTGCCGGCAACCGGTTGCGTCGGCAGTGCGCCGAACGGGGTGGGGGCGAGGGAGGGCAGATTGCTCCAGCTCACCAGCGCATTGATGGCGCGGGCCAGGTCGCGGAACCACGCCGCCCAACCGGTGAGCGGCTGGTCCGGCGGGACCGGCGTGATTGCCATCAGCGCGACAACATGCTGTTGAGCCCCAGTTGCTGCGGCCGCGCCTGAGTAGCCGTCCACCATTCCATCATCTGCTTGAGCAGCTCGGGCGACGGCGGCTGTTGCCCGAATGGCGAGCCTGGGCCGTAATTGTCCGGATCAGCAGGGTCCATCACCGGGGCTTTGTCCGTCCATTCGACCGCTGGTGGCACGGGTCTGGCTATGGTCGGGAATGGCGCGTTATGAAGAAGCCATTCATTGCCGCGCCCCCACAACTGCTGTTGCAGCATGCTGAGAGCATTCTGCTGCGCCATTACCGCAGCCTACCTTCCGGCGCATAAAGCGCGTCGATGCCCTGCAGGTGGCGAAATCCCTGCCCTGCCGGCATCTGCATGCGGAACCGCAGATAACGCCCGGTGCAGCGCTGCGGGCACTCGCCGATCCCGTTGACCGCAACCGCCGGCTCCCAGGTCACCGGATCAGTCAGCCGCTCGCGATGCCCGACCGCGACCGTTGCCACCCCACCATCGATCAGCGGCCGCGTCATCTGCACCCACGAGCGGCGGCCTTCAGTCGGTTGCATCTCGCCGGTCTCCAGCGTCGGCGCCAGAGCCGGGCCGCCGCCAAAAGCCAGGGTGTGGGTAGCGTCAAAAAACGTCAGGCGAGAGCCCGATTGCCCAACCCAGTACGGGTCATCAAAGCTCGGCAATATCGTCTCGAGATCGCCAAACGGGTCGAGCTGGTCGAGATTATATGCGTTGCCGGCATACATCGCCGTGGTGAGCCACTCGATCGTCTGCGTCGGCTCCAGCTCCACGATCGAGGCGCGTCCCAGTTCCCAATTATAGATCAAGAGCCGGTTGTAAAGCCCGTTGCCGCCAACCGCGCTGAAAGCCCACAGAACGGCACGAGAGCGCGGATCAACGGCGCCCTGCACCAGCTTGACGTATTGCGGGTCGAGGAGCCTGAAGAACTCGCGGTCCCATTTCTGCGCCCCGATCGGCGCGGAGGTGGCGCCGTCGAAAGCGTAGAAACCATCTTCACCCAGGGCGTAGATCACTGGACGCACCGCGCCGCCAGCGTCGCGCGCGTGTGATTGCACAATCGAGAACGGGCTGATGGTGCCGCTACTGCCCGCCGCCACCCGGAAGGAGAACAAGATGGGCGGACCGGCGTATTGGCCGACAACAACCCCGCGTTCCAGAAAAATCACGACATCGGCCGCCTGGGCAAACCCGCTGACCAGACCCGTAATGTTGCCGAGATCGGTCTGGTTTAGATCCTGGTAGTCACTTTGAAGTTGCTGCGCCTCGACCGAACCCGGAAGGGGCCAACTGGTCGGGTCGCCCAGCGCGCTCCACCACACCCGATAAGGGACGTGGCCGCTGATATCGTCGGTGGTGTCGCCGAGGAAGATAAAGTCTTTGACCGTGGCGACGAACCGAGCCAGCGGTGCGGCCGGCACCACCGGAGGCCCGGTCGGATCACCGGGCTGGAGATCCTCGAAAGCAGGATCGCCAATCATGATGGTTTGCACCGGGTCCACCCCGTTGGTGGCGATCACCCGGCTGCCGAACGAGGTCATACCCCAAAAGCCGCCGCTGAGCGGCGGCAAGGTCGCGTAAGGTGCGCTCGGACCGCTGACATCGCCCAGCGTCGGCGGCGCTGTCGGCGGCATGACGTAGAGCTTGGTGCGGTCGCCGGCATAGACCCACACGCTGCCGTCCGCATCCTTGACGCTATACGAGCCCTGGCACGCCTCACTCAAAGCGTTGGAACTGGCGGCGACAGCCGACAGGATCGGGCCGTAGCTGCGCGGCGTGAGCGGAAGGCAGTTCTTGATGACCGGGCTGCCGGGACTGCCGAAATCGGCCTGATCGGGCAGCCATTCAGGCCACGGCGCGATGGTCACTTCTTATTTCCAATATCGCCAGGCGTTATCGATAAACCGGAATTGCAGCCCGGCGCCCGGGCCGTAAGCGCTCGTCGGGCCATCCACCACCGCTGCCCCGCCGCTATCCTGCACGGCAAGCGATGTGACGGGGTTTTGCAACGATATCTCCACCAGCATGTCGGTGGCGGGCTGTGGCGGCAGGCGGATCGTCAACACGGCCAAGGGACCGCCCTCGATATAAAGCCCCGGCTCGCCGGGCAGCATAACGACAGTGGTGCCGGACGCCGGCGTGACAGCACGAAAGGCGGCGCCTGACGGGGCTGGTGTGGGTGTGGGTGTGGGTGCCGGTGCCGGTACTGCACTCCCGCCGGAACCACCGCCAACCGGCTGCACAATCGTAATACCGTCCACCCGGACCTGCAGCGCGCCCGGCCAGCGAGCCTTGCGGTCGGCCTGCTCGATCGAGGCAAAAATCGCCTCGCGACGCTGCAGCCAGAGCGGCACGCGTTCGTCGTGGCCGATAAACAATTCGGCCTCGGCGAGGCTCCCAAACAGGTACGCGTCGGGATGCACGCGCAGCAGTATGTTGGTCGGGTTTTGCGCCGACAGAGCCGGCCAGGCGGCGTAATAGTTCACCGTCAGCTCGTACTCGGCGTCCGGCTGCGGGTCGAGGCGGGCAATACGGATACCTGGTTCTCCAGTGCCGACACCGAGAATGCTATAATAGCGCGGCGTGCCGGTGGTCTGCGGTATCGGTCCCGGCGGCAGATACTGCAACGGCAACGTGCCGATCGACATCTGGCGTATTTCGGTACACCCGTCCGGCAGATCTACGGCGGAGGTGCCGGGTGTCGTCAGTAAGAAAGCCTGGTATTCGTCGCCGCCGATCCGCAACCGCCGCCGCGCCTCGGCCTCGAACAGCCGGATCATGTCGGGCACCGCCGGCTGCACCAGCGGGTCAGCCGGGCGCGCCAGCCACGACAAGATACTGGCCTGTAATGCCGAATAACTGTTGAGAGCCATCGATTTACAGCCGCCGCGTGCTCGTGCGCAGATAGCGCCAATC
>Ga0097621_100002176_pt1 | contig 13410 bp, 9 predicted proteins | sample KBSMisM72_FD_73165 | JGI IMG/M metagenome (GOLD analysis project Ga0097621, IMG submission 73165) | Miscanthus rhizosphere microbial communities from Kellogg Biological Station, Michigan, USA - KBS Miscanthus M7-2 (version 2) (version 2) | ecosystem: Host-associated > Plants > Roots >... | reverse complement strand
ACGGCATTTCCCCTCATGTGTTCCGCCATTCGACAGCGGTCGGGCTTCTGGAGCAGGGCGTCGATATCAACGTGATTCGCGCATGGCTGGGACACGTCAGTTTGGAAACAACCAGCCGCTATACGGAAATCACTCTGAGGGGCAAAATGGCGGCTGTTGCGGCCTGCCTTCCTCCCGACGTTACTTCGATAACATCGCGTCGAAGTGATGGATGGCGGAGAGATGAGGAACTGCTGAAATGGCTCAACTCGCTGTGATCGTTATGTGCCGCTCGGAGCGGCCACCGCCAGATGCTACCTGCAGTCTGGCGTACTTGGCCACAAAATCATCAACGGCACAAAACGCAGCTTATGTGCCTGGGCACATAATTCGCCAGCTCCTCAAGACTCTTGTCGTCAAATCGCTTGCGGGGATTGCTGGCGGACTCGATCAGCGCCGCTACCGGGACGCTGCGGTATGCATGATTATTGACTGCACTTTGCGTATTCGGCATTTTTTTCTCCTTTGATTTCGTCGGTTGTGGGTTGGTGAGGGACTGCACAGATTTCTGGCGCGACTGCGAGACGTAGTAGGTCAGGCGGCTGCGGCGAGAGCCGTGGGCTCGGGGGTAATGCCCACATAAGCGCTAACTTAAGGGTTACCCATGGGGACCCTGAACCAAAGGACCCATCGACACAGCATAGAGTGCTCCGAAATAATTGCTCGCGGCGAGTTGGCCCGACTCTCGGAAGTCAAACACGGTATAGGGAGATCCGGTGCGGACGAAAATCGTTCCTGAGACCTGCCAGCCCTCCACCAGAGCATCGGGTCCGTGGCCTCCGAGGGCGGCCTTGACAGGAATTTCCCAAACATAGTTCGCATTGAACGAGTGACGGACATCGTCATCGGCCGAAATTAACAACCAAGCAGATTGAACGGTGCCATCGGCCTCGTTGTTATACTGAGGTAGCCGCATAGGAGGGAATGTATGGGAACCGCTCGGGATTTTGACGATATTTTGAAACAGGAGCTCAACATTCATGCCGCGTGGCTTCCGGTCACGAACACATTCCGATTGGGTGATTACGGGCTAGTGAGTGACGGAGTGTTGGTCGCAGTGGGTAACATTAAAGACGACTTCGGCGTGAATTTCACTCAAGCTCCCGGCCCGGATGTGCAATTAGACTTCGCGTCGAAAGGCACAAGCATGGTTCGCGTTGCTGGCGGTGCAACAGTACAGCAATTCCCCGGCAGCAACGTAGACGCGAAATTGACAGTGGAGTTCAAGCGGGAACGGTCTTTCTTGTTAAAGGCAAAACTGACTGTGTCCCAGATGCAGGGCCTCAACGAAGTGGCTGGCAAACTTAACAGCGTGCCGGAGTGGGAGGGCAGGTTTCGTGTTGTGTCGGCGCTCTACACTGGCACGAACTGCGCGTTGATTTCGTCGAAGGCTGCTGGGTCGAAAATCGAGCTATCGGGAAAAGCAAACGGGCTTCAGCAGCTGGATTTGGCGTCGGCGTTTGTGGGAGTCCAGGTCACAGATAGGAAGGAAATTGGCCTTGAAATTGTTGGTAAGCAGGGCGTCGTCGGCCTGGCGATGTTCAAGCTAGGATGGTTTAACGCTGTTAAGGTTCTCGGTGCCGGGGAAGAAATGCCGATCGAGACTCTGAAAGATTGGCCAGACAGCTTGCCGGACGACATTTAGGGCGATAAGGCACCTTTCGGAGGGGGGAAAGCGGCGGCGTTATTGACCGGTGTGTTCGCCCAATCTATATAACAATCAATGCTTCGGTACAGTGAATAAACGAGGCCGAGGGGATTGTTGTTCATGTCCCATAACTTCCTATTGACTTTCTTTAGCAGCGGTCCGAGCCGTTCCTTTCGAGTGCTCGTTCGATCGAAGAACTTTTCGAAGACTTCCTTGGCGTACTCAACTGCAAACACTGCAGGCACATCGATTTGGGTCCCTACCAAACCGACGGCTCCTTCGTCGAGCAGTTCGACGGCGAAGCTCTGATAGAACATTGTGGTCATCTGGCCGCCTTCGCAGGCATTAATGAAAACGAGCGGACTGGTGGGCAGCTTTTCGCCGCCTGCCCAACGTTGGAAATCGAAAGCAGAAACGGAATCATCCGTCATCTCCAAATAGGGAGGGCTGATGCTCGCGCCACCTCCAGAACCATGTCCATGACAGTAGAAATAGACGATTCGCTCAAGGTCACAGCGCTTCTGCTTAAAAACGGCCTCGAGTTCACTCTTTTTGGTACGTGTAATCTTGGCTCCAAGTTGTCGAAGAAACTCGATGTGTTCATCAATAACCGGCAACTTCATCACCTTCGATATCCGGTCGTCGAAATTAATACTGGCAGGCACTGCACCTGTGGAATCGGGTCGAATCGCGTTCTCGAGCTTATATTTCTCGGAAGTTTGTTGAACGATATGCTGATATCCCCAGAATCCCGCTTTCACCCAGTTTGAACCGTCATCCACGAGCTTTGCACTCCCCTCGGGCTGGGTATAAAGCATTCCCCAAGGCTGAAAGAGTTTATTCGATGTGATAGCGACACATCGTTCCCCCGAGCCCAGGACGCTTCCGATGGTCTCGCCAATTTCCTTGAGGCCTTTATCGGACTTCTGTTCAAAAATCGACGTAAAGAGATTCTGGCCTGCCCGCGCTAAGCGCGGGGCAATATCGGTGAGAATCTCAGGGTGCTCCTCAAAATCCCAATTGACCTGAAAGGGGAACGCGAATTTGGTTTTCCCATCCACTTCCGTCTTACCTTGACGGTCCACAACAGCTGATTTCCACGTCTTCCGGCATTCCTCCGCGAGGGCGAACATTTCGTTTGCACTCCGCTCTGACACTCCGTGTAGATTGAGGTCTGGGTCATTGATCAATGGGCCAAAGAGTGTGAAGTCGAATGGTCCCTGGTCTCCCAATGAAATGATTCGGATTCCGAGGTCGGCCTGCACGCTATCATTGTCCCTGGTACCGGCATTAGAGATCGTTTGGTGTTCCCGGAGATCGAAATCATGAGTCATGTTCGTGCCGCCTGGACAGGTTCTTTGACCGACATTGAAATCTCAAATTCCTGAAGGAGTGTGAGCTCGCGGGCAAAGTAGAGGCTAATCCTCAAAAGTAGCGAATCGCGCCCTGTCGGAGTAATGGCGAAGAAGATTGGATCTGTGTCCCCTGTCTTGGGCAGTGTGAACAGTTGTTGCCTAGGCTCTACCGAAAAGCCCAAACCGCTCAGAACAACCCAAACGGTTAATTCGTAATTGTCCTTCCAATCAAACCCTTGGAGCTTAGGTGCAGCGATGGTGTCCTCACATAACTTTCCGACATTAATGCCGAACCTATAGGTATGTCCCTTTTCGAGAGGCGGCTTGCCGTCCTCAATCCACGCGTTGATGTGGCGCTCTTCACGTCGAAACCCAGTGGTTTTGGTCAGAGGACTACCGGAATCCAGGTGCTGTTTCAGGCGTTTCAGATCAACGCGCATTTCAGCCGCGCTTTGATAGCGCGATTCCTTGTTCTTTCGCAGAGCGTGGCTGATAATCTGCTCCAATTCGACAGGAATCTCGCTGTTCAGTTGAGCAGCGGCTGGAACTGGTTTATGCAGGATGCTGTCGAGAAGCGCTTCAGAAGTATCCCCTTTGAACGGCAGCGTCCCGGTCGCCATCTGGTACAGAACCGCCCCGAACGAGAACAGGTCACTGCGAGCATCGAGTTCAATTCCTTTGACCTGCTCCGGCGACACGTAGGCGACGGTTTCAAGCGCACTGCCGGAACCGGTGACATGTTCCTCTGACTCGACGGTGGGTGTGCTGATGGCAACATCTACCGGGTTCAGAGTGACTTTTGCCAGCCCGAAGTCGACAACCTTGGCGTGGCCCCGCTCGGTGACAAAGACGTTTGCAGGCTTAATGTCGCGATGGATGATTCCGCGGGCGTGAGCAGCGTCCAGTGCATCGGCAATTTCGATGGCGAGGGACAGAATTAATTTGGGCACCAGTGGACGGCCTGTGGTGAGCTCCTTTAGCGTGACCCCATCCAGAAACTCCATCGCGATGAACGCATGCCTGTCCTGCAAATCCATATCATAGATTGTGCAGATGTTGGGGTGGTTCAGTGCAGATGCTATCCGCGCTTCGCGCTGAAAGCGCGCAAGAGACTGGGGGTCTGCTGTAACTTCGTCGGGCAGGAATTTCAAAGCTACCGGGCGGTGCACACGCGTGTCCTCCGCCTCATAGACGACACCCATCCCACCGCGACCGAGTTTCTTGATCAGGCGGTAATGGGAGATGGTCGGAATTACCATTGGATCTCGTGGAACTCCAGAATGACATGTTAGGAGGACAGCGGACTCGAGTCAACGCAGCGCTTCCGATGGTTGTCTTCGCGTGTAATCAGACCGCGTGAAGCCGCGAGGGCGTCTGCTAGAATCCCTTCGATTCCGCAGGTTGCCGACGTTTGGCAGGATTGCAAGACGGGAGCACTTACGCGCAGCGCCAACCGGAAGTAGCCAAAGCCTACGCTAAGGAGTCTGCTGATAGAGCATCGTTTCTCCTCCTCGACAATGCACTTGCCGCAAGTGCGCGGTCGCACTCCGAATGTCGCACGGGCCCTCACGAGTCAGCCCACAAGTCGCTGCCGATACTTAGCAGGAACTCCAAGAAACTCATGGAGGCGTGGAAGTCGATTCCTAACTCGGCCGAGGGCCCTGTCGGTCCCACTTCAGGGGGTCGGTGAACGAGGCCAGCGCGCCGACAATCACACCGAACATCAAAATTACCGCAAGAGCGGGATGGTTTTTCGCTCGTCGAATCCATCGGTCAAGGCGGGTCTCCCGTTGGTCGTCCTCGTCTACGAAGATACCTCCGGAAGCCAAGCTATGGGGCAAACACAGAGAAGAGCTCGCCGTCGCCAGGCGCCAATATCACTTCGGTCTCAAGTGGGCCGAGTGCCAGGCCGCTCCGGTCACAGTCTTAAGTTAGCGCTTATGGGGTAATGCCCCCGAGGATCACGGCAGCGGTGTGCTGAACGGCTTCCAGACTCTCGCGCAGGAGATTGGCATCTCCGTGCCAAAGCTGGATGTAGTCCTGGGACGCGGTTCCATTGCGCAGCCCAATCGACTGGCAGACCACGAAGGCCACGGCTTCCGCTTCGGTTTCGCGGACTTGCTTGGTGGTGAGGGTGCGGCGTTCGCCCCGATGCAGCATCTCGTGAGCAATCTCATGGACCAGCGTGGAGAATTCCTCGGCAGGCTGCATTCCGGACAGCAGCGTGATCTTGCCTCCGTGCGAAAGTCCTTTGGCGGGTGCAATGCGCTCGGAGAAGCTCAACTCAACGTTTTGCCCTTCCACGAACTTAAACAGCCGTTCGCTGTATCCGCTCACGTCGCCGCTGACTTCGGCGAGGGTGGCGAGTTCCTTGCCTTCGGTCTGGGTGATGTCGAACACGTAGACGGCGCGGAATCCAACAAGCTGCGGTTCCGGCTTGCGTTCATCAACGCTGTTGTCGATCTTGATGTCGGTCGCGATTTCGTTCTGGCGCGACCGACGAAAGCCGATCATAGGAGCCAGAATAAAAATCCCTTTTTCGCCGCGTTTAACGAAGCGGCCAAGCGAATTCCACGTGCGAATCCCGGCGACGTTGGTGGCCTCGGGCTTCTGACGTGCGATTAGCATGATGTTGCCAAAGCTGTAAGCGTGGAACTTGGCCATAGCGGAGAGGTAGGCGGTGAGGACTTCACTGTGACCGGACTCCAAGGCGGCCACTAGAAAATCGACCGCCTCTTTGGTGCGTTGGTTGACTTCTTCTAATTTCATGTTTTTTCCCTTTCTGCCGTTCCCGGCTTGTTTCTTCCTTCACTTGAGCGGCAGCGGGAAGAAACAAGGCGGAACGGTAAAAGGGACAGAACTGAGTCCGGGGGAGGGTGGCAGGGCGTGAGTGAGAGCGCGGTGAGTGCCAAACGGGGTTGGGGTTAGTTTGGCGCGAAACCGGCGCCATCCGAAACGCCCGAGCGAGCCGCGGACGAGCGGCGTCCACCCGGAAGAGGACGAAGTGGGAGAGATGCGAAGCCGCCTAGTTAACTAGCGAATTGGAGAAGGTTCGAAAAAAGCCGGTGCCGAAGGCATTGAGACTGAAACGAGCACACAATTGGCACCGCAATTTCGATAAAGCTTAAGAAAAGCGAATTCTTCCTCTGTCCGACAGTCAGTCTGAGTAAAACGCCTTCGCGCCCGTGAATCTGGCACACTGGCGGCACACAGCACTGGTTACCGTATGACTTGAGGATTGCCGTAATCCGCCCGAGTGTCGAGCTCAGAAGTTTTTCTTACGCTTTCATTCATTGAGACAGCTGGCAGGGCACCGTCGCGGGAGACCTACGGGTCTACTCGCACCGCAGAGCCGCGTTGGGATCAACGTGGGCAGCGCGATGGGCTGGGATCCAACTGGCGATAGACGTGGTGGTCAGAAGAAGCACAGCGATGACCACAAAGGTAAGAGGATCGCGGGGGCTGATATCGTGTAGCAAACTCCGCAGGAGAGGCGCAGCAGCTAGGGCTACGACGATCCCGACCAGAACGCCCGCTGTGGCCAATGAGATACCGTTAGCCAGAATCATCCGCAGGACATCGCCCGGCTTCGCTCCAAGCGCGATACGAATCCCAATTTCCTGAGTCCTTCGTCCCACTACAAAGGAGACCACGCCGTATAGCCCGACAACGGCCAACGAAAGGGCAATGACACCGAAGGCTCCACTCAAGATGGCGAATACGCGAAATGTGAAAAGGCCGTTCGTGGAAAACGCCCTTGCCATCGTGATCGCGGAAAGAGGAGTCACTCCCGGGGCGAGTGCGCTGATCTGCTCGCGCACCAGGGAGACAAGGGCCGTGGGATCACCTTTGGTGCGGAGTTGAACCGTGGCCCGAGAACTTCCTTGTTGGAGATTGGGCAAGTAGAACATGGGAGGCGGGGGGTCGGTGATCGATCCATTACTGGAGTCTTTCACGACACCTACGATCTGGATCGGTACGTTGTCGCGCAGTCGAAGGATGTGGCCAAGAGCCTTGTCCACGGATTCGTTTTTGACGATGTAACGGCGCGCCAAAGTTTCATTCACAACCGCGACCTGCGGGGCTCTCTCGTCATCGTGGACGGTAAACTCGCGTCCACTGAGCAGCGGGATCTGCATGGTTGCGAAATAATTCGGGCCAATCTGATTGGTGTTGGTATCCACGAACTTTTCACCACCCGCGCTGGTGTAGCCATCGATTGAGAGGTCCCAGGATCCGCCCGAGAGAAACGGGACGTTGGTCGCCAAGGTTGCTGACGTTACACCGGGCAGACTGGACACCCGCTCGAGAATCTGCTGGTTCAGGTGAGTCGCTTGCTGGTCCTTGTAACCGTTCAGACCAAGATCCACGAAAACCAGCAGCATGTGATCCGGGTTGAAGCCAAGGTCCGCGCTCTGCGCTCGCACGAAGACCTTCAAGAACAATCCGCCTGCGACCAGGAGCACCACCGAGAGAGCCACTTGTCCGCCGATCAGAATGCGGCGAGCGAGTGCGCTATGCGAGCGTCCGCCCACGGCGGTCCTTGTGGTGGTGGCTCTCAGGGCCTCTTTCACGGCCATGAACGCAGGTGCGATTCCACACAGGAGAACCGCTGAGATGGATGCCAGGGCAGCAATGCCTAGGACGCGTGTATCCAGTTTCAGGTCCGGCCCAGCGGGAGTAGTGGAGTAGGGTATGAGTGACGCAAAGCCCCGGATGCAACCAGCCGCGAGCAAAATACCAGAAACCCCGCCTAACACAGCGAGCAAGGCGCTCTGGGTGAGAAAGCGGCGAAAAAGGGCTGCACGTGATGCGCCTAAAGCCAATTGCGTTGAGATTTCGCGGATGCGCGACGCGGCCTGAGCCATCATGAGACTAGCCACGTTCGCACAAGCCATCATCAGCACCAATACCACGAGGCCCAGGAGAATGAAGCCTGGTGTTGCTGCGCCATTTTCAAAACGCCGGCTCCTCTCCGATCGAACGATTGCAGCCGTGTCTTTATTGGTGTTGGGATAGTCTCGCTCGAGACTACTCATGATGACGTTCATCTCGGACTGGGCCTGGGCAATCGTAATTCCGGGCTTCAAGCGACCGAGGAGAGTGCATCCTCGATAATCTCTGTGGGTGAGATTGTCGTTGCCCTCAGGAGACACGGTTGCGGCCATCATCATGGGCAGATAAACGTCAGGGCGAAACCAGAGATCGACGCCGGAGAATGACTTCGGAGTAACGCCGATGATCGTGAAGCTATGACCGCTCAGCTCAACCTGCTTGCCGATAATCGCTGGGTCGCCGGCAAACGTTCGCTGCCAAAGCGAGTAGCTGATAAGCATGACGGGGTATTTGCCTGGCGTCTGGTCCTCTTCGGGGAGAAAGGTTCGGCCCAAGGCGGGTTGCACGCCGAGCATGGAGAAGAAATTGCCTGAGACCAGTTGTCCCCAAATCACCTGCGGTTTGCCATCGCGAACGGCTCCCGCAGGGTTCATCGCGGCGGTCATATCCTGCCGGGTAGACAGCGATTGAAATGACTTACTACGAGTGGAAAGGTCGACCCAGTCCAAGTAAGAGGAAGCCCCATAGCTGGTCAAACGCGATGCCGCTATGTCGATGGTGACGAGTCCAGCAGGATCCGGTACAGGGAGCGGTCGAAAAACCATGCCATCGCAAAGACTGAAGATGGCAGTGTTGGCGCCGATGCCTAAGGCCAAAGATAGGACAACGACCACTGTGAAACCCGGTCTCTTAATCAGAGTGCGGAGAGAAAAGCGCAAGTCGCGCCAGAGCGTGTCGAGCAGGGGAATCGTATTTATTTCGTAGATGGTCTCGCGAATCCGATACGGATTTCCCAGCTTGCGATAGGCGGCGGCCCGAGCGTCTGCGGGAGACATGCCCGCTTCGATATTGCGGTCCGTTTCTATCTGGAGGTGAGACTCGAGTTCGGCAGCACGCTCACTGTCCCAATGTTTGCGACGAAAGAAACGTACGAGACTCATGGGTTTTACTCCGAACAATTACTCTGTTGCCGGCCGGAGAATGCGTCCAATCGCTGCTACCAGTTGATCCCAGCGGTTGGTTTGAGCGACGAGTTGTTTTCTTCCGGCGGGTGTCAGCCGGTAATAGCGAGCGCGGCGATTGTTTTCCGACGTTCCCCAAAAGGCAGCGATCCATCCGCGATCCTCAAGCCGATGAAGCGCCGGATAAAGAGATCCGTGTTCGACCTGAAGAACGTCTTCTGAACGACGCTCGATGGAATACGCGATTGTGTGCCCATGTGCGGGGCCTGGAGAGAGAGTCTGCAAGATAAGCAGATCCAGCGTGCCCTGAACCATATCACTTTGGAGCGGAGACTCTCCGATCCTGGCCATGGCGGCGATTATACTCAGGTAGATGGTCTATTGGAAGAGCAGTGCTACCCAAACGAAGATTTTTCGGTAAAGAATTCTCGGATCATGGGTGATTGGGGAAGTTGACCTCTGGTTCGCTCGTGATACGGAAGGACGGCAAGGAATGTCAGCCAAGCGACGGATGTCAGCGCAAGACCTTCAACCTCAGTCCGTGCGCAGCGCCTTCATTGGATTCGTCGAAGCGGCTCGATGTGCCGGGAGAATACTGGCGACCGCGGCGCAAGCACCGAGCGCAAGAATTGAAAACCCAAACACATGCGGATCCCAGCTACGGATTTCGAATAGCTGCGCGGCCATGAGGCGTCCGGCGCCGATGGCCAGAGGAATCCCAATCAATAACCCGATAGCCACCAGCAGAAATGCTCCCCGCAGGACAAATCGCACAATGTTCAGGCGGTCGGCCCCGAGAGCCATGCGCACCCCGATCTCGCTGGTTCGGCAGGCAACCGTGTAGGCCGTCAGACCATAGAGGCCGACGGATGCCAGCAGCATGGCGATGAGGCCGAATGTGCCGGCCAACTGCGCGACCATGCGCTGCTGGTCAAAATTTGAGGCCACCTGCTCGTTCATGCTTTCTATCGTGATAATCGTAAGGTTGGGATCGATATCGGCGAGAGCTTTATGAAGCTGCGGCTCAAGATTGAGGGCATCGCCGCGTACCAGCAGTTGGATACTGTTTACGAAATGCGTTTGTATTTCGTTGCGCTGTAGATCAGCGTTGGAATAGTGGACACTCTGCTCAAGCGGCAGAAAAAACATGGGCCTTCCGGGCTGGTCTGGATCGGTGTACTTGGCGTCACGCGCTACGCCGACGATTTCAAACGTGCTGGCATATCGGGAGCTGTCCATGCCAAAGTGCTTGCCGAGGGGATCTTCATTGGGAAAGTACTTCTTGACGAGCGATTCATTCACAATCGCTACTGGGCGCGAGGCGCTGGAATCGCTCTCCGCGAAGTCGCGTCCGCGGACGATGCGCTGTCCGACGGTCGAAAAGTACTGGCGGCTCACTCGATCCCAAGAAACGCCGTCCGCCATATCAGCCTTTGGATCACCTCTCCCTTCTATCGCAATCAATTCACCCCAGTTATTGCCGCTGAGCGGACTGTAGCCGGCCAGGCTTGCGCTTTGTACATTCGGCAACCGCAACAGACTATCCTCGATTGTGCGATAGAGCCCGTCGAGGCGTTCCGGGGCGTAACTGTCCAGAGGTGGATTGATCTGAACACTGATGCGATTTTGGACGTCGAACCCAAAATCCTGACTCTCCAGATTCCGCAAGCTCGCGGTCAGCAATCCCGCGCAGGCAAGCAGAACCAGGGAAAGCGCCGCTTGGCTAACCACCAGTACTTTTTGCGGTAACGATGAACCTGCGCGCGTGCCGCGACCTGCGCCGTGCAGGGCCTCTGCCGGATCGGAACGCGAAGCGAGCCACGCGGGAACAACGCCAAACATCACACCGGTGAGGAGTGAAAGCGCGAACGCAAATACCAGAACCGGCAGCGAAGGTGTCGCACTGATGGGCGTAAAGGTGGCGCTGTGAAAAGCCAGGGCCAGCATCAGACGCGCTCCCACGTATGCAATCCCTAATCCTGCGATGCCGCCTAGCACAGACAGCAGTACAGCCTCCGTCAACTGCTGGCGAATCAGTCTTGTTCGGGCAGCCCCAAGAGCCAGGCGCACCGCTGTCTGGGCACGGCGGGCAGCTGCGCGTGCCAGTAGCAGATTGGCAAGGTTGGCGCAGGCGATGAGGAGTAAGGTTCCACAAATTATTAAGAGGATACGCAGACTCGCGCCGTAGTTTTCTCGTAAGGAAGTGACACCGCCTCCGGCCGGAGCCAGCCGGATAAATTTCTGCGGAATTGAAGGTTCAACCTGCGGTTTGAATTCGGCTGGCACCTCATCTTCGTCACGGAGCCAGCGTTGAAGCACCGGCGTCAGCCGGGCAGGAAGTGCTTGCACGCTCGCACCCGGCCTCAACCTGCCAATGGCATAGAGCCATTGGCGCTGGTTCGTACTCATATTTGCACTCTGGCCGTCGAACAGAATCTCCTGTTGCAAGGGCAGCCAAAAGTCCGGCGGATCGCTGCGCAGTGTCTCTCCAAAAAATCCCGGAGGCGTAATCCCAATCAGCGTGACTGGCTGTCCTTGCACGAAGAATGTAGACCCGACAATCCCCGGATCTGAGCCGTAAGCCTGCTGCCAGGTGCGATAGCTGATCATCGCCACCGGCGCGGCAGATCGCTGATCGTCCGAGTTGTTGATCACCCGTCCGGCAAAAGCCCCGAGGCCAAAAACATGGAAGTAACTCCCGCTCACGTATTCCGCCCGTAAGGGACGCGCCTCGCGGTCTTTGGTTTGCTGCCGAATGCTGTAGATCCCGGGCGCGGCCTGAAAAGCGGTGGTCTCCTCGAACTCGGGCGCGGCCGCCGCGAGACGCTGGTAGAGAGGATAAGAGAAGAGGCTCCAGTCATCGTCCTCCCAACCCTCGACACAGCACTCCGAGGTGTCGCCAATACGATATAGCTGGGCAGGATCGGCGACCGGCAACGACTTAAGCATGATGGCCTGCGTCAGGGTGAAGATCGCGGTGGTCGCACCGATGCCGACGGCCAAGGTAAGTAATGCAGTCAGCGTAAACGTCGGAGCATGGCGCAGTTGCCGGAGAGCGTAGCGGATGTCCTGCAGAAGGGTTGGCATGCGGGTATCCCCCGGCGGATTATACGTCGAGACAATAGCGTTGGTTCCACAAGCTAATCTTATGAGTCTTCAACTTACCCCACTGTTGGTGAAACATTCAGATATCGCTCAATTTAATTGTCGACGCCCCGAATCCGGTTGGCACGCAAAGGGTAACTTCTCCAAAACGTAACCTGTGAGATCATTGACCCACCTCGCATCTCGGGTCTGGGAATGATGCTATGCACACTTTGCTTCAGGACCTCCGCTATTCCGCGCGGCAGCTCATCAAAAGTCCAGGATTCGCACTGACGGCAGTGATCTCGTTGGCGCTCGGCATTGGAGCGGCCACCGCTGTGTTTAGCGTGATCTATGCAGTCTTGATGCATCCCTATCCCTACCCTGCTGCGGATCGAATCGTACGACTCACGGTTGACAGCGTAGCGGGTTCCGGGGACCCCGTCTATCTGAATGGCGCCGAAATTCAGACCTTGCGGCAATCACCAGTGGTCGAAAGCGTTCTGGCTTCGGACTACAGCGCTCTGATGCTGACCGGGCAAGATCTTCCGGAGACGGTACACGCCGTAAGCCTCATCTCAAATAATTTCCAGGATCTCGGCGTTCCCGCTTTAGTGGGTCGCGGACTTTGGTCATCCGACGCAGTGGACGGACAAGAGGCACGACCTGTTGTAGTTCTTTCTTACAGGTTTTGGCGGAGACACTATTTGTCCAATCCGGATGTCGTGGGCCGGACTCTGCAACTTGATCACAGGAACTTCGAGATCGTGGGCGTCGCGGCGCCGCGATTCACTTGGGATGGCGGTGACGTCTATCTCCCGCTGAAGCTCATGCGAGATCCGGGGCGCACCTCCATCGTCAATTTGCTCTTGCGGCCGGGCGTCAGCCATGCCACGGCCGACGCCGCGCTGCAGCCGCTCGTGCAACAGTTCGCCAATTACATGCCGCAAGATTTTCCCGCCGACTTTAGGGTGCATGTGCAAGGGCTGAACGACTGGGTCGTTAATTCCATAGGCGGAACCCTGTACTTGCTCTTTGGCGCGGTGATGTTGCTGCTCGTGATTGGATGTGGGAATGTCTCAATTCTGCTGCTGGCACGGGGTACGGCGCGGCAACATGAATTGGCTGTGAGAACCGCAATCGGCGCGGGCCGCCTTCGCATTATTCGCCAATTGCTCACGGAGTCGCTCCTTCTCGCGGTGATTGGCGCGTTGCTCGGTGTTCTAGCTTCTTACGGCGCTCTGGTACTGACGCTGCGTCTGGTGCC
>Ga0097621_100002175_pt1 | contig 13413 bp, 9 predicted proteins | sample KBSMisM72_FD_73165 | JGI IMG/M metagenome (GOLD analysis project Ga0097621, IMG submission 73165) | Miscanthus rhizosphere microbial communities from Kellogg Biological Station, Michigan, USA - KBS Miscanthus M7-2 (version 2) (version 2) | ecosystem: Host-associated > Plants > Roots >... | reverse complement strand
GCTTGCTGCCGAAGCCGCCGCCGACCTCCGGCGCAATCACGCGCATGCGATTCTCTTCCAGCCCCAGCATACCCGCCACCAGCGTGCGTACCAGATGCGGCACCTGCGTCGACGTGTAAAGGTTCAACTGGCGGTCCGCCGCGCGCCACTCGGCCACCACGCCGCGGGTCTCCATAGCCGCTGGGATTAGGCGCTGGCTAGTGATGCGCTGCTTCACTACCACCTCGGCTTCGGCGAAGGCCTTGTCGACGTCGCCGCCTTCCTGGTGATAGTTGAACGCCACGTTATCGGGCCACTCCGGATGCACCGGCGGCGCGCCGGCGGCGATCGCCTTCTCAGGATCGGCCACGGCCGGCAGCACGTCCCAATCGATTTCGATCTTCTCGGCGGCGTCGCGCGCCAGATACTTGTCGGTCGCTACGACCACGGCCACGGGATGACCGACGAAGTATACCCGATCGGTCGCCAGAATGTAGTGATGCGGAACGCGCAGCCCGGGCAGCGATGCGCCACACGGCACCGGCCCAATCTTGGCCGTGTCTTTACCGGTGTAGATCGCCGCAACGCTGGGAGTTTGCGCCGCTTCTTTCGTGTCGATCGAACGAATGCGAGCAGCCGCGTGCGGACTGCGAACAATCGCCGCGTAGTGCATGCCCGGCATCTGAATGTCGTCGACGTAGGTGGCCGTTCCGGTGATGAGTCGCGGATCCTCGCGCCTGCGAATGCGCTTGCCGACTAGTTTTTCAACCTTTGTAATTGTGGTCGCCATATCCGTCTCCCGATCTCCCGCTTACTTGCCCGCCGCGGCCGCTGCGGCTCGCACTGCGTTGACGATGTGCTGATACCCGGTGCAGCGGCAGATGTTCCCTTCGATGCCATGGCGGATCTCATCGTCGGTTGGGTTCGCGTTGCGATCCAGAATCTGCTTCGACGCCATGATCATGCCGGGCGTACAGAAACCGCACTGCGCGCCATGCTGGTTCCAGAAGGCTTCCTGCATGCCGTGCATTTTTCCGTTTTCAGCCAATCCTTCAATAGTCGTCAGGCTCGTCCCGTCCGCTTGCACCGCGAACATGCTGCAACTCTTGACAGCCTTGCCGTCGAGTTCCACCGTGCACGCCCCGCACAGCGAGGTTTCGCAACCGATGTGCGACCCGGTGAGTCCCGCCACGTCGCGCAGGTAGTGAATCAAAAGCAGCCTGGGCTCGACATCCGGTGAATACTTCTTTCCGTTAATCGTCAGATTGATTTTCATGAGCGGACTCCAAAAAGTTGGGATTCCAAGCCGTGCAGCGATGCAGGCCGCTTTGAAGATATCAAACTTGGCCGGAAAAACAAAATGCTTGGCGACGGGGCCAGCGCAGGCCGACTTTCCGCTATACTTTCCGTACCCTATGGCTCAACTACTTGCTCTCTACCATCAGCCCGCCGATCCGGCAGCCTTCGATCGATACTATTTCGGAACCCATGTCCCGATCGCGAAGAAAGTTCCAGGCCTTAAATCCTACGTGGTGAACAACGGCCCGCTGAACGTGATCGCCGGGAGTCCGGCGCCCTACTTGATCGCCGAGCTCTCTTTCGACACGATGGCCGACCTGCAGTCGGCGCTGGCCTCGGCCGAGGGTCAGGCGGCCGCCGGGGACTTAAGCAATTTCGCGCAAGCCGGCGTAACGCTGATGGTGTTTGAAACCAAGAGCGTCTGAGTCGTTGTTCGTGGCGATTGACAATCTCGCCGCCATTTTGCAAGAATGATGCGGCACTATAAGGGAGCACTTATGCGTACGATGTTCGCCGGATTTTGCGTCTTAGCCGCGGGGTCGATTTTTGGCCAAACTCCAGAAGTATGGAAGTTCGAGCGCCTGGATAAGATCCACGGCATGCCGATCACGGTTGTCGGCCACCCGAAGGTCATCAAAACCTCGCTCGGGAAGGCCATCCAGTTTAACGGCACGGATGATGCGCTGTTCATCCCGGAACATCCGCTGGCTGGAGCCACTGCCTTTACCTTTGAGGCCATCTTCCGCCCAGAGACCGGCGGCGCGGTTGAGCAGCGCTGGTTCCATCTGGCTGAGCAGGATCCCAAGACCGGCAAGGATACCGACACCCGCTTCCTGTTCGAGATCCGCGTGATCAACAACCAATGGTGCCTGGATGCTTTCGTGCACACGCCCACGGTCGATAAAGCGCTGCTGTTTCGCGATAAGCTGCACTCCCTGGATGTGTGGCACCGCGTTGCGATGGTTTACGACGGCCAGGAATTCCGCAGCTACGTCGACGGCGAGCTGCAGGGCAAGGCGGCGCTCCACTTCGATCCGCAAGGACCGGGCCATTCCTCCGTCGGTGTCCGGATCAACAAGGTGAATTATTTCAAAGGATCGGTTCGGGAAGCGCGCTTCACGCGGCGCGCTCTGCCGCCCGAGGAATTCCTGAAATTGCCCGTCGACAAGGCCAAGCAATAATTCCGTAACCTGCCGGGTTACATTCTATATATGTCTTTGCCCAGCGGAACGCGTTTAGGGCCTTACGAAATTCTTGCGCCGATCGGCTCGGGCGGCATGGGCGAAGTCTACCGCGCGCGCGATACGCGGCTTGACCGCATCGTCGCCATCAAGACCTCCAAGCAACAATTCTCAGAGCGGTTCGAGCGCGAAGCACGCGCGGTGGCCGCGCTGAATCATCCCAACATCTGCCAGGTTTACGATGTCGGTCCCGACTACCTGGTGATGGAACTGGTGGAAGGCCCAACCTTGGCCGACCGGATCCATGAAGGCCCCGTGCCGCTCGACGAAGCACTGGCGATTGCGCGCCAGATCGCGGATGCACTCGAAGCCGCACACGATAAAGGCATCGTCCATCGCGATTTGAAACCGGCGAACGTGAAACTCAAGCCGGAAGGCTCCGGCCACTCGGTAAAGGTGCTGGATTTCGGCTTGGCGAAGATCACGGGCCCGGCCGTGCATAGCAGTTCGAGCGGAAACCCCGCACACTCGCCCACGCTTACCATCGGCATGACAGCGGCAGGAATGATTCTCGGCACGGCGGCCTATATGTCTCCCGAGCAGGCGCGCGGCAAAGAGAACGTCGATAAGCGAGCCGACATCTGGGCCTTCGGCGTGGTGCTGTACGAGATGCTCACCGCGCGGCGCCTGTTTGAGGGAGAGGACGTCGGTGAAACGTTGGCGTCAGTGATCAAAGCGGAACCCAAGTGGGACGGCATTCCGCCGCAAGTACGCCGGCTGCTCGAAAAGTGCCTGCAGAAAGATCCGCGCAAGCGGCTCCGCGACATCGGCGACATGCCGCTGCTTCTGGAACAAGCAGAGCCGGTGGCCGTCGCGACGGCGCTTCCGCAACCGGTGACTCGCCGCTTTCCGTGGGCTTGGGGAGCCGCGGCTGTGCTCGCTCTGAGCACCTTGGTTCTGGGTTTCGTCCATGGACGCGAGAAGTCGCCGCCCCCGCCGAATCCGCTGCGCTTCGAGATCGCGCCGCCGGAAAAAGGCACCATCGAATTTATCGCGCTCTCGCCGGATGGCCGCAAGCTGGCGATGACCGTGATTGGATCGGATGGCCGCGAGGCAGTATGGGTTCGCTCCCTCGACGCGACCGAGATGCAGAAGTTGCCCGGTACCGAAGGAGCATCCCTCCCGCTGGCATGGTCCCCAGATAGCCACTATATTGCCTTCGGGCTGCGGGGAAGGCTGTCTAAGATCGATCCTTCGGGCGGCCCTCCGGAAACCATTTGCCCGGTGGATGGCGGCTTTCTCGGCGTGAGCTGGAGCCAGCAGGATACGATTCTGTTCTCATCCAAACGTGCGCTGGTTCGTGTGGCCGCTACTGGTGGCGACCCGGTGCCCGTCACCCTGCTAGATCAGAAGCGCCAGGAAATCGGCCAGGGCTGGCCGGCCTTCCTGCCCGACGGGAAGCACTTCCTATATTTCCGCCTTTTTGGTACAGAGACGGGCAGTGGAATCTTCTTGGGATCTCTGGATTCGAAGCCTGAAGCGCAGGATAGCAAGCGTCTGGTCGAAGCCAACAGTAGCGCGCTCTATGTTGGCTCCGCTGATGCAGGTTCCATGCTCTATCTGCGCGGCGACGCTCTGATGAAGCGGCCGTTTGCCCCCGCCCGCGGCGAGTTCGCCGGAGAACCCGCGCGCGTCGCGGATCGCGTGGGCGCAACCGGGAACTATGCCGGCCTGTTCACCGTCTCCGCCAATGGCCTGCTGGCACTTTCCGCCGGCGGAAGTCCACAGCGGCAGCTCACTTGGTACGATCGCCAAGGCAAGATTTTGAGTCATCCCGGAGATGTGGCGACCCGCGACGAGATTGCGCTTTCGCCCGACGGTACGCGCGTAATGGAGGGGCGCACCGACTCCACCGGAACCTGGGTGGTGTGGCAACTGGATTTGGCGCGGGGAACCAATGCGCGCTTCTCGTTTGAACCGGGCGGAGCGGGCAATGCCACCTGGTCGCCGGACGGAACCCAGATCATCTACGCGCCCGGCGGCGGCACTTCTCCTGAACTCTTCCGGAAACCGGCCAGTGGTGCAGGCAAGGAACAATTGGTTTTGCGTTCGGACGCGGGCATGACGCCACTTGACTGGTCTCGTGACGGCCGGTTCCTTCTGTTTACGACGCGCGGCAAGGATACTGGATTGGATTTGTGGGTGCTGGCGGAGCCCGGAAAGGCGGCTGGTGATATCAAGCCAACTCCATACCTGGTTACACCGCAGTTTGAGGCCCAAGCCCGATTTTCACCCGACGGGCAGTTCGTGTCTTATACTTCCAACGAGTCCGGAACTCCTGAGGTTTATGTGCGGCCATTCCCAGCATCGAGCGGCGGAAAGTGGCTGATCTCGAATGGCGGCGGAGCGCAGGCTCGCTGGCGGCCCGACGGCAAGGAATTGTTTTACCTTACGCCTGACGGAATGCTAACGGCAGTGGAAATATCTACCAAGCCGGTGTTTCAGGCAGGCGTTGCGAAGGCGCTTTTCCATATGCCGGTGGCCGGCGGTACCGGTGGAGCGCCGAACATTTCCTGGCGCTGGGATATTTCTCCCGATGGACAGCGATTCCTGGTGAACGCCGCGCCCGAGGATCGCAGTTCGACTCCTGTTACAGTGGTCGCAAACTGGAATGCGCTGCTGCGGAAATAGGATGTCAACAAGCCTTCTACCGATCGCCGCCCTTCTGCTGAGCGCATCTCTCAGCGCGGCTGAGTTGACGGTGGATCATGTCAGTGTGGCCGGCCGTGACCTCAAACAGATGCAGGCACGCTTGGCGGCGCTGGGAGTCCCCAGCGAAGTTGGCGGACCTCACAGTAACCACGCCACGCAAATGGCGCTGACCGGTTTCCCCGACGGCTCCTATTTGGAGTTGATCGCTCTGCAGGACAAGCCTGACGAGAAAGCGGTGGCGGCGCATTATTGGTCGAAGCAGATTCGGGGCAACGCAGGTCCGGCGGCGTGGGCGGTGCGCGCCATCGACACCCAGGCGGAAGTGAAGCGGCTGCGGGCTGCGGGCGTCGAGGTGTCGCTACAGCGCAGCGGGCGCGAGCGTCCCGACGGCACGCGGCTCGAATGGGAAGCGTCGCCGGTAGGGCCGGGACCTAACGGCGTGTTCTTTCCGTTCCTGATTCACGATTTCACGGCGCGCGAAGCCCGCGCGTTTCCCAAGGGTCGACCGGCCACGCGAGATTTCAGCGGGGTGAAGCGCGTCGTGATCGCGGTGCGCGATCTCAAGGCCTCCATTGCACGCTATCGCCAGGCCTACGCATTGCCTGAGCCGATGACGCAAGAAGACGTGAACTTCGGCGCGCGCTTGGCTTGGTTTAGGGGCACGCCGGTGGTCATGGCCGAGCCTTTGAACGCGCAGTCCTGGGTGGCGCGGCGGATTCAGCGATTCGGCGACGGCCCATGCGCATTTGTACTAGGCAAGAAGGAAGACGGCGCGCCGCGGAGAGCCGCGTATCAGACGGCGGCGAAGTCGCTCTGGTTCGGCGTACCGATCTCCTGGTTCGATAGCGCAAGACTAGGCTGGCACTTGGGCTTTGAGGATTGATTTAGGTGCAGCCCACCAAAAGCGAACTCGCACGCAGCCTAGGACTCTTCGATTCCACCATGCTGGTGGCCGGTTCCATGATCGGCTCCGGCATCTTCATCGTGTCTGCGGAGATGGCACGCAACGTCGGCAGCCCGGGCTGGCTGCTGGCTTCGTGGATCATCACCGGTATCCTGACGCTGACTGCCGCGCTTTCCTACGGCGAACTCGCGGCGATGATGCCGCGCGCCGGCGGCCAATACGTGTACCTGCGCGAAGCGTTCTCACCCATGTGGGGATTCCTCTACGGCTGGACCCTGTTCGGCGTAATCCAGACCGGAACCATCGCGGCGGTGGGCGTCGCGTTCGCGCGCTATCTGGGCGTGCTGTGGCCGCTCATTTCGGAAAGCCGCTACGTGATCGCGCCCATTCACGTCTCCAGCGGTTACGCGCTATCGCTTTCCACCGCGCAACTGGTGGCGATTCTGGTGATCCTGTTCCTCACCTACACCAACACGCTGGGCATTCAGTATGGCAAGCGGGTGCAGAATGTTTTCACCGTGGCGAAGATTGGATCGCTGCTGGGGCTGATTGGCCTCGGCATTTTCTTCGGATGGAATCGCGCCGCAGTGGGCGGAAACTTCGGAGATCTATGGACGCCGCGTGGGTTCATACCGATCGCCTCCGGATTGACGCCGGAGACTTCGTTCGGCCTCCTGGTGGCCCTGTGCGTGGCGCAAACCGGGTCGCTTTTCTCCGCCGACGCCTGGAATAATATTACGTTCACCGCGGGCGAAGTGCGGACGCCGCGCCGCAACGTGCCGCTGTCGCTGGCCTTTGGGACGGCGATCGTAATCGGCCTGTACGTGCTGGCGAATTTGGCCTACCTGGTAGTGCTCCCGCTGGACCAAGTGCAGACGGCGCCGCTTGATCGCGTAGCCAGCGCCATGGTGGGTGCGGTGTTCCCCAGCGCCGGCGCGGAGATCATGGCCATCGCCATCATGATCTCGACCTTCGGCTGCATTAACGGCATGGTGCTCGCGGGCGCACGCGCCTGCTTCGCCATGGCGGAGGACAACCTGTTTTTCAAGGCCGCGAAGAAGCTGAACAGCGCCCGGGTTCCGAGAATCGCGCTAATTCTGCAAGCGGCATGGACCACGCTGCTAGTGCTGGCGCGTACCTATGACGCGGCCACCGGCAAGTTCGGAAGTCTCTACGGGAACCTGCTGGACTACGTAGTCTCCGCCGCACTGATTTTCTATATCCTGACCATCGCAGCGGTCTTCGTGCTGCGCCAGCGCCGCCCCAATGACGAGCGCCCGTACCGCGCGTTCGGCTATCCCTTCGTGCCCGCGCTCTATATCGCAGGCGCGTCGGTGATACTCATTCTGTTATTCGCATACCGTACCTCGACAACCGTGCCGGGACTGGTGATCGTGCTGATCGGAGTGCCCGTCTACTTTTTCCTGCAACGCCGAATCCAGTGACGTAACCTGGAGTAATGAAACTTCTAGCAGTCGCTTTCCTCATCCTTTTTGTCCCCACGGTTTTCGCGGACCAGATCACCATGAAGGACGGCGACCGCATCACCGGCGCCATCGTCAAGAAAGACGGCGATAGCGTCACTATTAAGAGCAAGAATTTCGGCACCGTAGCGCTGAAGTGGGCGGACGTCGCCACCATCAAGAGCGATCAGCCGCTTAATGTCACGCTCGCCGGAGGAAAGACGGTCAAAGCCACCATCGAGACCCAGGGCGACCGCATTCAAGTGGCCGCTCCGGGAGCGCCGCAGGCAGTGGATCCCAAAGATGTGGTGACGCTGCGCGATGATGCCGAAGAGAAGACCTACCAAAAATTTCTGCATCCGGGATTGCTGGATTTGTGGACCATTACCGGCGGCCTGAACCTGGCCGGCACCAAAGGCAACTCGCAGACCTCCACGCTGACGACGCCCGTCAATTTCGTGCGCGCGTCGAACACCACGCGCACTACTGCCTACTTCAATTCGATTAGTTCTTCGGCGAAAATCAACGGCGTGGATTCATCGACGGCCAAAGCCGTACGCGGAGGCTGGGCCCACGATCGCAATCTCGCGAAGAAAATATTCGCCAACGCCTTCAACGATTATGAGTACGACAAGTTCCAGTCGCTTGACCTGCGCGTGGTGATCGGCGGCGGTCTGGGTTATCACGTTTGGGCGCGCGATGCCAGCCAGTTGAACGTCGTAGCCGGCATCGATTGGAATCGCGCGGCCTTTGGTCCGTCGGGATCCAGCGCGGCGTTCACGCGAAATTCGGCGGAAGCTTATTGGGGTGACGATTTCAATTACAAGCTCAACGCCCGCACCAGCTTCGTCGAGACCTTCCGCATGTTCGACAATCTTTCCGACACCGGGGAGTACCGCATGAACGCCGATGTGGGCGCAACCACGCAACTGACCAAATGGCTCAACTGGAATGTTTCGCTGAGTGACCGCTATTTGAGCAACCCCGCCCTGGGTCGCAAGAAAAATGATTTCCTGTACAGCACTGGGTTGGGTTTTAACTGGGCGCGTTAGGGTTAAACACTGTGGACTTCAAAACCTGAGGCAGTTGCTACGGTACGCAGCTGCCTGTCGTTACAAATGAACCGCCGGCCGCGAGGGATCTGCTTACACCATATCAGCGCCGCCGCGAGCTGCAACGCATCCGAAGCTTTTAGAGGGAAGCGATCCAATTGCGCGAACGCCAATTCTCTTACCGCATCAGCCGGCGGGATCAAGAGGCAGCCCGATAGCAGCCCCGAAGCTCGTTCCCAAGAAGCCCGATTGGCCGCGCTGGAAATCGCTCCTTCGCGATGCACGCGGTTCAGCACGCTAAGCACCTCAAGCGGCGTGCCCCACCAAACGGCGATGACATCAGCGCGAACGAGTTCTCGGGCCGCTCTAGTGATTTGGCCGGGGACGCACACGTGCGCGAGTGCGCTTGCGTCCCAAAAGACTGACATCAACACCCCCCCGTTCGGCCGACATCGCTCGATCAATCGCTGCCTTGGTTCCTGGGCGGCGTCGTATACCACGGCCGATTGCAAAGAAGGCGTCGGCATCGAAAGGCTTCTGGGCAGGGAGCATAAGGCCCTTAGCGATCAATTCCTGCGCCTCCAGATCAAGGTCAGTCGTCCCCAAGGGAACGATCTTGGCGATGGGTGACTTGCGGTCGCAGATGATCACCTCTTCGCCGGTGCGGACCTTGCGGAGATACGCGCTCAGGTTGTTCTTAAGCTCGGCGATTTGGACGGAAGCCATATAGCCATGATAGCTATGTTTACGGGCCCAGCAGTTCCGCCAGAATCCGGCCCGCAGTTTCCTTGCCCTTCTCGCCGACTTCGCCGATCGGTCCCACGCAGCCCGGGCAGCCTGCTTCGCAGGGGCAGCCCCGCAACAGTGCCGCTGCGCCTTCGAGCAGGGATCGCGTCATCTTGAACAGCGGAGCACTCTGCCCGATGCCTCCGGGATAGTTGTCGTAGAGATACAGATTCGGTTCGAAAGTCTGCAGACTTCCCGCGATGGCTTCGGTGATTGAGATTCCCAGATCGCGCGGATCGCACATCACACGAAGCGATCCCACCGTGCGCAGCAGCGCGCCCAGGCCTGCTAATCCACTTTGCTTGTCGGTCGGGGTCAAGTCGGCGAAGCGTGTCAGGAAGGTGTCCGGGAAATGCAGCCAGAACGCGGTGGTGTGCATCTCCTGCTCCGGCATAGATAGGTTGCCCGCGCCGACGTTCTCCATGGTGTAGAACTTGATCTTCTTGAAACCCACGATCTGCCGGTTGAGCCGGACATCGCCGTATGCCGCGCTGGCTCCATTCACGAGAGCCGATTCGAACGCTTCCAACTCCTTCACCTGTGTGTAGTCAATTGCGTCGGTGAAATAATCCGAATCAACGCGACGGACGCAGGCCTTGCGCCCGTCGTAATCGAAGCGCTCCACTTGAAATTGCCTCGCGTCGTGTAAATAGATGGCCTTCTCGTGCAGCGTGGTCAGAGCCGCGGTGAAAGCCACCTCGCCGATTACTTGATGGTCGCCGGTGATGTCGATCACCAGGAAGTTGTCGCTCGAAATACTGCGCAGGCTCACCGCGTCGGCCGGATAGGTGTCCGAGGTCCAGTGCCAGGAGCCGCGCGTTGCCGAGCCAGAATGATACAACAACTCGAGGTCCGCCAGAAACTCACACATCTCGGCCACATCATGCGTGCCGAATTTCTCGCCATCGCGCACCGGCAGCTCAAAGGCCGCGCACTTCATGTGATTGAGCAGGATCTCCAGATTGTCCGGATTGATATAGGCGTGCTCGGGAGGCCGCTCAAAAAAATACTCGGGGTGCTCGATGATGTATTGATCCAGCGGCGCGCTCGACGCCACCAGCACCGCCAGCGCCGTGGTCTGTCTCCGCCCCGCGCGGCCCGCACGCTGCCAGGTGGACGCTATGGTGCCGGGATAGCCCGCCATTACCACCGCGTCGAGCGATCCGATGTCGATGCCCAATTCCAACGCGTTGGTCGCGACCACAGCCCGGATTTCTCCGTCGCGCAGTTGGCGCTCAATTTCGCGGCGCTCCTTGGGCAGATAGCCGCCACGATAACCGCGGATGCTTCCGGAGCCGTGGCGATCGTCTTTCAAGTACGTGAGCAGAACCTCGGTCGCAAGCCGCGAGTTTGCGAATACCAGTGTCTGCTGGCCGCGGTCCAGCAGCTCCCGCGCGATGCGCCTGGTCTCGTTCAGGTACCCGCGGCGGATGCCCAGCGCTTTATTCACTACCGGCGGATTGTAGAAGACGACATATTTTTCCCCGCAGGGAGCGCCGTTCTCCGAGACCAGCTCGAACTCGCGCCCGGTGAGCGCCTGGGCCAGTTCGCGCGGATTTGCAATCGTCGCCGAGCAACAAATGAACTGCGGCGACGAGCCATAAAATTCGCACACGCGCTGCAGACGCCGCAGTACGTTTGCCAAATGACTGCCGTAAACGCCGCGATAGGAATGCAGCTCGTCGATCACAATGTAGCGCAGGTTCTCGAAGGCCTTGGCCCACTTGGTGTGATGCGGCAGAATCCCGGCGTGCAGCATGTCGGGATTCGTGAGAACCACGTTTGCGCGCTCCCGAATAGCCCGGCGCGCGTCCTGCGGCGTGTCGCCATCATACGTGAACGCCCGAATTTCGGAGCCCATTGCATCCACCGCGCCCTGGAACTCGGCAAGCTGATCCTCGGCCAGCGCCTTGGTGGGGAACAGGTACATCGCCCGCGCGCCGGGATCGGCAATCAATCGCTGCAACACCGGCAGGTTGTAACACAGCGTCTTACCGCTGGCTGTAGGCGTGACCACTACCACGTTGCTCCCGCCCGCCGCGTGCTCGAACGCCTCCGCCTGGTGGGAGTACAGTTGCCGGATCCCACGCGATACCAGCGACTGCTTCAGCGGCGGCGCCAGCGCTTCGGGAAATTCGGCGAACACCCCGGGCTTCGCCGGCTGGCGGCGGATAGCGCGCACCGGCGACTCCGGATCGGCCATCCATTCCTCGAATCGCGCGATGGCTCCGGCCAGTCCGGTGCGCCGTGCGAGGATGCGGTCATTTTGTTGCGCCAAATCGTTTTCGGCTAAGTGGGTGAGGTTCATTCTTCGCCCTTCCTTCGCCTATGGTAGCACCGCAACGTTATGGGATGAAAACGTTTTACGCGTCGGCTTCCAGAAACTGCATGTCATGCAGGCGCTGGTAGATGCCGCCGTGGGCGATCAACTCGTCGTGAGTGCCGGTTTCGGCGATGCAGCCTTGATCCAGCACCACGATGTTATCCGCGCGGCGCACGGTGGAGAGCCGGTGGGCGATCACGATCACGGTGCGGTGGGCCATCAGATTCTGCAAAGCCTTCTGGACCAGGCGTTCCGACTCCGTGTCGAGATGCGAAGTGGCTTCGTCCAGAATCAAGATCGGAGCGTTCTTCAGCAGTGCGCGGGCGATCGCCAGACGCTGCCGCTGCCCACCGGAGAGTTTAGTTCCACGCTCGCCGATGATGGTGTCGTAGCCTTGCGGAAGCTGCAGAATAAATTCCTCCGCCATGGCGTTGCGCGCGGCTTCGTGGATTTGTTCCGGCGTCGCGTGGCGCAAACCGTAGCCGATATTGGCGGCGACCGTATCGTTAAACAGGAACGTGTCCTGTGCCACGATGCTGATCTTGTCGCGCAACGAGTCGAGCCGCAGATCGCGGACATCTCGGCCATCGATGAGCACCGCGCCGCCCGTCACATCGTAGAAGCGAGGCACCAGATTGGCCAGCGTGGTCTTGCCTGCGCCGCTCGATCCCACCAGAGCCACCACCTGCCCGCGCTTGACCTCTAACTGGATGGAATCCAGCATGAAGCCATCCGGCACACTGGGGTAACGGAAGCTGACGTTCTCGAAATCGATAGCCTTCTCGAAGCGCGCGAGTTTTACCGCGCCCGGCTTCTCCTTCACGTGCTGATCGCGGTCCAGGTATTCAAAAACTTTTTGCGATGCGCCCAGCGCCTGCTGAAAGATGTTGTGGATGCCGGTCAAGCGCTTGACGGGCTCGTAGAGCATCAGTAGCGCGATGACGAAACTGCTGAACTCGCCGGTGGTCATCGAGCCGGCCTTGATTTGCAGCCGCGCGTAGGTCAGCAAGCCCACGATGGTGATTGCACCGAAGAATTCGATCACCGGGCTGGCGATGGCCTGCTGCGCCACATAGCGCAGGTTGCTGTCGCGCAGCTTCTCGGCACGGTCGCGGAAGCGGTTGGACTCCACTTCCTCGGCCCCGAAAGCCTTCACCACCTGGTGCCCGCTCAAGGTTTCCTGCAGAACCTGATTCAGCTCCGCGGCGTTGTCCTGGGCGCTGCGCGTGGTTCGGCGGATGCGGCGGCCCAGTCGCAGCGTGGGCACCAGCACGAAAGGCAGCATCGTGAGGCTCACGCCGGCCAGTTTCCAATCGATCTGCAGCAGCACCGCCAGCAAGCCCAGCGCGGTGAAACTTTGCCGCAGCCAGTCCGCCAAAATTTGCGAGAGCGCGACCTGAATCTTTTCCAGGTCGTTCATGATCGACGACATCACGCGCGCCGTCGAATTCGCTTCGAAGAAATGCGCGTCCTGATGCACCACGCGGTCGAACACGGTCTGGCGCAGATCCGTCACCGCGGAAAAGCCCACGTAGTTGATCAGATAGTTCGCGCAGTAATCGCACAGGCCCTTGATGAAAAACACCGCCAGAATTCCCACGGCCACCATGGTCCACACATTATGGATCGAAGGTGGCATCAGGTCTGAGAGAAAAACCTTGTGGCGCAAGATGGGAATCGTGGCCAGCAGCACCGGCGCGTCGGCCGACGCGGG
>Ga0097621_100002174_pt1 | contig 13414 bp, 8 predicted proteins | sample KBSMisM72_FD_73165 | JGI IMG/M metagenome (GOLD analysis project Ga0097621, IMG submission 73165) | Miscanthus rhizosphere microbial communities from Kellogg Biological Station, Michigan, USA - KBS Miscanthus M7-2 (version 2) (version 2) | ecosystem: Host-associated > Plants > Roots >... | reverse complement strand
AGGGTCGAGATTATCGATGGCAACAGTGACGGCACTGAACTCGTTCTTGGATTGAACATCCGAGGCGACGGGCGGGCGGATGTCATACGCTATGTCGAAAGCATGGCGAAGCATCCGAGGCTTTCAGTATTCATGTCACCACCCTCTCAGGGTGCACAGTCAATCGGCGGGTCCGGAGATGCGACGGCCTTTGCGCGAGCTGTCCGTGATCATCTCGGCCAGTTGCTGAAGAAATACGGCCTTCACCACACTCGCCTCTTCTTCTACGGACCCTTCGCGCTTGCCGTGTTTCTGGGTCAGCAATTGACATCGATAGGCGAAGTGCAGTTATTCGAATATCAAGACCCCGGATATGTTCCGAGTTGCACCCTTTCCACGTAGATTACGTGGTTATTAAATTGTGGTATTGGACACAGTGTCCGATGCTGGAAGCTCGCCAATTGAGTCTGTTAGGCTCGACGCTCCGTAGAATAGGTGTCCACGTCTGATTGCTGTCATTTGATTAGGACCTAAACGGAACGGCCTGAATCGAAACTGATTTTAAACTAGCAAGACAATGCGATGGACAAAACCAAGTGTTAACGAGGCATTGGCGACTCTATATCTGCGTCTTAATGGTTACTTCACGACAGGTTTGAGCTTGCATTCGCCTGCTTGGGGCGAGAGTCGAACCGAGGTCGACTGCGTCGCGATCCGTCATCCAAAACATTCTCAGTCTGAACGTGGCGTCGAATGTTCAACGTTTGCAGTCTCTCCTTCAGACCGGAGTGTCATTCGACGCGGCCAGAGGTGGGCGAATGCCGACTTCGTCCGCTGTTGTGTTGTGCGACTACTGAGGTTCAGTGCGCTAATCAGTGTTGTCTTGTTGGAACCGAAATATTCCGCTTTATTGATGAGTGCTTCAATCCATCCGTTAAGCGTCATTCTTGCTTGACGCGGTATAACTTTCTTCAGTGGGGTTACGCCTTCACACCTCTCATCGAGTACTTCAAGAATATTGCCGGCGAGGGCACGTCTAACCTTCCGATTTGTACAAATATCTTAAGGTCGCCTAAGTCTTAGCGCTCACGATTAGAATCGGACAGGCATCCGATAACGTTGCATTCTGTCCTGGTCAGACAGGCGTCGTGCCACTTCGTGTCACGCCGCCTGCACCGGTACAGAATGAACGTTATCGAACGCCGGCGATATTAGGTTTTCTTGGTGCCCGGCGACGAACGTTCGGGACAATGCAAGGATTGGTGATCGAGAAGGAAGATCACTAAGAGGATCGGTTGTGGACCAGCAAGCTGCGGGCCGTGCGGGACGTCTAACAAGAGTTGTTTCGGCGAAAACAAAATCAAGAACACAAATCAGGCGAGCAGACAAGATAGAGTTGAAAATGGCGATCGGATTTCGTCGTAAGTCCTTGCTGCTCAATATCTTGATTCTCAGGAAAATCTATAGATATTCCCGAGAATCCTGAGAACGCAATCAAGTGGTTTGGAATCAATTACTTCTGGCCTGATTTTGAGACGATTTCTAGCCCTCGAAAAAATCGAAAATAGATTTTCCTGTTTTGGAATTACGCTCATTCATGGTCCAAGAGTACGGATGCTGCGTAGGTAAGCTGTTGCGCAATACAACGCGTTTGCCGGCGCGAATTCGCAAGGTGTTGGGAAACGCATACGTGCGAAATGAATAGTTTGTATGTGAATGCCGACAAATCAGAGCAATTACTTGCTGTACTCGCACTGACTCAAAGACTCTTCATTAAATTCTCAAGTGTTTCCTCACGAATTTGCTGTGGCACATCCGTTGTACTAGTCGATTCCCACCATGCTCGACGAAGACTTGGACCTAAAGGCAAAAATCGCTGACGTCGTTGAATGCGCGGCGAAGGAAGTAATCGCGTTAGTTGAGGCTGACCGAAAGGTCGAAAAGATCTCGGCCGAACCATTGCCGGAATGGATGACGGCTGCGCAGCTCGCGCGTTACTGGCAACTCGTCAATGCGAGTGGTGAGCCCATCACCGCTGGAATAATGAAGTGGACCAAGCGGGCTGAGAATGAACATCCGCTGCCTCACGCCTGCATGGGAGACTTACTGAGATTCAAGCGAGACGACGTTGATCTCTGGGCGCAGGAAGAGGCTGCGTTTCGAAGAGCTGAGAAGAATCGAAAGAAACTGCATCTCGCGAGTTAAAACAGCGACCGAATTCAAGCTCCTGATAGAATGGCGGCGATCACTTAAAGATGGCTGCCACTCTTCGAAAGGAGAAAATGAATGGCAGTCTGGAAGCGTTATAACGGAAAGCGCGTCAAGGGAGAAGGGCCAAAGGGCAAAGGAACCTGGATTGTCGAGTTCAGACTAAGAGGACACTACGTCAAACAGGCCATTCCCGAAGCGCGGACCAAGGCAGAAGCAGAACAAGCACAGACCAAGATCAAGCGGGATATCTTCGATGACAAATACAACCGCGCCGCCGGCAACAAAGACTTCACTGAGTTTGTTGATGAAGTGTTTGTGCCGTGGGCGAAGACGTCGAAGAAAAGTTGGCAGGACGACGAGGAGCGGGCGAGACCACTAAAGGAATTCTTCGCTGGTAAGCGGCTTCGCGAGATCACGCCAATGCTGATTGAGCAGTTCAAACAACAACGGTTGAAGACGAAGACGTTGCACAAGCGGGATCGCTCGCCGGCGACTGTGAATCGCGAGCTACAAGTCCTGTCGAAGGTGTTCGCAATGGCTTATGACAATGGACTGGTAGAGACGAATCCGATGCGGCGCGTGCACAAGCTGCGCGAGGCGCCGGCCCGTGAGCGTTATCTGACCGACGAGGAAGAGAGAAGGCTTTTCGCCGTTCTCGTTGGTAGACGCGCTCACCTACGGCCGATCGTCGTCGTGGCTTTGCAAACGGGAATGCGACAAGGAGAAATCCTGGGCTTGAAATGGGAGCACATCGACTTCGATCAGAAGACGATCTATGTCGCCCATACCAAGACCGGGAAACCGCGGCGGATTCCGATGAGCAAGCCGGTTGAAGTGGAACTCAGGTCGTTGAAGCAGGATGCGTCGTCAGACGAACATGCTTTCAGTTATGCCCGCACGGGTTTGAAGCTGACAACCTTCAGGCACGCGTGGGAAGGAGCATGCGCGGCGGCGAATATTTCAGGCCTCAGGTTTCACGATCTGCGCCACACGTTTGCAACTCGTCTGAGGGCCAAGGGAGTGCACGAGATGGACATCATGACACTGTTGGGTCACACCACCTTGCAGATGACATCTCGTTACACTCACGCGATGCCGCAGAACCTGCGCACGGCAGTTGATTCGTTGAACAAGGAACCATTGCGGTTTCGTCCAAAAGCGTCCAGCACCAAAAGCGCGCCAAGATCGCGCCAAGTGGTAACGGGAACGAATGGAGCTTGATCGGATGAAGAGCCGTAAGTTACAAAAAAGAAATGGCGGAGGGGACAGGACTCGAACCTGCATAGCCTTTCGGCCGGCGGTTTTCAAGACCGCTGCACTACCATTATGCGACCCCTCCGCAGGATGGCGATGAAGAATATAGCGCAGACGGATTTTAATTCAAACTCCGCGGAATTGCGTTGATGACGAGGATGGTGCACGATCTCTCCTAATGCGCGTTACCATCGGACAGATCAATACCATCAACGGCGATTTCGAAGGCAATACCGCCAGCATCATCCGCGGGATCGAACAGGCAAAACGAGAAAACTCCAACCTCGTAGTCTTCCCCGAAATCTGCATCCAGGGATATACGTCGCTCGACTGGTTCCTCGATCGCGACGTCCAGCGCTGTGCACTCGAGCCACTGCAAAAGATCGTCGACGCAACGCAGGGAATAACCGCCATCGTCGGCACGGTGCGGCCGTCTGAGCTTACGACTGGCCGCCGTCTCTTCAACTCCGCTGCCGTCATTCGCAACCAGCAACTACTCGGCTTTTCAGACAAAACGCTGTTGCCCGAGTACGACGTCTTCGATGACCCGCGCTACTTCCAACCCAGTCCTGAACGTCACCTCTTTACACTAAAAGAAGAAAAACTCGGCGTCGCGGTTTGCGAAGACTTCTGGAACGACAAAACTTTCTGGCGCGAACGTCTCTACTCGAACGATCCCGCAGACGAACTGATCGAACTGGGCGCCGAAGTGCTGGTCTCGATAAACGCGTCGCCATTCAACAAAGGCAAGATGGGCCAACGATGCGCGATGGTGTCGCATCGCGCGATGACGGCAAAGATCCCGATCGTGTTTGTGAATCTCGTTGGCGGCAACGACGGCGTGATCTTCGACGGCGCGAGTATCGTCGCAGACGCGAAAGGGAAGATCATTCTTCAGGCGCCTCCATTCGAAGAGTTCATCGGCACTGTAGATCTCGACTGCGACATAGCAGACAAACGCTGCCTGCCGGGCGAAGACGTCGAAACAATCCACGACGCTCTCGTGCTCGGCATTCGCGACTACGCGCGCAAGAACGGTTTCAAACGCGTGGTGCTCGGATTGTCAGGCGGCATCGACTCGGCAGTGGTCGCGACACTCGCCTGCCAGGCAATCGGCGCGGAGAATGTTCTCAGCGTGATGATGCCGTCGCCCTACTCGTCACGCTCGAGTGTCGACGACTCCGTCGAACTCGGCCGCCGTCTCGGAATGCCCGTGATCGAACACTCGATTTCAGACGCCTACAAAGTCCTGCTCAAGCAGTTGAAACTTTCAGACCCATCAGCCGACAGCAGTTCGATCGCAGCACAGAACCTTCAGTCGCGACTGCGCGGAAACATTCTGATGACGATCTCGAACTCCGAAAATCGCCTGTTGCTTTCGACCGGCAACAAATCGGAACTCGCGCTCGGCTACTGTACTTTGTACGGCGACACAAACGGCGGGCTCGCAGTGATAGGCGACGTTTTAAAAACCGAGGTCTACACGCTCGCGAATTATCTGAACAAGGACGAGGAATTGATTCCGAAGTCGATCATCGACAAACGACCATCAGCCGAGCTCGCGCCGGGACAGTTTGACGATCAGTCGCTGCCGCCATACGACCAGCTCGATCGCGTGTTGCGTCTGTACTTCGAGCAGAAAGCAACTCCAAATGAAATCGTAGCGACGGGATTCGAGTCGAGTTTTGTGTTGGATATTCTCAACCGCGTTGAATCGCCGGCAAATGAATTCAAGCGCCGGCAGTTGCCGCCGACGCTGATCATCTCCAGGAATGCGATTGGTATCGGGCGACGTCGTCCGGTAACTCACCACTACCGCCGTGAACGTTTGAACTGTTAGATCATGAAACTGGTTAACCGCAAACTCACCGGAGTACTCGTCAGTGCCTTCTGTGTGTTTGCGGTTTCAAACGCCGCGGTCTCGGCTCAATCAATAACTGAAGCTGACGCACTCGCAGCAATCAAACGCGCTACCAACCCGACAACCAAACTTACCGCTGCCGAAGACTTTATCGCGAGATTTCCAAACAGCACCGAGCGCTTGAGTGTGGCGGAAGTGATTGCAGGCGAAATCTTCAAGGTCAAAAACGGCATGGTCGCGCTCACGCTCCTGGAACGAGCACAAGCGATATTCACGTCGGAAAAGGAACGGGAGGTCCTCAAGCCCGCAGCTCTCGAGGCTTACGTTATCGGCAATCGACCGGACGACGCGTTCGCCCTCGCTGCTGATTTACTCACGAAGAACCCCGACGATCTTCAAGTGCTGACGCGCATGACGCAGGTCGGAACTGAAGAAGCGAGCAGGAAGAATCGGAAGTACGCCGCTATCTCGCTGCAATATGGCCTGAAAGCGATCGCGTTACTTGAAGGGAACTCGAAACCAGCGACTCTCGCCGAGGAAGCATTGGCCACGCAACGCGGAAAGCTGGACCGGCTCTACCAGCAAACAGCGATTCTCTATCTTGCCGCGGGAAACGTGCAGGAGGCGAAGGCTCGTTTGACTAAAGCATCGACCTTGTCGCCACAGGATCCTTCCAACTTCGCGTTGCTGGCGAGAGTTATCAATGCGGATTATCTCGTCCAGAAGGAAGCGTACGACGCGATGAAGGATCCGAAGTCGAAGCAGGATGCGCAAAAGAAACTCGACGACCTTCTGGATTCGATGATTGAGGCGTATGCGCGAGCAGTGGCTTTGGCTACGGGGCGGGTGGAGTATCAGTCGCTGCTGCAATCGGTGATTCCCGATCTGACGGTCCACTACAAGACCAGGCATAACCAGTCGATCAAGGGTTTGCAGGAGTTGATTAACCGGTATCGAGGAGTGCCGTAAGGCGTGTTGCGAAAAGGCATTTTTAGACAGGATTTCAGGATTTACAAGAGTCAGCAATCTAAACTTGACTGATTGACACTAAATGCTAATAATCTCGCGTCAACCCACGCAGGGCCAATAGCCCAGGCTCGCGCGCTCACTTTTTACCAATCCGTTACGAGGTATCTGATGAAATATACAAAAAGACTGTCCCTCCTTTTGGTGACGATTGTGCTGTCAATCCCCTTCCTGATCGCTCATGCCGCAGGCGGGCGTATCGAAGGAAAAATTACCGACCCGAAAGGCGCCGCGATCTCAGGGGCAACAGTAACTGTAACCAACCAGGTTACGAAGCAGGATTTCACTGCAGTCACCGATAATCAGGGAAAATACAAAGTCGAAGGACTACCCGCCGGTATCTACACCGTCAGAGTCGCCTCGAAAGGTTTTACGGAAGGACGACGCGATGAGGTGAAAATTGCGGACGATTCCGCAGCCACAGTCGACGTGCGTCTCGAGATCGCTCCGGTCGAAGCCCAGGTGAAAGTCAGCGGCCAGAAAGGCAATCAGGATCCCATCTACCAGTCACTGAGACAACTCGGCAAGGGCGACGATTTCGCAGGTAATTACGCCGTTGTTAACAACCTTCAACTGAAGCGAGATGCGGCGAACTTCAACTTGAAGTCGGGCGAGCTTTACTTCATCACGCCGGTCGAGAACAGAGTGACGGCTGCAGTATTTATCGGCGACGGCGAGATGACGTTGATTCCGCCAACCGATGTCGAAAAGAACAGTATCAAAATTTTTACAGGCGAAGGCGGCATTACGGAATCCTTCAATCGCCTCGTGCTGCGGTTTACGGACAAGACTTTCGAGGAGGTGAAATCCTCTCCGAATGCAACGATGAAAACCGGTGGACCAGCAGCAAGCCAGGCGCGCTCTGCGTTCCACGACAACCAGGACCTGCTACACAAACAGCTGCATGACAATACGGAGTTGCGTACCCTTTACGATGTTTACGATCCATCACGGGAGGGATTCTTCACAGCCTTCATCAACGGCAAGCGCTTCAATAAGCTGATCTTCCTGATCGATCCACTTGGCGTACCGAATGCTACTCCTGAAGAAGTCGGCTTGTTGAGTTACGGCGAAACAGATGGCGGCATTTGGCTGGCTTTCCATCGTGAAGACGAGTTTAAGAAAGGCACTGCATCGAGCTCTGAAGACAATCGCCTGATTGATATCACGAAGCACGAGATCGATGCTGCGATCAAGGGAACAACTATCGCGGCAACCGATCGTCTTACTTTCCGCAACCTCCGAAGTGGTACGCGCGTCGTGCCTTTCAATCTTTATCGAACGCTGCGAGTCAGCAAGGTTCAGGACGCCGATGGCAACGACCTGAGCTTCGTGCAGGAAGACAAGAACGAGGACGCGGATTTTGGCGTGATCATGCCGAAAGCGCTCGAAAAGGAAAAAACCTACACAATTTCCGTTCAATACGAGGGTGGCGACGCATTGCGCGATTCGGGTGGTGGAAACTTCATTCTGATTCCACGCTCGACGTGGTATCCCGGCAACGCAAATGTGTTGTTCGCCGAGGATCGGGCAATCTTTGACATGACGTTCCGCTATCCAAGCAAATACACGTTTGTCGGTACCGGTTCGCCGACTGCGCCTGATACGAAGGAGGGCGATATTTCCACTGCCAAGTGGTCCAGTGGACAAACTGAGCTGGCGGTCGCGGGATTCAACTACGGCAAGTTCAAAAAGAAAGCCGTCACCGACAAAGATAGCGGTTACGAAATCGAGTCGTACGCCAATATCGAAGTGCCGGATGAGTTGAAAGACATCCAGACGCAAATCGAGCGGCTTGAATCTCAGGGTTACAAGACAATGACTACCCTGGGCTCAATCACTACCACGTCCATGGCGGAAGCAGCACTCGCAGATGCTCAAAACGCAAGCCGTATTTACAACATGTACTACGGGAAGCTGCCGTACGGCCGCGTGGCAATAACGCAGCAGCCGGCCGGGTTCTTTGGCCAGGCCTGGCCCACGCTCGTTTACATGCCTTACCTCGCCTTTATCGATGCAACTCAGCGGACGCAGTTGCTGGGCACGCGTGGCGGCACCGATACCTTCTGGCGCTACGTCGCTCCGCACGAGATTGCGCACCAGTGGTGGGGGCACATCATCGGTTGGGACAGCTATCACGATCAGTGGATGAGTGAGGGCTTTGCCGAGTTCTCTGCTTCGCTCTACGTGCAGTTCATCCGCGGCAACGATAAGTTTATCGAGTTCTGGGAAGACCTGCGAAAACAGGTTGTTGAGGCTACACCGCAAACGAAGGATAAGCGGCCCTACACCATTGGACCAGTCACACAGGGGTACCGTCTCAATAACGGAAAGACCGGCGGCGCCGCTCGCTTTCTGATCTATCCAAAGGGCGCTTACATCCTTCATATGCTGCGTATGATGATGTACTCGCAAAGCAAGGGCGGCGACACACGCTTCCAGGAGATGATGAAAGACTTCGTCCAAACACACTTCAACAAGGATGTGTCCACTGAAGATTTCAAAGCCATCGTCGAGAAGCACATGACGCCGGAGATGAACGTCACTAACAACGGCAAAATGGATTGGTTCTTTAACGAGTGGGTTTACGGCACGCAGGTTCCGGCTTACAAACTCGAGTACAGCGTATCGTCGGAAGGCATGTTGACAGGTAAAGTTACCCAGTCAGGCGTGTCGGATGATTTCGTGATGCTCGTGCCGCTCTATGTCGACATGGGGAAGGGCTGGGGCAAGCTCGGTGCAGCTCGAATCACCGGCAATGCGTCAGTCGAGTTCAAGAACATCAAGCTGCCGGCAGTGCCGAAGCGTGTTGCCGTCGCCGCGCTGAACGACGTGCTCGCGACGAGCATTGAGAACAGTAAATAGAGAAGCCCGCGAAGCGGGCGACAGCATAAAGCCTGCGCCAACTAGAGAAGCCCGCGAAAGCGGGCGACAGCATAAAGCCTGGGGCGCAAGCCCAAGTTGAGAATTAACAATCGAGACGAGCCCGCGAAGCGGGCGACAGCTTCAATCGTGACGCGCTGTCGCCCGTTTCACGGGCTCGACGCCTATTAATTAAACTCTCCCTGGGGCTTGCGCCCCAGGCTTTACGCTGCCGCCCGCTTCGCGGGCTCATGCGTAGCTCGCATAGACTGACTTCACTTTGTCGATGAACTCGCGGCGGTCGACGACGTAATACAATTTTAACTGCCCTGAGCCGGCTACCTCATCCAACAACTTCTCGAAAATCTCGAACTGATCGACACCTTCAATACTGTGCGCGGCGAGGTAACCGCCTTTGCGCATGCGACGGATCAATTCCATCAATGTGAGTCGACCTTCGAGCGTACGTCCACCATGCTCGTGAGACCGGCTAACCAAATACTGGACCAGCAGACTCTCATTGTATAAGGGTGGCGCGAGAAACAGCCGCGTGCCATCTCGTTCCCAACCATCTTCCAAACGCGACGACGGCCGTACGCTCCTTAAACCGTCAAATACCCCCGTCCAATCCTCCTTCGGAACTTTCCGCTCCAGATAAGCTTTGGTCGCTTCGAGCAGCCACGCAGGCTCGTTGAGATCGAGCGTTATCCGCAACGTGTCGAGCCAGTCGAAAAACGCGTTGCGCCGGTTCGACTTCAACTCGAGAACGGAAAACTGATCCTTTTTCTTTTCGACAGTCTTGACTAACTTGCGGCGCGGAGTATCGGTCGTCTTGCCTCCTTCAATGCAATGCGTATCGAGACGCGCGTGCCAACGCTTCGCGGCGTTGCAATACGGACAGCGCGGATGTTTCTCGTCACTGTCGAAGAACGGGCGCACCGCTTTTCGCGAAGTCAGTTCGTCAACGGTTGGGGTGTAACGTTTGATTTCAGTGTAAGCCGAGCGCGGCGCGAGTCCGATCTGCTTGGTGAAGATGTCGAAGATGCAGGCCAGACAAACGAGCGTGGTGTATTCAGTAACTGTGCCGGGCGGGAAGTCGCTGAAGTCTAATTCCTTCATCTAAGAGCCAACTTCTGCTTCGCTCCAGAGGAGCGAGATGTCTATAGATCTCGCTACCTAAACCCTTCGGCTCCCGATAGGAGCCGCATGTACATGGCGCTCCTACGGAGCGCGTTCGGTACTTAACAACGGCAAGCTATAAACATGATGCTCCTCCGGAGCAAGATCCACATGACCCAGCGCAAGGTCCAACTCCGCCTCAACATCACCAGTAGCTGAACGTAGTCTCTTGAAGTCGAAGAGTTCGTGGTCCAGAAGATGCGATGGGACGACGTTGCCGAGTGCGTTCAGCATCGAGGCACGGATGTGGGGGATCTCTTTTTCGAGTTCTGAGATGAGGGTCTTGATTCTGACTCGCTTCAGATTGCTTTGCGAGCCGCAAAGGTCGCAGGGAATGATCGGAAACTCGCGCTCAGCAGCGTACTGCGCGATGTCGGTCTCAGAACAATAAGCAAGTGGTCGAATGACCGTATTGCGCCCGTCGTTTGAGCGCAGCTTCGGCGGCATCGCTTTCAGAGAGCCGATGTAGAACAAGTTCAGCAGGAGCGTCGTGATGATATCGTCGGCGTGATGGCCGAGCGCGATCTTGTTGCAGCCTTCCTCCACGGCGACGTTGTAAAGAATTCCTCGTCGCAGTCGCGAACAAACGGAACAATACGTCTTTCCTTCCGGGACCAGCCGTTTGACGATCGAATAGGTGTCGCGCTCCACGATGCGAAACGGAACATCGAGTTCGCTGAGGTATGCGGGCAGGACTTCAGCCGGAAACCCCGGCTGTTTTTGATCGAGATTGATAGCGAGAAGATCAAACTTCACCGGCGCACGTCGCCTGATGTCGAGCAAGAGATCAAGGAGCGTGTGGCTGTCTTTTCCGCCTGACACGCACACCATCACGCGATCGCCGTCTTCGATCATTCCGAAATCGGCGACAGCTTCGCCCATTCGACGTAGTAATTTCGTTTTCGACTTGCTTTCAGCGTTCATGTTCTGCGACTCAGAATGCCATGCACCACCGCTTTTTTTCAATCGGCGTGGCGTTTAACGAATTACAATTCTGTTACAAAGCTAGACACAGGGAACAAACTTTGTCTATGATGTGGAGCCCGCTTCTGTGCGGCGAATCATCGTTACTAGCGTTCAAAGCTAGGAATCCACCACAAAAGGCAAGCGCGTCGTTTCGTTGCTTCAAGGTTCCGACGGCCGGTGACAAACTTCCGCGCCCCCATATTTACGGAGGTATAAAATGCTCAGGATAGGAAAGAATAAGGATCAGGAAGAGAACGAACACACCAGCCAAAAGCCGGAGGTTCCTGATTACGCTCCCAAGTCGTACCCGTCGTATCAGACAACGAGTGTCGAGGCAAAGCCGGCTGCAGAGCCCGCAGGACCCCGCGGCGCGATGACTGAGAGCGAAACGCTGGCCAGAGATATCAAGGAAGGGACGCTAAGTGGTTTCGTGGGCGGCGGCACAGTTGTCACCGGCGAAGCTAATTTTAAGGCCATGATGCGAGTTGATGGCCACCTGTCAGGCCGCGTTAGCTCGTCGAGCGGTACGCTAATCGTCGGGGCAAACGGAAAAGTTGACGCAAATATCGAAGTCGCCGTGGCCGTGATCCATGGAACCATTAACGGCGACATCATCGCCACACAGCGGTTGGAACTTGGCCGCGCCGCGAAAGTAAACGGCAATATTCAAACCCCGTCGCTCATCATCGAGCAGGGCGCGGTGTTTGAAGGTAGCTGCAAGATGGTGCAAATGACGCAGGCAGCGGACAAGGCAAAGAACAGTGCCAAGAAAGAAGAGCCGCTCGACACCTCCAGGATGAAGCCGATTCCGGCGGACGCGGCAAAATCAGCCGACATTCCGGCTGTTTCGAACGTCGTCAGCTAGGCGATTGAACAAGTTTGATTACAGGGTGGTCCATTGGGCCACCCTTTTTATTTGGACAGGATTGACAGAATTTACATGATAGATCGTGTAAATCTTGTTAATCCTGTAATCCTGTCTAAGGTATGATTCGTCACCTATGCTCAACAAGATTATTGCTGCGGCTTTGCTTTGCATTGCCCTGACTTCTATAACGTTTGCACAGAAACGTTCAATCCCACCCGCTACGCTTCTCCTCATCACGAAAGCTGAAGACGAACGGCGCTGGGACGACGACTTGCGCAAACTGTTTTCAAGTCCCAACTCCCTGATACGTAAAAGGGCTGCCCTCGCCGCTGGACGAATCGGAAATGAAGACTCGCTCGCTTCTCTCACAGAGCTTCTCGAGAAAGACGCCGACCCGAGTGTCCGTGCAATGGCAGCGTTTGCAATCGGTGAAGTCGAGTCGGAAAAAGGCGCGAACGCGCTCGTAGCTGTGCTCAAAGATGGAAAGAGTTCAGTTGAACTCAAAGCGAGAGCCGTCGAGGCGTTAGGCAAAATCGCCGGTGCACTGCCGAGAGAACAGGAAGCTCGTCAGAAGGAGCTCCGCGCAGTAGTGCTGGAAGCCTTGAACGCGGCTCCTGCGGTTCGTCCAACCGGCGATCAATCGTTGATTATCTTCGGTCTGACTGCCGCACTTCGCGCACGACCAGCCAACGCCGGTCCGACAATCGCAAAGTTTCTGACCGCAGCGAACGCGCGTGTACGCTCTGATGCTGCGAATGCTCTGGCACGGTTACGTCTAAAAGATGGAAATGAACAGTTACGAAAATTGTTGGCGTCTGATCCGGATCCAATCGTACGCGCCAACGCTGCACGCGTGCTCGGCGTTACTGAAGATAAAGAGTCGTACGACGCATTGCTGTCCAAAGCCACCAGCGACAACGACTCGCGGGTAAGAATCAGCGCGATTCGGGCACTTGCTTCTCTCAAAGATCCTCGCGCTGCTGACCCGTTGCTGAAACGTGGTGGAGTGCTGGCTGGAGGAAACGTCGGCGCGATGCCGGCGGAACTCAACGAGATCATCGAGATTGCCACGACCCTCGGTCGCTTGAAGGCGCAAGGCGCTGTTTCCTGGCTGCGCAAGATCACTACCGACCTCAATCACACCGCGCCGGAAATCGAGCTTGCTCTGGTGCGCATCGCTCCTGCTACTTACATTGGAGCATTCGGCT
>Ga0097621_100002172_pt1 | contig 13415 bp, 7 predicted proteins | sample KBSMisM72_FD_73165 | JGI IMG/M metagenome (GOLD analysis project Ga0097621, IMG submission 73165) | Miscanthus rhizosphere microbial communities from Kellogg Biological Station, Michigan, USA - KBS Miscanthus M7-2 (version 2) (version 2) | ecosystem: Host-associated > Plants > Roots >... | reverse complement strand
ACTCGCTCATGTCGAAACGCGCCATCCTGCCTTCGTCGCCGAAGAAAAACCGCGCCAGGGATTTCGCCATTTCGGTTTTGCCGACGCCTGTTGGACCAGCGAAGAGCAGCGAGGCAATTGGATGGCGCGGGCGTGTAAGACCAGCTTTTACGGTCGCCAGCAGATCAACAATTAGTCCGACGGCTTTTTCCTGACCGATCACACGTTCGCGAAACCACAGCAACGTTTCCTGGCTGTCATATGAAGCGGAGTCGTCCAGCAGGAACAGCGGCAGCCCCGTCTCTTTCGCAAAAGATTCGGTCACTTGTTTTGCTTCGAGCGGCGGCTCTTGTGTGTAAGCAGTAGCGCGATCGTGCAGCAATCCTCGCAGGAAACGCAGCGGGCGACCGGGGTAAGCTGAGTAGCCGGCGTAACGACGGTGCAGGCGATCGAGAGTGTCGAGACCTTCTTCAGTTACCGGCGAGATGATTGATTGAGACACTCCTGCTCGTACTCGCCGGCGCCATTCTTTGCGATCGCTGATCACACACGCGCGCGCGTGATTGCCGGTAACTTGTTTCAGAATTCTGCGGCCGGCTTCAACCGATGGTTCGTCAATGGTGAGTTGGACAAATACTCTTAACAGCGCCGGGTCTTCGTGTTCGATGAGGGGGAGTTGCTCGAGTGTGCATTCAACTACGGCGAGAGCCTGGCTGCGCATGAACCGTTGGCGAAAGAAACTCGCAAGTCCCTGCGCGTTATGCTCGTGCTTGCCTGTGTCCATCAACTCAACGAGGTTGCCGAAGTGAACAACGGCGTTCGTTTTTTCCGCTTCGCGCCAGAGAGCATCGCAACGTTCCTGCCACATGCCGTAGCCGCTCATGCCCGCGACCAGCCGCGAGCCGCTTGTGGACCAGAAAGGTGTTGAGCCAAGGCCGAATTCGGCACGCCTGCGCATGAGCTCATTGAAGACTGCTGTTTTACCAACGCCCGCCTTGCCCACGAGGAGAACACTGCGCCCGGTTTTGCCGCCGAGAGCTTCGGCGAGTCTTGCCACGGGACGGTCTACTTCGTAAGCGGGTGAGAACTCCTGTTTCGTCAAGTCATGAGCTGTCTGCTCGAGCACTGACTGTTTTTTCTCGCCGTGCTGACCGGCGCTGGCGGCTATCTGTTTCGGCGTGCGAATCGTTGCCATCGAACGCACTCGCGTAACACTGAAACCGCGTGAACGTTCGAGGATCATTAATTCGAGGAGATTGTTCGTCGCGCGACGCCGCATCAACTCCGCGCGCGCCCCGTTCTCTGACATCGTAGTGAGATCGTTGAGTTTGGTACTGATGATCTCAATGCCAAGCGCGGGGATAAATGCGATCTGCGCGTGTTCATCATGACTCCACCGAATAACGTCGAGACGCAAATCAATCGGGTTGCGCCACGTCAAGCGCTTTGGTGGTGGCTCAAGATGCAAATTGAGTTCGAAAGTTTCGAGGGAAGGCGGAAGCGTTCGTCTGAAGAGACGATTCGGACTCTCCTCCTCGAGCATCCGAACACAGTTCCTGATGATCGCGCGCTTCAATCTCTCCGGATCATCGCCGTAGCGCGAAACCTCCGGGAAGAAAAGAGCTTCGGCGATGTGCGCATCATCATTTAACGCGCGCAGAATAATCGCTAGTTCGATCTCAAAAGGAGGCATACACAGATTAATTTATCGAATCTGCGTACTCTGTGGATAACTTTCTTTTCTGAATCATGCATTTCCATTATTCTAGGAGTGCTCCAACATCTCCGCGGTCGGAACAAGTCAAGAATGCATTTTTCATCGCGCTCAGGCCGAGCGGCTCTTGTCGTGGCACACCCAAGCCACGAATTGCGCATACACGGATGGTTGGAACAAACGCGTCCTTACGTTTGTATCTTGACCGATGGTGCAGGCCGCTCTGGTGAGTCGCGTCTCTCGAGGACAAGCGAAGTTCTCGATCGAGCCGGCGCAACACAGGGCGCGATTTACGGTCGACTCACCGACCTCGAAGTTTATGCCGCCATCCTAAACGGCACCTCCGAAGTGTTCGCGCGACTCGTCGAAGAGTTGTGCGAGGCGTTTGTCGCAGAGGAGATTGAGTATGTTGTTGGCGATGCTGCCGAGGGTTACAGTGTGGCCCACGACATCTGCCGCACGATGATCGATGCTGCCGTTGAACTCGCGGAATACAGGCACGGTCACAGTATCGAGAACTTTGCCTTCCCGGTTGTCGGACGGCCCGCGGAATCTCCTGGTGACGACACCATACACGTCCATCTCGATGATGTCGCCTTCGCAAGAAAAATAAACGCGGCGCTTGCTTACTCTCCGAAGCTTGCGCAAGACGTCGAGGCCGCGCTGGGCGGTGCGACATTTCAGGGCATCAGACGGTTGTCCGAGGCGCAGCTTGCTGGTGAAGTCGACGTCGAGGTGAGCGCGTCTGTTGTGGAAGCACTCGAACCCCATCCAAAATTGAAAGGACGGTTCGCAGATATAATCGAGGGTGTGCCGTTAGAGGCGCTTCGTGTTGAGTGTTTCCGCCCGGTTGGCAACGGCTCGGGCCACGATCGCGCTACGAGCGAACCGCTGTTTTATGAACCGCTGTTTTATGAACTTTACGGCGAGAAGCTGGTTGCTGCTGGTCGTTATAAAAAAGTAATTCGCTACCGCGAGCACATGCTTCCGCTGGCCGGGGCGATTCGGAAGACAATCGAGAGAGAAGAATTTTGCGCGCCCTACGCGTTTTAATCACGAACCACTTCCTGCGCGGACGAACGGGTTCGGAGCTTTATGTGTGTGAGTTGGCCACGAGTCTGCTGGAACGCGGGCACACGCCGATTGTTTACAGCCCGCAGCTTGGTCCAATAGCGCACGAACTGCGAGAAGCGACGGTGCCCGTCGTCGATAATCTCGATACGATTGCGTCACCGCCGGATCTGATCCACGGCCAGCATCACGTCGAGACGATGGCGGCATTGCTTCGCTTTCCAAATACACCAGCTGTTTTCTTCTGTCACGGTTGGTTGCCGTGGGAGGAGACGCCGCCCAAGCATCCGCGCATACTTCATTACGTCGCTGTAGACGACACTTGTCGCGACCGGCTTCTGTGGGAGAATGCCGTGCCCGAACAGCGCGTCTCAGTCATTCTCAATTCAGTCGAGACCGAGGAGTTTCTTCCGCGCCCACCACTGCCTGGCAGGCCGGCGCGAGCAGCCGTCTTTAGCAATGGAGGAACTCATATAAGCGCGGTTCGTGAGGCTTGTCTTCGAACTCAACTCACCCTCGACGTGATCGGAGCGGATTCAGGCAACGTCGCCATGCGACCGCAGGATATTCTGGGACAGTACGACATCGTCTTTGCCAAAGCGCGCTGCGCGCTCGAGGCGTTGGCAGTGGGTTCGGCAGTGGTGCTGTGCGATACGGTTGGAGTTGGTCCGATGGTTACGACTGGCGAGGTAGACCAGCTTCGACGTCTGAACTTCGGTGTCCGTACGTTGCGCGGAAATTTAGATCCGGATGTTCTGGAGCGAGAGATCGCGAGGTACGATCCGGGAGACGCCGCAGAGGTGTCGCGACGCATTCGTGAAAGCGCCGGACGTGAGAAGGCGATCGATCAGATCGTTGCTTTGTATCACGATGTGCTGCGTGAGTTTGAAACGTGTGAACGGGATCCGGATGCCGAAGCTCGCGCGGAGGCGGCGTATTTACAACAACTGGCAATACATCTCGAAGAGCAACGTAACACGTTAATGAATTCGCAAACCTTCCGGCTGCGCCAACGTCTCCTAAACCTGCCCCTCGCCGGTTCGCTATTCCGCTCACTCGCACGAAAAATCAAAACCTAACTTGGACAGAGTCAGAACCACCTCGCGGTAGCGGGTGGGTGCGAAGCCTGTCTCGATTGGAGCCTACGGCGTACCCACCCGCTACCGCGAGGTGGTTCTGACCGTCTGACCCTATCCAAGTCCGGTTCTTAAATCTGCAAGCCGCCACAGCCCGAGAGTTTTGCCGAAGAATTCCTGCTGCTCTTCGGGATACTTTTCATCGATTTTCCTGAGCGGTGGTGGAAAGTTAAACGGCGGCAACAGAAGGTTGAGATAACGAAAGTCTCCGGTGCGAATGTTCTCGTTTCGCTGCCACTCGTTATACGTGTTTGTCAGAAGGTAAGTGGATCCAGTGTTCTTGAAGTTTTTAAGGGCTGCAGCGATGTGGCGAAACGAGAAGTGAATAAAACAGTCGCGACACAGAATCACGTCGGCGCGCGGAAGCCAGTCTCGAGTCAAGTCGAGCAAAACGAACTGCGTACGCACATCACCATAGAGCCTTCGATTCCGATCGATGAGACCGGGGATGACGTCGACTCCAAAATAAAGATCGAGGCTGAGGTTCGTATCTTTCATCCAGTTGTAATCGCCACACGGCGCGTCGAGTAGTGTTCGCGCTCCCATCTCTTGCAGCAAGATCGGTAACTCGACTCTGAGTTTGGCAGTTCGCGTATGATTTGAACCCGGTCCGGACCGTGATTCTGAGTCGGCCCAAAGGTTGTCAGTGTAGAACGGTGTAAACGTCGACTCCATATACTTCCGCGGAGTAAGCACGCTCTGCACTAAGGTTTTGAGCCGGTTCGGGATCATTCGACGTCGAGTGTATACTTACCCACCACATCATTAGAAACGACGGTACTAAATTCCAGAATGAAACAGGTTTTCACTATCATTGCATTAATCGTAATTCTCTGCGCGTTCAATGGGCCGGTTTGTGCTCTGCCCCAGCCGAACAGCGTCCAACAACAAGCTGATGCCGAAACGCTATTTCGCACAGCTTACAGTTTGTATCGCGAAGAGAAGTACGACGAAGCGCTGGCAAAATGCACCGAAGCTGTAACTCTGAATCCTAACGATTATCGTGCCCGCGCGCTCCGGGGTTACATCTATATAGCTCAGAAAAAATGGAAAGATGCCTCGGATGCTTTTGCTGAAGCCATTCGGTTGCAGCCCGGAGTTAAGGAAATTTATCTCGCAAAAGCAGAAGTCGACAGATTCAGGAACGCCAACGATGAAGCGATAGCCGGTGCGCGGAAAGCTACGGAATTAGATCCAAACTATGCTGCTGCTTTCGCAATGCTTGGTGATCTCCTGGCAAATAGAAAAGGAAAAGAAGCCGAGGCTATCGAAGTTTTGCGAACTGCCATCAAGCTGAATCCACGCTTACCCGAGCCATACGAAACTCTCGGTGGCCTGTATAGATCTCAAAAGGACGACAAAGCGGCGGAGGAGATTCTCAGACAAGGCATGGCTGCAGATCCCAAACACATGGCTGGCCGATTTGATTTGGGACGAATGATGGTTAAGCAGAAGCGCCTGGTTGAAGCGCGCCAACTCTGGGAAGGCAGGACCTCCGATGAGGATCGGACCATGCCGAGCCTCATTGTCGAACTCACGCGGGCCGAGAATTTGAAACGGGCGACTGATGCGCTTGCGCAGAAACCAAACGATCCGGAAGCTCTCGTCGACATGGGGATGGCGGTCATGGAAGGCGACCACTGGGTGATTGATTTCCGGCAAAAGCGCGCGCTTGTGTATTTTCGCAAAGCCCTGGAATTGAAACCTGGCATGGCGAGGGCGCAATACGGCATCGTGAAGGCTTACATTCAAGGCGTAGACGTGGCCAAGGATGAGAAGAAAAATATTGACCAGGAGTTGGCGAAGTTAAGAAAGCTCGATCCTACGCTAGCCGCCGAAATGGACGAGTATCGGAGAACCTACGTCTCCGGGCTGCAGGCAGTGCCTTGATTTAGCCACTGATGATACGGATAAGATCCGGATTTCATCCGTGTTATCCGTTGGCCTTTGAGCAGGTGGTAATAAAGGTGTCGATTCCTCAACTTACTTAATTATGAACCACCAAAAGACACTCTCACTCTTTCTAAGTGTTGTGCTTCTTCTCTCAGCGCTTTGCGCGAGAGCGTCGGGCCAAAATAAAGAAGACGCGCGTATTGCGCGGCTGGCGGGTTTGGCGAAGGTTTGGGGAACCGTCAAGTACTTCCATCCTTACCTGGCCTACCGTGAGATCGATTGGGACAAAGCGCTAATCGAAACGATTCCGAAAGTGAATGCCGCCACAACGGCTCAGGAGTATCAGGCTGCGCTGAATCAGATGCTCGTGGTGCTCAACGACAAGAGCACTCGCGCAGATCTCGTCACCGATGCCAAACCAGCGCCCGCTGTCGCGACTGCAACAAAACCAGTGCGAATTGAAAACGGCGTTCTCTTTATCGACGCGACCCAGATCGCGCAAACGGTTACGGAAAATACCTCAGCCCTCAACGCCTTTATCGCCGACATCAACAAGTCATTTCCAAACGCAAAGAGCGTGATTATCGACGCGCGCTCTACCAGAAAAGCGACCGAGATCGAAGCATATTATTTCGATACTTTCATCCGGCAAACACTCCCAACCATGCTCGACAAAACCGTGGTGCTGGGCACAACTCGCTATCGCATGCACAACGGCTACGCCACGCAGACTGGCGCTGGTTACGGTTCCTACTACTCAGCGATCATCAACTCTGCGCCAAAGACCATTGCCGGTCGAAGCAAAACCAAAACGCCTCCACTTGCTTTCATCATCAACGAAAGCTCGCCCGCGTTCGCCGACATTCTGAGCGGCATGCAGTCGGCAGGTCATGCCTTGATCGTTCAGGAAGGTGGAGCGCCAAACGTTGAAACGCTCACGATATCGCTGCCTGATGGCGTCAAAGTTGAAATGCGCACCACCGAACTGGTCAATCCCGATGGTGCGATTGATCTTAAACCGGACGTAGTGATAGCCAAAGGCGCGTCTGAAGAAGCGTTGAAAGCATTGCAGGAAAACCGGATTGCGCAACGACCGCTTCGAAACACCGCGCCGTTAACAACACAAACTACCGAGAAGGATGAACCCTACGCCGACATGGCTTTTCCCACTGTCGAGTACCGCTTGCTCGCGTTGTTTCGTTACTGGAACGTCGTCAACAACTTCTTTCCTTACAAACATCTGATCGGCGACTCATGGAACACCGTGCTCACGCGCTATATCCCGAAGTTTGAAGCAAACAAAGATGCCACGGATTATCAATTGACTGTGTACGAGCTGGTTACGGAAATGCGTGATTCACACGGCGTGTTGCGAAACGCAAATGCGGCAAGGGAAAAACTCGGTACGTTTCTTCCGCCTGTAGCTACCGGCTACCGGGAAGGACAGTCAGTGATAAGTAAAGTGCTGGACGACAAGTCGCCGGTTAAAGTCGGTGATGTGATCCTGGCCGTAGATGGCGAAGCAGTTGAGAAGAAGCGCGAGTACTTTGCGCGTTACACGGCTGGATCAACTGAGCAATGGTTGATGAGGAATGTGAATGCTCGTCTGCTTTTTGGTACAAAGGACAGTGTCGTGAAGCTCAAGGTGCGTGGCGCGTCAGGTGAAGTTCGCGACGTCGAGCTCGTTCGATCGACGTCCTTGAGCGATCCGAAACTCATGAATATCCTCAAGCGGACCACGCCGGTTATGCAGGTGCTGCCGAGCGGCTTCGGCTATGTCGATCTCGACCGCTTGCAGGTTGGCGAAGTCGACAAGATGTTCGAGATGATCAAGGGCACGTCTGCGGTCATCTTCGACATGCGCGGTTATCCAAACGGTACGGCCTGGTCCATCGCGCCGCGTTTGACCAACAAGGGAAACGTGGTTGCAGCGTTGTTTTCTCGTCCGCTTCTCGAAGCCACGAATCTTACAGCCACCGAATTGGCCGAGATGCCAAATTTATCGTTTTCGCAGCGACTTCCGGATGCGGCTGGTGATATTTACCGTGGCAAGGTCGTTGTGCTGATCAATGAGGATGCCATCAGCCAGGCCGAACATACTTGCATGATGTTTGAAGCGGCCACTGACGTCACGTTTATCGGCATGCCAACGGCGGGTGCGAATGGTGATATCACCTACATGGTCCTGCCGGGAAATTTGACGATAAGTTTCAGTGGCCATGACGTGCGACATGCGGACGGTCGCCAGTTGCAGCGCGTCGGAATCCAACCAACAATCAAAGTGACCCCGACGGTTCGCGGTCTAATCGACGGGCGCGACGAAATCCTCGACGAAGCCGTCCGCTTCCTGCAGAAAAAAGGAACCGAGTAGTTCTTGGATAGATCTAGCCGAAGTGCAGGAACCAGAAGAGACTGATTACGAGACCGGCGAGGAACGAGTGCGAAAATAGGTTCCGCAGCAGGATCGGACGGCTTGCTCCGTCTCGTGCAAGTTCCCAAAACTCCATTCCACGTTCGCGCAGAAGTTGTTTCGTGGTCCAGGAGGATTCGAGACCCAGAGTTGAGTTAACAATACGCAGCCTTAGGACCTTTGGTCGCAGGAGCTTTCGATTCTGCGTCGCAATGCGCGCGGTGAATCCTACGCCAAAAAGCAGAACGATGAACGTGATCCAGCGTCGCACTGTTTGGTTCCAGAATACCCAGGCTTGGTTGATCCGGGGTTCGACCTTTGATCTCAATCGCGTCCATCGCGAAGGCTTTGGCGCAGGCTTGGGGGGCGGCGCCCAGCCTGGCCCATCGTAGACGGTGCGAGTTGAAGGCCACCAGCCAAAAGTTCCTCGCGGCAGTTGATACTTCGGATAGGCAGCCTTAACGTCATCGTAAGTCACCATACGTTGGCCAGCATGAAGACCTGCTTCGTAGATGTTGCGCCAATATGGATTGTAGCCCGACAAGTGTTCGTGGCAGACCGCCGCTGTGTACAACGCGTCTTTTGCAGCACGCGTGTGCGGGTACCGGTCGACGATCTCGAGATAGATCTTCAGCGCACGGGCATAGGTCTCGTGCTCCTGCATGTACGCGAAGAGACGTTGCGACTCATTCGGCGCACGATACCGGCCTTCCAACGCGAGGTAAGAGAGTTCGTAGTAGCGGTCACCGTTCCAGAGAACCGGGTTGTAAAACAGCAAATCACTCGCTTCGTATTGATAGCTCGCAAGTTGATAAAGAGCCTCGGCGGTCGCCTCATTATCAACCGCTTGAGCCACGCCTTTTTCCAATCGTTCCAGATCGTTCGCGGTTTGAATGTCAAGCATCAGCAGTTCATTGGTGATGATGGTCTTGTTATCGACGTCCATCATCGGTTGCTTGGGATTTTGGCAGCCATTGTGTTCACCTAAACAACCGAAAGCGGTGCTGTCGGGATTCTTGACAGCCTGAACCTTCGCAAAGGTCGCACGCGCATCGTTCCAGAGATTTGCACGCAGGTAGCGAAGGCCGAGTGAGTAAGTAAGTTTGTTTTTGTCGGGCAGGTTTGGATGGCGGTCGATGAAGTGAGCGAGTTGTTCGATCGTCATTAGCGTGTCGACGAAGTAAGCAACATCAACTGTGTACTCCAGGGCGATGTACTGTTCGAGGGCGGCATCAATGTCGCCGGAGTCTTCAGCCGCCATCGCCAGCAAACGTCGCGCACCTGTAATCAAGTCGCTCTTCGGATAATCGCGTATGAGCGTCTCGAGATTCTTGCGTGCTGAAGCGAAGTGTTGCAGACGATGTTCCGCGACGCCGTTGGTCCAGAGTGCTTGCGCTCGTTCGTTATTTTGCAGACCGCTTTGCAGCGCGCGTTGTGCAAAACGCACTGCATCCTCGTTATTGCCGATTTGGAGGTTTGCTTCCGCGACTCGCAGTGCAAAGACACCGCCGACTGAGAGCTTCGGATAACGATCCATTAAGCGGCGGCTAAACGCGAGAATATGTTCTACTGTCTGGCGGCCAGTTGCGGCACGATTTTTCTCCCACTCCTGAGCTCTCTCCTGGCGCCGCCGGACGGACTCTTCGGAGTCGTAAACGCCATTCGCATCGTCGACTGCCTCAAACGGTGGATACGCTAAGCCGGGATCGATCGAATAGTTGAAGATACTGTGATAGGCATAAGTGAGCGCTGCCTGCGGCTCGTCAGCAAGTTGCTCTTCAACGCGTGATAGTTCTTCTTCAGTGGCGTGGTGCCGGACCATCTCGAGCGACGCAGCCGCTTCAATCCGCGCGTTTTCATCACTCGGATCGCTCAACTGCCGGTAATACTCAACGAGCGCGGCCGCACGATCGCCTTTGCGGAGCAGGAGGTACGCCATCCAGCCTCTCGCGTCGTTCAAGTAACGGCCATGCGGGTATTCCGCTATTACGCGTTTGAAACCGGCGAATGCACTGCGCCACGAGTCGTCGATGTCTATCTCATGTTTCTCAGTCGACCCTTCGTGGAGATGTTCTTCATCGCCGCTCGTCGGAGAGTAAGTGTTACTCGTCTTCATGGTGGCGACTGCGGCCATGAAGAGTGCAGACTCGCGCTTTTCGCTGTGCGGATACTTGCGCGCTAAATCAGTGAAAGCGCCAGATGCTTCCACGAGGGCATCGTCACGATAAAGTCCCGCCGCTTGCAGATACGCAACATTGTCTTTGAGATTGAAGTCCGAAGCGGCCGAACCGAGTGCTTTCTCAACTTCGTCCCACGATTTATCTTCATCGTGGAGCGTGCGCGCGGCCAGATACGCCTGCACGCGTGAGAGCGATGAACCCTGGGTCAGTGCGGTCAGGGCGTCGAGTTTATCGACTGCTGAGCTGCGTCTGTGTTCGCGATCGGTTGGGTTGAACGAGAGGTAGCGTGCGATGCGGGTGCGATTCACATACTCGAGCAGCCGGTTGCGTTCGTCTGTAGTTTTTCCCTCCTTTTCGAACGCTGTTGCGCTTTCCCAAAACCCATCCACGGCACGTGAGTGTTTTTCGGCGATGGTGTAGTTATCGTCGTTTTCATACGTGGCTCGCAGTGTGTTTAATCTGTCGGCGAGAGTTGGCAACGGCGGTAGACGGCCCATATCACGGTAGCTGTAGTGATCGTTGAAGCGAACCGACTCGGACGTTCCAAGCCAAACACAACCGAGCGCGGTTGCGGCGAGCGCACCAATAAAAACGAGCGCGCGAGTAAGACTGCGAAAGGTATGAAACTTGTAAGTCATTTACTTCACTCCGGGTTCGGTAAATATTTTGTGTTGGGTGGAATATGAGCGCTCGGTTTCGGTTTGCATCGCGACTGAAACGGTGGTCGTTTGAGGGAGGGCGCGGTTTAGTACCAAGGTCGTAGTCAGACTCTGGCCAGGAGCGAGGAAGTTAATAGTCAAGCGAAGGAGGTCTGCGCGTCGCTCGCTGCAAGGCTGTGGACCATGCGCAGCACACAGAGGTTCAATCGATACGCCGGATTGCGGCTGCATTGCTTCGAAGCTCCCGGGCGGCACGATTAGATCCACTTTCATTGAGCCGGAAATGGGGCTTGCGGTTCCGAAGTTCGTGATTTCAAAGGTGAGGAGGTGCTTGTTTTTAATTTGTTCCTGCTGTTTGAGCAGAACGTAAATCGCAGGGTGAGAATCTCGATCGTTGAGCGCCTCAGTCACTTGCTCAATATTCAGTGCAGCCGGGTCATCTTTCGCCGGCAGCCTGAAGACACAGATGCCCATCAATTTTCTGCCCGCCAGCTTGCGGACTATTCCAGCCGCAGTTCGCAGAGTCTCCGAGCTCGGTAAATCAATGACGAGCACATCGCCCGCCCGCATGTTGAGACCATCGGTGACTCCGTCTGCCCTGGCGCGGAATGCATAGCGACGCTCCGCCGCCGCAAAGCTATGTTGATTGATCAGTTCAAGATTCGGATCGGAAATAATGAGGGCGGGATTCATGTCGCCGCGCAGGCTGATGAGAGAGCCGGAAGAGTTGTAGAGCAGCGCGACACTGTAAGCCGCGAGACCGGCGTAGAAAGGCTTGTCGATGTGGCGAGCTTTGTTGACGAAGTAAGTAATGCTTTCCGGGGAAGAGATCGGGACCATCTGGTCCGAGCGCGTGGGAATTTCACCGCCGTAGAACTGTGGCACCCAGAAGTCGCAGTTTTGCAGGACGGCGTTTAATGCCGGTGAGTCCATCCAGGTTGGGAGCCCCGTAATCGAGAGTTCGGTCCCGGGCTGGAGATTTGGACGAATCGCGCTGAGGGTTCGTTCGTAACGGGGCAGGAGTCTGGTAGGGAAGTCGATGTCGAGTTGCAGTCCTCTTACTTCGGCGCCATCGCGGCGGGCTCGTTCCGAGTCTTCTCGGAAAGACTGGGCAATCTCAGCCGCCAGTGCATTGGAATCAATAGCCTCGAGCTGTTCGAGAACCTCGCGGGTAGTGTTGTAGACGAGATGCAGCTTGATGCATGTGGGAAGTGAACCAGCGAGCGGACGGATGCGTCGCAACTTTCCGTCCTGATAATCGATCTGACCAGCACGCAGGAAGAGAACCTGAGCGTCTGCCCTTGCAACCGCTGCTTGAATGTCGGCTTGATCAGGTGATTGTGTGCGCCAGGCCCAGAAAGCAACCGGCACTTTGTCGACCGCCCAGGCCTTTGGTCTTTCATGGAAGAGGGAAACGAGACAAGCACACGTGAGAATGACGCCCGCATAGGCGAGGCGAGCCAATCGTGACATCGGCAAAGGAAGTGCGGAGCGCATGTTGTGTCACCGTGAAAAATCGGTGACGCGCAGTATCGCGGCTCTGGGATTGAGCCGGACACGTTCGGCTCATCAGTGACGTTGCGCGCTGTCCGCTAACTTCAATTGTGGGTATCCACATTTGCGGGAAAGTTGGAACAGGATGTTGTAAACTTTCCGACGCTTTGCCCAGAATCGGCCTGACTTCAAGGAGGTTTCCCGTGAGAACTTTTTATGCCCTCATGCTTGTGTTTGTGTTTATTGGAATAGCCCCGGTGGTTAAGACCTCAGCCACTCAGGATCAGCCTACCATCGCCAAAGATTCCATTCAGATTAGAGCGTTCACGTTCAATGTCTACAAAGGTAACTACGACCAGTGGAGCTGGGTGCCGGAGATGAAGTTTCGCGTCAACGGTCCGATCGCGAGCGGTAGTCAGCTCTACGTGCAGTACTCGCTGCCGACCGGCGCGTGGGTGAAATTTGATTGCGAGACCGGCAATGTCGAAAAGGGTTACTGGTGGAAAACCGAGTGCGGCGGCCGCCAGATTGAGGAAGCGCAAGGCAGTCTCTACACCGGCCCGGTGAGCTTCGTCATCAAGATGCGAAATGAGCTTCAGGGTACGGATTCAACTCTCTTCACCGGCAAGATGAAAGTCGGAAAGTACAAATCCAACGAAGCGGGTCCGAAGGCTGCACTGAAATTTGTTTACTACGTGGACCATGATTTCAACCTGCCGATCGGCTACGTTTATCTCACGCAGAGTGACGTGTACGGCTGGAAGTTTCCCGATTTCCACGTAGCCTTCTGGGTGCGGGGCGACGCTTATAAATTCGATCCGCACCTCTTCTATCAGGGCAAGGAAGTGGGGAAGACGTTCCTCGACGGCATGGAGATCG
>Ga0097621_100002170_pt1 | contig 13417 bp, 9 predicted proteins | sample KBSMisM72_FD_73165 | JGI IMG/M metagenome (GOLD analysis project Ga0097621, IMG submission 73165) | Miscanthus rhizosphere microbial communities from Kellogg Biological Station, Michigan, USA - KBS Miscanthus M7-2 (version 2) (version 2) | ecosystem: Host-associated > Plants > Roots >... | reverse complement strand
GCGAGCAGCAACGCGGCCCCCTTGAGATCCTCGGGCCCGCCGACCTTGTTGAGCGGCGCCTTGCTCGCCACCTTCTCGCCCATCATCTCCATGAGTCCCCTGGTCATCTTCGTCGGGAAAAAGCCGGGCGCGATGGCGTTCACGCGGATGTCGTGGCGTGCCCATTCGCCCGCGAGTGCGCGCGTGAAGCTGATCACGCCGCCCTTGCTCGTGTTGTAGCCGATGGTGCCGGGGCGGTCGGGATCGTTGCTGCCGACGAGGCCGAGGATCGAGGCGATGTTGACGATGGTGCCGCGGCGGCGCGGGACCATGCAGCGCCGCCCGACTTCCTGCGAGGTCACGAACATCGCGGTGAGGTTGAGATCCATCACCTTGAGCCAGGCATCGAGCGGATGCTCGACCATGTCCGCGCCCCACGTGGTGCCGGCGTTGTTCACGAGGATGTCGATGGGTCCCAGGCCGTCGATGGCCTGCTGGACCATGGCCGGAATCGTCGCGCGATCCGACATGTCGCAGGCGATCGGCAGCGACTCGATGCCCATCTGCGAGAGATGCTCGCGGGCTTCCTCGAGCTCCGCGGGCTTGCGCGCCGTGATCGCCACGCGCGCGCCCATCTCGCCCAGCGCCTCGGCCACCTGCATGCCGAGCCCGCGCGAGCCGCCGGTGACCAACGCGACGCGCCCGCCGAGATCGAACAGCTTGCGGACACTCATGGCTTCACCTGCAGTCCGAGCCTCTCGACGGTGGACTTCTCCTGCTCCCACGTCTCGCGCGCCCACTTCGCATAGTCCTCGCTGGAGCGGTACCAGTACACCTGGTCGAGCTGTTGCAGCATCTTCGCGTGCTCCGGATCGTCGATGGTCTTCTTGAAGGCGTCGTGCAGGATCTTCACGATCTTCGGGTCCATGCCCCGGGGTCCCACGATGCCGTAGGGTGAGTAGGAAACCACCTCGTATCCCAGCTCCTTCGCCGTGGGCGCGCCCCAGCGCGAGCGCTCCTCGCCGAAGGTCACCAGCAGGCGGAAGGTGCCGGCGTCGACGAACTTGCTCCAGCCCGACGAATCCGACTGCGCCATGATGTGCTCGCCCATGAGCGACTGCGTGGACTCGGCATTTCCCTTGAACGGCACGTGCAGGAACTCCACGCCTGCCTTGCTCGCGACCTCCTCCATCAACAGGTGCGGCGAGGTGCCGGTGCCCGGCGTGCCGTACGAGAGCTTCCCGGGATTGGCGCGCGCGAACGCGATGAGGTCCTCGAAGCTCCTGAAGGGCGAGCCCGACTTGACCACCACGCCGAACGTATATCCCGTGATGCCGATGATGTAGGTGAAGTCGCGCAGCGGATCCCAGTCCACCTTCTGCATGTGCGGCACGCGGAAAGCCGGCAGGGGAAGCTGCGACAGGGTGTATCCGTCGGGCCTCGCGGAGGCGGCCATGCCGGTCGGGCCGAGCAGGCCGCTGAAGCCGGGCTTGTTCTCCACGACGACCGTTTGACCGAGGTATTTGCTCGCGATCTCCGCGAACTTGCGCAGGTGCGTGTCGGTGCCGCCGCCCGCGGGCCACGGGCAGATCAGCGTGATCGGCCGGCTGGGATAGCGATCCTCGGCGAGTGCACTGGCGGCGGCGAGCAACGCGGCCAGTACCAAAGCGATACGGCCCATGGCCACCTCCTCACATCTCGGGTTTCACTCCGGCGGTGCGGATCACGTTGCCCCACTTCTCGATCTCGTCCGCGAGGAACTTCGCGGTCTCGGCCGGCGTGGTGCCCGCGGCGTCGATGCCGATCTCCTCGAAGCGCTTGCGGATCTCGGGATCGGAGACGATCTTCGCGGTCTCGGCCGAGAGCCGGTTCACGATCGCGGCGGGCGTGCCGGCGGGAGCGAGGAACATGACCCACGTCGAGCCCTCGACGGGCGGGCCGCCGGCCTCCGTGATGGTCGGCACCTCCGGCGCGCCGGGACTGCGCTTCGAGGCGAAGAGGCACATCGCGCGCAGCTTGCCTGCGCGCACGTGCGGCATGAGGGAGCTGGGCACGTCGCCGAGCACCTGGATGTCGCCCGCGGTGGCGGCGGCGATGCCCGGCGCCGTCCCCTTGTAAGGGACGTGCACCATCCGGATGCCCGCGGTCTGCTTGAGGAGCTCGATCGTGAGGTGCGTCGCCGATCCCACGCCGCTCGAGCCGAACGAGATCTTGTCGGGATTGGCCTTCGCGTATTCGATCAGCTCCTTCACGTCCTTCGGCGGAAAGTTCGGGTTCACCGTGAGGATGAGGGGTGCCACGGCGGCGAGCGAGATCGGCTCGAAGCTCTTCACCGGATCGAAGTTGAGCTTGCCGGCGTAGAGCGTGGCGTTGGCCGCATGCGCCGCGATGACGGTGACGATGGTGTAGCCGTCGGGCGGCGCCTTGGACGCGACATCCACCCCCACGATGCTGTTCGCGCCGGGCTTGTTCTCGACCACGATGGTTTGCCCGAGGCGCTCCTCGAGCTTGTGCGCCACGATGCGCGTCACCGAATCGGTGATGCCGCCGGGCGTGTACGGGACGATCCAGCGAATCGGCCTGGTGGGGTACGTCGACTGCTGGCCCCATGCGAGGCCCGACGCGGCCATCGCGGCCGCGAACGCAAGCAGGATGCTGCGGCGCATCGTAAGTCTCCTCCTCCGTGGACGCGAGCGAGCTTACACCGCCCGGTTTAGACTGGCGATCCCGCGATTGCCGAGGCCGCGACATGGATCTCGATTATTCCGCCGAGGAGCTCGCCTTCCGCGACGAGGTGCGCACGTGGCTGCGCGCGAACCTGCCCGAGGACCTGCGCGGGAAGGTCGCCCGTTACGAATCGCTCACCCGCGAGGACCTGCTTCGCTGGCACCGCATCCTCGCCGACAAGGGCTGGGTCGCGCCCTGGTGGCCGCGCGAATGGGGCGGCACCGGCTGGGACGTGGTGCAGCGCTACATCTTCGAGGAAGAGTGCGGCTACGCCGGCGCGCCGCCGCTCATCCCCTTCGGCATCACGATGTGCGCGGCCGTGTTGCTGCGCTTCGGCACGCCGGAGCAGCAGCGCCGCTTCCTGCCGCGCATGTACCGCGGCGACGATTTCTGGTGCCAGGGCTATTCGGAGCCGGGCTCGGGCTCGGACCTGGCCTCGCTGCGCACGCGCGCGGTACGCGAGGGCGACCACTACGTCGTGAACGGCCAGAAGACCTGGACCACCCTCGCGCACTATGCCGACTGGATCTTCTGCCTCGTACGCACCGACAGCGGCGTGAAGGCGCAGGAAGGCATCTCGTTCCTGCTGATCGACATGAAGACGCCGGGCGTCACCGTCCGTCCGCTCATCCTCATGGATGGGGGGCACGAGGTGAACGAGGTGTTCTTCGACGGCGTGCGCGTGCCGTTCGAAAACCGCGTGGCCGAAGAGGGCCGTGGCTGGACGGTCGCCAAGTACCTGCTCGGGCACGAGCGCATGAACACCGCACGCATCGGCACCTCGAAGCGCGAGCTGGAAAACCTGAAGGAGGTCGCCGCGGCGCAGTCGAAGGCCGGGCGGCCGCTCATCGAGGATGTGCGCTTCCGCGATCGCCTCACGCGCCTGGAGGTGGATCTGATGGCGCTCGAGCTCACCAACCTGCGGTTCCTCGACCAGTTGCGCGAGGGGCGTCCGCCCGGGGCCGAGGTCTCCATGCTCAAGATCCGCGGCACCGAGATCCAGCAGATGCTGACGCAACTCATGATGGACGCGATCGGGCCCGAGGCTCGCATCGTTCGTTCGCTCGGGGGTGGCGACTTCGACCCGGTCGCCGCCGAGATGGCGCCGCGCTACTGCAACTATCGCAAGACCTCGATCTACGCCGGCTCGAACGAGATCCAGCGCAACATCATCGCGAAGATGAGCCTCGGCCTGTGAGGAACCCATGAGATTCGACTACACCGAGGAGCAGCGCCTCGTCGCCGAGTCGGTGCGCCGCTTCGTGCAGCAGGACTACGGCTTCGAGGCGCGCCGCCGCATCATCGCCTCCGCCGAGGGCTGGAGCCGCGAGGTGTGGGCCACCATCGCGAACCTGGGACTGTTGGCGCTGCCGCTTCCGACGCTGCACGGCGGCTTCGGCGGCCGCGCCATCGACCTCCTCGCGGCGATGGAAGCTTTCGGCGACGCGCTGCTGGTCGAGCCTTATCTTTCGACGCTCGTGGCGGCGCGGCTCATCGAGCGGTGCGGGAGTGAAGTGCAGCAGGCGGAGCTTCTTCCGGCGATCGGCGAGGGAAAGCTCGTGGCGGTGTTCGCCCAGTCTGTCGTTCCCGCGCCTTCGTCTGTCGTTCCCGCGCCTTCGTCTGTCGTTCCCGCGAAGGCGGGAACCCAATCTCCTGCCTCTGTCGTTCCCGCGAAGGCGGGAACCCAATCCCGCCTCACCGGCACGGTACGCGGCGTCCTCCACGCCCCTTGCGCAGACAAGCTTATCGTCTCCGCGCGCGACGGCCAGGACGTGCGCCTCTTCCTGGTCGATCGCGCCGACGTGACCCTGCACGAACGCGTGACACTGGACAACCTCCGCGCGGCCGATATCGAGCTGCGCGAAACCCCGGCCGAACCGCTGGGCGAGCGTGACGCAATGCCCGCGATCGAGGAAGCCGCCGACTACGCCACCGCGCTGCTGTGTGCCGAAGCCGTGGGCGCGATGACCTACGCGAACGAGGCGACGCTCGAGTACCTGAAGACGCGCAAGCAGTTCGGCGTTCCCATCGGCTCGTTCCAGGCGCTGCAGCACCGCATGGTCGACATGGTCATCGAGTGCGAGCAGGCGCGCTCCATGGCAAGCCTTGCCTGTGCGCGCGTCGATGCCGGGTCAGATCCCGTTGCGCGCGCCCGCATCGTCTCGGCCGCGAAGATCAAGATCGCCGACGCCGCCTCCCGCATCAGCCAGGAATCGGTGCAGCTCCACGGCGGCATGGGCATGAGCGACGAGCTCAAGATCAGCCACACCTTCCGCCGGCTCACCGTTATCGCACGCGAGCTCGGGGATGTGGACTATCACCTGGACCGGTTCGCGCGCTCATCGGCGGGTCGCGGGTAATTCCCGGATTCGCAAGCAATCGAGAGGTACCCGCCGCGTTTCGCGATATGTCATGCGGGCGCAAAGCCGAATAACCGGACTGTCATTCGTAAATGGTTGGAGATAGCTGGAGATGGCTGACAACGACTTCACCCTCGTCGCGGAACGACACATCGCCTACACGCCGAAGGTGGATTCGTAAAGGTCGCCGTCGACCCGCAAGAGCGATAGGGATTGCCGGCAGGAACTTCACGCCGTCGTCGAGAAAGTCATAGCGGCTGAACAAGGCCTTCACCTCTTCGAGCGACACGGCCGGGATTGGCGCATTCCCCGCCGAAAAGTCGAAGCCCTGGTCGGCGGGGGGGACGGAGGTGGGAGTCCCATGAAGGAGTCCGCCGCCCACACGGCTCTGTCCGTCATGCCATAAGCGGCAAGGTATCCGCGCATGAATACCGCGGCGCCGCCACGCCATACGCCCGCTTCCAGGAGATCGCCGGGGCACCGACTCGAGGCGCACCGTGTCGAGACATTGCTCGATATTCTTCATGCGGCGCGACCGATCATCGAATGCGTGAAGTCGCAGAAGTTGCGCAGGCTCATCATCCGGGTTTGCCATTCTTCTGCCTGATCGGAACGTTCCACCAGGGTCTTCCCTCCGCGCGGTCCTTCCTTAGTTTTGCGACCACATCCGGAAGCCGTGCCTCGATATTCCTCAGGATGTCACCCTGGATCGTGTCGCCCGCGTGGAGGGCCGCAACACGTAAAGCAGGCGTGCATCGTTCTCCAGGTACACCTCGTTGATGAGCGACTTGCACAACAATTCCAGATAGCGCTGCTGAAGCGTCATTCGTTTATTCCGGAGTTTGCGCAAAAAAAGCCAATCCTACCTGCGCGGGTGGGATTGACAGAAGCGCCGTTGAATTAACGCGCATCTAGTGACATCCTGCCCCACCCAAGACCGCAACGGTGTCGCGATATGAGAAAAGCGCATCTGGTTTTTGCCGTGTGTTTCCTGATCGCGCTGCTGTGCAACGTTCCAAACGCCCAAGCCACCGGCACGGCCGGGCCTTCAGCCACCTGGAGTGCCTGCTGGCCTGGCATTCAATGCCAAACGGCCGGTCCCGTATCGTGTACGGCCAGCGCGACATCCTCGCGGTGTGACTACTCGGCGCAGCCCGGCTCGTACTCCACGTGCGATTACGGCACTGGCCAGTTCATCTGCCATAGCTTCGGCTACTCGACATGCTACATAGCCGAGCAACCGCCACCCGCGGGCGACATCTCGTACGGAAACCCGACATTCGTCTGTTATCCCACCGCCCCGCCAAGCACGCTGGCCATTTCGCCGGGCACGTTGGGGTTCGGGGAGCAATTGGTGGGGGGGCTCAGCCAGGTTCTGACATTCGTGGTCCAGAACACGGGAGGCCAGTGGGTTTCCACAAGCGACGTTTACATACAGAACTTGCGAGCACCGTATCGAGTCGTCTCGACGACGTGTCGATTCGTCATGCTCAATGCGGGCCAGACCTGCACGATTTCTGTCCAGTTTGCGCCGACTGCAGTGGGCAATTTCGGTGCGGTCATAGAGCTTGACTACACCCCGCAGAGTGCCAGTCCAACCTATGTCCTGGGGGCGTTGGCCGGAAGTGGCGTGACGCAATACACACCCCCGATGCTCTCGTTCAACTTGCCACAAATGTCGCTTGGCTCCACGGCCTATGGGCAATCAGGCGCGATTTATGGTGTGAGTCTTCGCAACAGCGGCCCCAGTCCCGCGCAGATCACGGGCATCTCTGCAAGCGGTGATTTCGCCATCTACAGCACCAATTGCGGGCCCGTCGCCGGTACGCCAAGCGTCAATGTTGCCGCGGCGAGTCAAGGCGCATCGATAACAGCTTCCTCGACATACGACGCGCGCTTTCCGGCCAGCGCGATCATCGATTCGAGCAGGACGGGAGCGCCATGGGCCCAAGGCGGCGGGTGGAACGACGGGACCGCCGGGGTGTTCCCGGACTGGATCGTCATATCGCTACCGGAGAACAAGACGGTTGATCGGGTCACCGTGTACACGCTCCAGGATAATTATCAAGCTCCGATCGAGCCTACGGACAACCTGACGTTCTCCCAGTACGGACTTACGGACTTCACGGTATATGGCGCAACAGCCGGCGGGTGGGTGCCTCTCGCGTCCATCACGGGCAACAACCGTGTGAAGCGTACCGTCACCTTCCCGCCGTTTACCACGAGCGCGATTCACGTGGTGTTCAGCAATGGACTGCAGAGCTTCAGTCGCGTAGCCGAGGTCGAAGCGTGGACGCCCGCAAGCACTGCCGCGGGGTCGGTGACGTTGCCGATGAACACGGAATGTCAAATCTACGTTCGGTTCACGCCTACGGCCCTCGACCAAAGGACAGGCTGGCTGCAGGTGGAAAGCAACGGCGTGGGCTCCCCGAATTTGCTGCAGCTCGCTGGCACGGGTGTAATTCCCGTCACGTACGCCAGTGCGCCGATCGATGACGTCAACGCGGGCGGGCCCCAAAGTGACGCCATTGCGACTTCAATTCCGGCTACCGGCAATCAGGACGACAATGCACAGGCTCCAGTGGTGCGCTTGCATTTGAAGGAAGGCGCGGACAGCGGCGCATGCAATCCAAACGACGGTCCGTGCCCCCCGGTGCAGGGGGATCCCATCGTCATCACTGCGCCACGACCCCAATGCAGCCCGGATTACCCGGACCTCTGCTTTCCCGACAATCACAGCGCCTGTTTTGGGAACTGCTCGCAGGATCCGGCCGAGCAGCTTTCGGACTGGATCAACCGGACGAATCGGCTGAATCAGAGAACCGTCGATGACAAGGGCCCGCAGGAGTGCCAAGACGACGCGGGCGCCCTCCTCGAAGACAGTTACAAATCTGTCCTCTTCGCGCTGAATGATCATGGCAAGAATCTCCAAGACCCGTTGTCGGAATTCGTTCTAGACCCGATTCATTCGGGCACAGGCAACAAGCACCACACCCAAACCGATTATGTTGGTGGCGATGCGTGGCCGCTGGTGGTTAGGCGAACGTATAACAGCCAGCCGTTCCAATCATCGGCCATGGTTCACACGCCGCTCGGGCCTGGCTGGTTCCTGAACTGGGACAGATCGGTGATGGTAAGTGGGGCTACTGCGCGCGTTTCCCGCGGCGACGGCAAGTCGTTCGTTTTCACCTGGAACGGAACGTCGTGGGTGGCTGCGAATAGCCGTAGCGAGTTGCTGCAGACCACGGACGCCTCCGGCAACACCACGGGCTGGGCATACAAAGCTCGCTCGGGAGCCGTAGACAATTTCAACCCCCAAGGCCGCCTTACTTCCCTCGTGGCGCCGTCAGGCGAGACGTTTGTCCTCGGATACGATGCGCGCGGACGACTGTCGAGCGTGCGAAACCCGCTTGGGCGCTCGATCCAGCTCTCATATGACGCGCAGGGCCGAATGTCGACCCTCGTCGACCCTGCAGGAAGTCAGACCGTCTACGTATACGACGCACGAGGTCGGTTGACATCGACGGCTTATCCCGACGGACGTACGCGGCAATATCGCTACGAAGACACCACGAACCTGTTCGCTTTGACTTCAATAGTCGACGAAACCGGCCAAATCTACGCGTCCTTTGATTACTACTCGGACGGGCGCGCATGGCGTAACAGTTTTGCAGGTGCAGTGGCCTCGGGGAACATCGCATACGCGACGGCTGGGACTGATTCGACGACTACGACACCCGATGGCACGACATGGACCCGTTCCTTCACGGTCAATTCGGGCAAGGTCCAACTTACGCGCGTCAGCCCCAGCTGCACCGATTGCGGTACGGGCAGCGACTCATTTACGTACGACGCTCTGGGGCAACTATCCACATATACCAACCGCAGCGGCATCGCGACAACGTACACGTATAACGACCGCGGCTTGCCGCTTACAGTTACCGAAGGCGGCATCCGGACCCGAACGTATACGTGGCATCCCGCCTTGAACCTGCCGACGCAAATCGCCGGGCAGCTGAGCACCAAGAGCTACCAGTACGATTCGGCGGGGCGGGTCACCCAGGAAACGATTTCCGGAGGCGGCATATCGCGAACGACGACCTACACATACGACGCGCAGGGCCGGCTTTCCCAGGTCAAAGGACCGCGCACCGATGTTGTCGACGTGACGAGCTATGGCTATGACGCTGCCGGCAACTTGGCAACGGTCACCAATGCGCTCGGTCAGGTGACTCGATACACCTCGTACGATGCCCACGGTCGCAACCTTGCCGTGACATATCCGAACGGAACCACGGCGGCGTTCAGCTATGACGCTCGCGGACGTCTGACATCGAAGACCATCGCCGGGCGCACGACGAGCTATACGTACAACACCGTCGGCGACCTGGCATCCGAGATGGATCCCGCCGGTGTCGTCACCAGCTACGCCTACGATGCAGCTCACCGCCTGATCCGTACCACCCGTCTCGGCGAGGCGACCGTCTACACGCTGGATAGCTCCGGACGCGCGGTAAAGACCGAGGTCTTCGACAACGCCGGCATTCTGGTCCGCACGTCCTCCGTCGCTTACGACGGCCTTGGCCGGGTGAAACAGCGCGTTGGCGCAAATGGCCAGGTCACGCAATACACCTATGACGACCGCGGCAATCTCACACAGTCGGTGGACGCTCTCGGCAACACCACATCTACGAGTTATGACGCATTGAATCGTCCAATTTTGATCACGGATCCTCTGTTGTATACGGTACAGACGACCTACGACGACAACGATAAAGTTACATCCAGCCGTGACCCGGGCGGTAATACCACGACCTATGCAAATAATGCAATCGGGGAGCAAACCGGCATCACGAGTCCAGACTCCGGCGTGACCTCCATGACGCTGAACACAGGCGGTATGGTAGCCACGAGGATCGACGCGCGCGGGGCTTCTGCGACGTACACCTATGACGCGCTCGGCCGCATCACGCAAACAAGCTTCAGTGATGGCACGGGCATTACAAAGACATACGACGTGGCCATTAACGGCGTCGGACGCCTTGCCCAGATGACGGATCCCTCTGGCGCGACGAGTTACACCTACGACTCCTTTGGAGGCACAGCTTCCAAAACGCAGGTCGTCTCCGGTATTTCTCGAACGCTCACCTACGCTCGCGATGCCATCGGCCGGGCAACGTCGATCACGTATCCCTCGGGGCGAGTTCTTTCGCTGACGTATCAAAGCGGGCGCATGGTCTCCCTCACATTCAACGGCCAGACGATCGCTTCTGGAATCCAGTACTTCCCCTTCGGAGGTCCGGAGTCATGGCTTTTTGGCAACGGCAAGGAATATACCCGCTACATCGATAAGGACGGACGTATCGCAGGTTATCTCACACCGAGCGGGCAAAGAAACATCGGTTTTGACGCCGCCGGCCGTATCGTCCGCATCGACAACGTCGTGAACTCCATGGTCTCTGGAAGCCAGACGTTCACATACGACGCGCTTGGGCGACTTTTGACCTTCTCCGGCTACACAAGCGGGTCACCATCCGAATCGCAAAGCTTCACCTATAGCGCAAACGGGAATCGGCTGACCAATACGCTCAATGGTGTGCTGCAGACGTACACCTATGCGGCAAGCAGCAATCGACTCGCAACAGTCAGTGTGGGGGGTGCACTGGTGGTTTCGAATACATTCGACGCCAGCGGCAATACCATTTCGGACGGCACGCGAACCTTCAACTATGACGCACGGGGACGCTTAGTGCAGTCGGCGTTGGCGGGCTCTACGACAACCTATCTTTACAACGGCAATGGACAACGCGTCGCGAAGTCAAATGCCAGTAGCGGTACCATCTTCGTCTACGACGACTCGGGCCATGTTCTGGGTGAGTACGACGCTATGGGTGCGTTGCTTCGAGAGGTGATATGGCTAGATGACACGCCACTCGCGGTGGTTAGCTCCGCGACGACCGGCTTCATTTGGACCGATCACCTGAACACGCCCCGAGAAATCACAGACTCGGCCAATCACAGCTTGTGGAAATGGGACAGTTTGCCCTTTGGAGAAACTGCACCAAGTGACAATCCTTCGGGACTTGGCAGCTTGGCTTTCAACCAGCGGTTCCCCGGGCAATACTTCGATATTGAATCTGGGCTTCACCAGAATGATCAGCGCGATTACGACCCAAGGCTGGGACGATATATCGAAAGCGACCCAATCGGACTGAATGGCGGTCCGAATACCTACTCTTATGTGAGCCTGGCTCCAACCTTGAAAGTCGATCCGACAGGCTTGCTGCCTTTGGATGATTCCGCATATTTCGCCTGTTTTGCCAGATGCGTGAATGATCGTCGGTTGAGTATAGATGGCTTGACGGTCATAAATTTGGTCAACACAGGCCTGAATTCCTTTACGCCCGCTACCGGCCAAGGCTTCGGCCTGCCGTCTCATGCCACCAGCTGGCAGCACCAACTCGGATCCGCAATCTCGAGGGCCTGCAATAGTCGTTGGGCAGGAGCCGTAGGCAAGTTTCTGGGACGATTGTTGGTCGCCTCGACTGTCTTTGAAGGTGCATACGACTGGGCGGCGATCGGTTCGTGCGCCCTGGATTGCGTCGGGGATTGATGAGCACAGGCGCTCAAGTTCTGATAGCAGTACCGCTGCTTCTTGCGATTGCGCTACTGCTTTTTTGGTCCTCTCGGCGCGCGGACGCGCAGCGCCGCGACCGCTTCATAGACAGGCCGCCGATTTCCAATGAGGAGTTTCTCGCTGAGTGCAGCATCAATCAAACGGATCAAGCGCTGGTGGCTCTTGCGCTGAGGCAGCAAATTGCGACTTCGCTCGCAATCCCGGCCGAGAAAATTTCGCCGAATGATCGATTTGACCGGGAGCTGAGACCTGTCAAAGGCTGGGAGCATGACGATGGACTTTGGATTCTCAGTAAGGAGTTGGCAGACAAGGTGAAAGACTCGAACATGAAGCGCGAGCTTGAGCTTGCTCGCACAGTCCGTGATTACATTCAGCTCTGGCTTCGTACGTCATCGGGCAAGCCGCCGGCGGCTTGACTTCGTACACGAAGAAACGGGAGCAGATGCGCGCTTGCTTGACGAGCGCATGCTCGCCTGCCGTGAGCATTCACCCCCCCGCCGGCACCACCGCGATCGTGCATCGAGAGATGCACACCATCTTCTCCTCCTCGTCCGTGATACGGATCTCCCACACCTGAGTACGCCTTCCAACGTGCACCGGTGTGGCCACGGCGGTCACGACACCATCCCGTTTGCCGCGCATGTGGTTCGCATTGATCTCGATGCCGACGATGGTCTCCCGCTCGCGGTCGACGTTCATCCAGGCGCCTGTGGACGCGACGGTCTCCGCGAGCGCCACGGAGGCGCCGCCGTGCAGCAGGCCGAAAGGCTGGTGAACCTTGGGTCCCACGGGCATGCGGGCGACGACGCGCCGCTTGCCGGCCTCCGTGATCTCGATGCCGAGCGTCGTGAGCAGCGTTTCGGATTGCCGGTTCGGAAAGAGGTCGTTCACGGGACCACCTCGAAGAGGCCCGCCGCACCCATGCCGCCGCCGATGCACATGGTGACGACCACGCGCTTGGCACCGCGGCGCCGGCCTTCGATCAGCGCGTGCATGGTGAGGCGCGCGCCGGAGACGCCGTAGGGGTGGCCGACGGCGATGGCGCCGCCGTCGACGTTGAGCCGATCGTCCGGGATGCCGAGCCGGTCGCGGCAATAGATCACCTGCACGGCGAAGGCCTCGTTCAGCTCCCAGAGGTCGATGTCCTCGACCTTGAGCCCCGCGCGCTGCAGCAGCTTCGGCACCGCGAACACCGGGCCGATGCCCATCTCGTCGGGCTCGCAGCCGGCGACGGCGAAGCCGCGGAAGATGCCGAGCGGCCTGGCGCCTGACTTCGCCGCTGCGCCATCGCTCATCACGACGCACGCCGCCGCGCCATCGGAGAACTGGCTCGCATTGCCGGCCGCAACGACGCCGCCGGGCATCGCGGGGCGGATTTTGGAAACACCGTCGTACGTCGTATCGGCGCGAATGCCCTCGTCGGACTCGAGCGTGACCTGCTGCGTGAAGAGACGCCCGGCCGCCTTGTCCGCGACGGCCATGCGAGTCGCGAGCGGCACGATCTCCTCATCGAACTTCCCCGACGCCGCAGCGGCCGCGGCGCGCTGCTGGCTGCGCACGCCGTATTCGTCCTGCTGCTCGCGCGAGATGCCGTAGCGCCTGGAGACGTTCTCGGCCGTCTGCAGCATCGTCCAGTAGAGCTCGGGCTTGTGCTCCTTCAACCATCCCTCGTGAATCATGTGGCGGTTGGCCTCGTTCTGCACGCACGAGATCG
>Ga0097621_100002168_pt1 | contig 13426 bp, 10 predicted proteins | sample KBSMisM72_FD_73165 | JGI IMG/M metagenome (GOLD analysis project Ga0097621, IMG submission 73165) | Miscanthus rhizosphere microbial communities from Kellogg Biological Station, Michigan, USA - KBS Miscanthus M7-2 (version 2) (version 2) | ecosystem: Host-associated > Plants > Roots >... | reverse complement strand
CAAAACCTTAAACAGTTTGAAAAAGATTTCTCTGAATGTGTTGAGGCATTTACTCGTTTGGCAAACCCGGAAAAAGCATTCAACGAAATAAGGCAGAGTTTGATTCGCCATCGAAATGTAGCATCAGTTCATGCTGACCTTGAGTTGGTAAATCGAGAGACCAAGCTGGAGCCGGAAGGTCGACTGCAAGTCTATTTATCTGCTGATGGAACTTTGGCAGGCCTGACGCTTGGGCAAGATGTGTTCTGGATGCCCATCTCCTTTGCCTCAGCCTTCCGCTTTATCGCCGAGCGCAAATCATTTGCTGTTCATGAATTGCCCGGGCAGTTCACCGACACTAGCAGACTAAACCTCGTTCGACGTTTGGTTAAGGATGGGTTCTTGCGCATTGTTGATTGAAGGGTTGTCCACAGATTACGCCGATTACGCAGATTAAGAATTTCTCATGAGCTGCCACGCTCATCTTCGACTGACTTGAATTCTTACTCTGCGTAATCGGTGTAATCTGTGGATACTTTTTTTGGACTTGTCTGTCGTTTCAACCCAAGACCTAAGGCCCAAGACCACAGGACCAAATTCCTAACTTCTTAGGCGCACCCTGAAGAGTAGGTAGTTCCCTACTCGCTCACCCTCGTCACGTTCATACCACCGATCGAAGTTCGACAGCTTCAGTCGATCGTCTGCGGACACCAAGAGATATGAAACAAGCGGACTCGAGGCTTTTCTGCGATCAAAGGTACCAACAAAGTTTCGGTAGTAATCGAGTGCCCCACGTACTTCGTCTGCCGCAATTGGTTGCCAGTTAACTGAAAGACGTGGATTGAATCGGCCACGTCCAATTAGGGAACTGAGGTAATAGCTTTGTTCATTGTCGAGCGATTCGAGGCGGAAGTGATCGATGTTGTTGAAATCGACATCCTTGTAATAGAGGAATGATGCCATCCGTTCCTTGTCTTCCATCAACGTAACATCTGGAAAGACGAACAAGTAGGGAGCCCACAAAACTGGTTGCGGCGCGGTTGTCGGAATTGCAGACGCGACAATGAAGTCTGGTGCGTAGACAACAGATTTTGTATCTAGCGATCCGTCTTTTGTTTGTCTTGCCATCTGCGCGAGACGAAGCAAGGCTGGTCTGGCATCGTCCCGTATTCGGTTTCCGGGCAACTGGCGACGAGTCATTAGTGTCGCCTCGACGCTGCCCGACAACACTGCGCCACCCACGATTACGGTCAGCATGATTCGAGCAACTGCAGGTCTTGTTACAGTCAAGCTGCGCCACAACAGAATGACACTTACAAAAACCGCAAGTGCCGTTGTGTAACAACCAATGAACACTTCGTAGTGAAACGGTTGAAGTGATCTGCCGGTTAGGATCTGCTGGTTGAAGAGTAGGAATGGAGTTACTGCGCAGGCAAGTGTAAAGACCACCGTTGGGTCGCTGGACTTTACCCGTCCTCTAGAGATCAAAAAGCCAATCAGGACGACTATTAGAACGCCGAACAACTCTGTGAATCGGAACAAATCAGGTTTGTGTGAAGTTGCCATGAAATGGGCTTCGCCGGTCGTTGCTCCGAGTCGGGATATGAGTACGAAGTATGGAGCGAGCGCCGCAATCATGAGGCCCGCTAGAATCAAAAATAATGACACCACTCGTTTACGTTCGTGCGGTCGCACAGCCAACGATATTCCTGCAAGGCAACCGGTCCATACCACCGCGAACGTCCAGTCATAAAAATACGAAAAGACAAGAACTGCAAAGAGAATTCCTGCGCTCACTACGGATACAGTGGCGACTCGTTTGCTCGACGCAATCAGCATTTTGACGAGCAGTCCGGAGTAGATAAGCAGTATCGGAAAGGGAGCCGCTGGAAGATATCGACGGAGGAAGGGCAGATAATTGTTGGAGTCGCCCAATCCAAGCAAGTGTTCGACAATCAAATTAGCTGAGCTTGCCAGAAGCACAACGAGAACCCCAATCGCCGCAAGGCGGCTGTCCTTAAGAATCGATACGAGCAACCAGAAGACAGCCATTGCCGAGGCGAAAGCAGAGATTATAGTTAATGCCATGAACGCATTGGTGCTAGAGACGCGAATGAGTCGTGCTGTCGTGGCTATCAGGAAAGGCGGAAGAAATTGAACTGAAAGATAAGATTCTTCCGCCGGATGTTCTTGGGAATCATCGCGGCCGCTATAGGGATTATTCCGCCGCGGGCGGCCATCGATCAGTGAATTAAGGTAAGAAGCGTAGACTGATTCATCACCATGCGTCTGTGCATAGGCTCCATTCCAGTGACTGCCTCTTGAGAAGCTAAAATAGAGCTGAGGAGCAAACGCAACCAGGGTAACAACGACAGCGGCAAGTACTCCAAAACGCCAGCGCGTCTTACAATCAGAATTCCTCAAAATGAGAACTTCCTTTGGACCGTAGGTTTCTAAGGAGTCGGACTATCCGAAGGTCTAACCGAGCTTTCAAAAAAAAGACGCTCGTCTAAAGAACAAATACCAAGCGACCATCGAGTAGATTACTTCCTAGCGGTCGATTTCCTGGCTTAATAGATCGGATATTGAAGATGGCTCTTCGAAGATGTCTCGTGCAGCAGAGAGTGAATAACTTTTGGTCTGCTTAATCAAGTCCGAGAGCGCCTTGAGGTGATTGGGCGCCGCAGCGGTGTCGCATGTTGCCCACGGACATTGTTCTATGAGTCTCGCAAGCGCGTTGCTTTGTTCCATGGGCGTGATCCGGCTTTTCGATTGGTTGCTTATCTCTGGAAACAGGATCACCGCGGGCCGGCACCGCTCTTGAAAGCTCTCCGGAAAGGCACGGCGCGCGTCGAAACGAAGCTTATTAGAATCAACACGACCTCCGACAGCAAAATCAAATTCGCGTAGGTTACAAGCCTTGAGCGTTGATTCATGAAACGTGAAATAACGTCGCAGCGCCCAGGCGATGATTCCACTCTCAGTATCACTCAACAGCAGATTGTCATCAGTAGAGAAACGCCAGCCATTGCTAACAAGTGTTGTAGTTAAAGTTGATTTGCCGCAGCCCGAATCTCCCACTACAAGCACTCCGATCGATTGGGAAGGTGGAAGAACACAGGCAGCGTGGAATTGATATAAACCTGCGCGACGCAGTGCCGATTGGACCGCATAGAGAATTACGTTGTTGAGTGCGAGTGGATGTTTTGCCTGAGTGGAGTCAGATAACCAAACGTCGGTGCGATTCGACTCTGGTTCTCCGACGAGGATAGTCGATTCGTTAACGACCAGGAGAACCTGTTTATCGTTTGGGTAACAGTAGCCATCCTCGATTTTGAAGCCATCCGTTACATGGAAGTCTGGAGGCTCGGCTCTGTCAAGAGCAATCAGATGATCTTCTTGGGTTGGGGAAGTTTCTATTGGAGTGAAAAAGTAACCGCTCAGGAAGTTGTGAACCAAAGTAAGGGTTGGTTCATCAACTCCCTGAAAAGCTAAAACCCGATCCGCAACTGAGTAATACTTGATGTAATTCGATGTGCAAAGCTCGGTTGACCGAGGCCGAGTGAGAGTTGAACGCCCAGCTGACGAAATCTCTACCATCGAGTTGGAGAAAAGCCTAGACGTCGCCTCCGCCCGTAATCTGCAGGAACGCCTTTGTCGCAGCCAATATGTCGATGGGCTCCGAAACTTCCGGCTCTACAAAGTCCTTCCTCGGCGCTAGCGGCATCGCAGGTTCTGAATCGTTAGCCAATACAGCGGTAGTCACAACAGGTTCTTGATTGTCCATTGACGAAAGTTCCTCTGAAAGTTTCTAAGTCGATCTTTTCTACAAAGTTGATCGGGGCACAGTGCACTGATCAGTTAGAGATTTCTTCCGGACGTGTTTTGGCACGTCCGGAAGAAGTTGACCGCCGGGATTCTACGGCAACGCCTCAATATTAAGACCAACACGGAACTTGCCGGTTTGTTGTACTCCCCAGAGCAATCGAACAATGATCGTGTTTCCCGGGGGTACCGGTGTCCCAAGAGTCACCGTACCAACTGAGAAAGTCCCGTTAAAGGCACCGCCGTTCGGCTGACTCGGAGGTTGCTCCAGGGTGGTACCGAGAACCGTTATAACTGAAGTACCGGTTCCGCAGGGCAGATTGCTGAAGTTATCCGTCGTATCTGCTGTAGTTCTGGTGCGCAGATCGGCGGTTCCTGAAGGCGCAGGGAACGTTGTCTGTTGGTCTACGCGGAATCGCAGACGAGTCACGTTGCCTCCCGTGTTATTCACTAACTTTCGGCGAATCTCGATTGTGCCAAACGTACTATTCTGAGCCGGGACACTTGTCAGGTCTCGAATCTGATTTGGCGGCAAAGTCGCAGCTACGCAAGTGTCGGCAATGAACACAGCATTCACTCCGTTGCGCTGAATTGGACTAGCCAGGTTCTCTGGTCCCGGAGATCCGAGACGTTGACCCGCACCCGCCGAGGTTCCATTCGTATCCACAAAGTAGAAATCAATTGCATTGTTGCCCGTGTCGACCACCCCCGAGGTAAGTGGGCATGGAGTGAGATTAGTAATTGAGCCTTGCTGGCCACAACTATCTCTCACAAACGCATAGTCGATAGAGAAAGGAGTCAAAGCAGGGTAGCCCGTACCTTCTTTGTAAAGGGTGTTTGCTTCGGACGTTGACCCAACCGCATCAAGGCGGTTTGCCAGGATGAAGTTTGCCGGCACATTGTTATTGAAAAGCGCGATGCCGGCATTGTCCGGAATATCGGTCGCATACGTGGCGTCGCCGGTGGCATAGCCCCCCAGTGAGTAAGCGGCACTATTGGTACAAAGGAAGTGTCCACGTCCAGGTATCACGGTACCGTTCGGAATTGTACAGCGAACAACAGCATCACTTGCAGCTACTGCAAAACCGCTACCAACTTGGGAAGCTACAGTAGTGGAGATGTCTGAGTTGTTATAAATTTCCACATATTCGTCGTTCGCTCCACTTGGACCACGAACCCGAAACTCACTAATAACCAGCGGGGACGTAGCAGCACCGGTTTTGACGATATGAATGTCATAGGTTCCCGTGCCTGTCGCGCTGAAGTGGCGCACTTTTACAAAATAGGTACCCGCAGCATCTACCGTATAGTTCGCGCCCTCAGCGGCAGGATTCGCCAGATCGCCAGTGACAGACGAGTCGACTGACAGCAATAAAGCATCCGCGGGGCTGCGAAATTCCACAACCAGATCAGTACCAGTACCATCGCGTTCAGGATCTGCGTCAACCGGGAAAAAGATTGTATCGCCAGCGTTGGCTGACACTGAGTAGTAGTCGACATCGCCTGCGACGCCGATCGATCCAGAGCGCAGGGCCGGCGAGTTTGCGACGTTCGCGGTGGCCGCGGTGTCATTGGCCTCAACTTCGGCAGTTGCCGCTACGTTCGTAAGTGATACGAATAATCGGTAAGGATTGATAATCCCGGTTGCGCTGAAGGCTTGCACACGAATGAAGTAAGTGCCTCCGGCTGTAAGCGTTCGACCGGCGATTATCGATGCTAACCCAGTTTCGATTGTGCCGTCGCCGCCATTGCCGGTGCCATCGTCATCGTCATTCTCGATAACGGTTGCGCCGTCGGCTGCCAGTAAGTCGATGACCGTGTCTCGGGATGTCGCGCCGGCGTTTTGGGTTCCGCCAGTATCTGTCTCAATCCACACTCTCGAACCGGCTGGCGCTGTAAAGGTATAAAAATCAACATCACCACCAGGATTAATCGCAGCTGTAGTAATCGCTATCGGAGTGAAAGTTATTGGTGTTGCGGTTCCTGCTGTGTCATTGGGTTCTGCTTCCGCACTGGTGGCATTCCGAGTTGGTGCAGAAGAAACCACGCCAGGGTCCCGAGCGGGTGCCTGATTTACCGGTTCCTTGATTTCTGATCGCGTGTCAATCGGAGGTGCCGCAGTGCCTCGTTTCTGGCCATTGCGTAATGCCTCAGATCCCGACTGATTGGGTCTGACGTCTGGTGCCTGGGTAACCGTTGCCGAGTTAGAAGTCATAGAAGGTGTCTGGATCTGAGAGGGAGCCCAAACAAGAGGCGCTACCGTACGCTTGGTTCGTTTGCTTTTCTTTTGCTTTTTCGCATAACTCACCTGGGCAGCTTGAAACAAAATAACGGTTGCGACGACGATTGCCAGAAACCTGAAGCACTTACTCATATTCAATTTGAGCCTCCTTCAAAGGATCCGAGGGAATGAAGTGTCTGATCAGTCAGGTAATGCACTTTGATTTTTTTGGTTAGGCCAGATGCCACAACAAGTACTGCGGCCAATCTTGAGTGTGCTGAGTTGCCATTCTCAATGGTCTAATCAGACTGGAAATAGATCTTGTTGTTTGACCTTGAATTTGGACGGGGGAGGGCTTTTTTAACGCAGCCCCAGAAATCAGTCAACAAAGTCATTCTACTCGAAGACCGAACGGCCCGGTCAGAAAATTTTGGAGGCGCAGCCAGGGCGGACCGTTTTGAAGATTTCGCTTACTTATCAACGTGACCTACGGTTGGGCCGGTGGCAATTGACCCAGCTTTTGCTCAATAAGTTCACTCATTTGTTCGAGGCGAATCTGCCAATCTGACAGCACGGCTATCTGACGCCTGGTCGTTCTTAATTGGGGATCATGGGCCGCAGCAAGTTGACTTTCTATAGCTCGTAGGAATTCGCGCGCTGTCGGTTCAGCAATGGTTAGGACCTGGTGTTTGGCGTTGAACTCCGACACAGTCGGCAAGTTAGTAGCGACTACTGCCTTCCCTGCTGCCAGGTACTCATTAATCTTGGTAGGCACGACAGTGCGTATTTCCCGGCTGTTGATATAAGGAACCAGGCAAACATCAAAATAGGCCATGTGCTTTGTAAGCTCGTCGTGACGTCGTTGACCCAATAGGTGAACGTTTGGTAGACCGTGAAGCTTTTCCAACGAAACCTGGTGAGCTCCCAGGAACACCCATGACCAGGAAGGACGAGCCGTTGCCAGGGCTGCAATCAGATCGTAATCAACGAAACGATGAAGTCCACCGATGTAACCAATAATTGGTCTTGGGAGAATTGAAAGTCCAAGCTGATCGAATTGAGCATCACTCGTGGTTTCTTCAGGAAATGCTGAGATATCTACACCGGGTGGGAAAAGGTGTGCGGAGTTGCCGTTACGTGAAAGCCTGGTTGCCAATTCGGAGCAAGTCGCGAACACAAGATCGCTAAGACCAACGAGTTCTTTTTCACTCTTTTCCAGCCGCTTCCCATTAGAGGTGAGATAAGAGAAATCTGCGACGCTGTAGTAGATGACCAAACTTCGTTGATTGCTGTGAGCGCGAATAATTTCGACGGCGGTGTCTGTGGGCAGATACGTCCAGATCAGACAGTCCTTCATACCCAGCGTACGAACTATTCCTCTAAGCTGACGCAGAAAAACATGACGATTCAATAGACGCTGCCATGTCGGACCAAACGGCGGTAAGACGAGTGGGGAATAGACAAAGATGTTCTCGGCCACGTGTCGAACACCACCTGAACGCAACGATTTCAGCCACCGGGACAAACGTGAAGCGACACGTTTTGTATCTTTTAGTCCAGGCGACCTTACCCCGGTGTTCTCGATATACAGAACACGATTACCGGCCGCAGCCAAACGTCGGACGATCTCCTGATGCGACTGCCAAAGAAAGTCCCACTCGATACTCGATATGTAGAGGATGTCGTGACCAGTGATCATGTGTGCGGTCAGAAAGGTCCGACGGATCTCTCCTTGGCGGCTAGGGGTGTACTTTTCCGACCGTACTTCCTAAGTAGTCTGAGAACTCTTAATGGATAGTAAAGGAACGAAGCAGATTCAGGCAGCGATATCATCTCCCAATCAACGGGCGTGGTTGTCAAACCCAAACGCAGACAGTAGCGAGCTTTCTCGCCGATCGAATCCATCAACTCCAGGTGCAGTCTAATTCTCTGAGCGAGAGGGAAAGACGCTGAACTGCCGTTAAAGAAGCGCGAGACTATTTGATCGATCACGTCTTCTCGACTTTGTACTCGCAACTTTCGAATGATGTTCATTGGAATTGGGGCTTCTAAAAAGTCATGGGCCAACAGTAGGCCTACTGAAACGACGCCGATTGCTTGAGCGTCTTTTGCGCGGTTGAGTAAATCCTCCCAATCAAGTTCCGGATCTGCGCGCACGACCTCAGCCAGTCCGCATACCCACTCCAACTTTTCCCAACAATCCTTTGCCCCATGAATGCAAAGCATCAGGATCAAGTCATCTGAAAATGGAATGCGGACGCATGAACCCTGTAGCGGAATCTTTCGCGTTCGCTCCCAAAGTCTTGAAATGTCAAAGTATGGTCCAAAGAAACGCGGCGCCAATCGCCAATGTAGTTCTACCGTGGTGCTGTCTCGGGTGAATGATCTAACGTAGCTCAGACGAATAAAGGCTGGTCGTCTCTTGGCGGGAATCACAAAATGACCCTTATAACCTCGTTCCAGAAGTAGATCGGTTGCCTTCCATACATCGGTCTCGCGTACAAGGATGTCGAGATCTGCGAACTGTCTCAGCACTAACTGTCCATAGACGCCAGCCCCAATGGCCGGTCCCTTATAAGGGATGGCGGGTATTTGATTCTGTTCAAAGAGATCGATCAAGACGATCATCTCAGCCGTTAGTAACGTGTTTAGCGCGCTGTTGTGTTGAAAGCGATCGTGCAATTCTTTAAGGCGATCTGACGGGACCAGGGAGGACGCAATCTTATTGAGCTGAAAATAGAGCAGCGGAATCAGGGCGTTGCGTTGTGCGAAGGAAAGCAGCTTTGTCCAATCAATCTCGAGTTCAAGTAGCGCGTGGATCCGTTTGACCCTCGCTGGATCGATATCCAACCGAGAACAGTGCACCAACAATTCTGCCTCGGCACTTGAGCGGAGAATTTTGAAACGCTCAGAGTCGAACATTAGTTAACGTAAATTTGCGGTTTGATGAAGCGCACCAACGAGCAATTCCGTTTCCCGGTCACACATCTTGTCGGATTTTGAAACACCCCACAAAAGATTGAGTGGTGCGTTAGCCTATCACACGCTCCCAGCGTATTGTCAGGTTAACGCCGAAGATGGAGTCGGAGTTTTTCGTGCGGCACACCAGACTGGAACAATTCACTATTTGTTGCGAGTAGTTGACCATGATGGCGAGGATTCACTTCTTTTCGCAGCGCGGCTCAGGCCGCAACCAATAAGAATTTTGACGTCGCGCCTCAGATACAGAACCAACGAAGCGACTGCACGACAGAAAGAAGTAAACAATGGCAAGCAAGCGACTACTGCCTGGCGTGCAGTCGCTTCGCTGCTGGTTCTGTAATTATTCCTGCTACGAAAACAAGAAGTTGCTGATTTTGCTTCACGGAGTGATCACAAATAACAACTCGACCGCAGCTTACAGATGAGATGTGAGTGACGCTTAAAGCCAGGTCATTGCCTGAAGAACACCGCGACGAACGTCACTACTCCAAGAAGACCAATAAGAGCCGCAACTACCGTTGCCAAAGAATAGGGAACATAAGAAAAACGTTTTCGCAGCGCCTTCATCTCGCGCTGGTTTTCATACGTCGCGAAGACAAGTGCGGCAAGCGCGACGGCGATCAGCGACATCGCAAATCTCGGCGGCCCAAACGCCCTGCCTTCGATCGCTTCCCCTTTGTCGCGCAGATACTGGAAGAATTTGTAGATAGTGAACCCGAAGCTGATCAGCGACGCCGACGTGCGAATCCAGGCCATGAGCGTTCGGTCGTGAGCGAGTCGCGTACGATCAACTGCCAGGTCGGTGGTTGTTGTTGAAGGTGATTGGGACAAACCCGACTCCTCGAATCCTATTCAATGTGCTACGCGCCCTGTTCTGACTCTTCAAACTCTTTAATGTCTCTTTCCAGGAAATAGTTCAGGACCGTTCGAATCGCGGCAATCGCTCCCAGCTGTCCGATGTCAGACCAGCTAGGACTGATGGCACTGCGAACAATGTCGGCAGCCAGTTCAAACTCGAGGGCTAGAATTAGCCACATGCCAAAACGAAGAAAGACTTGTCGGCGTTTGTGGAACAGCTTCTTTTTTTCAAAACGACGCCGTGGAGTCAAAAGACCGATGATGGCTTCCAATGCCCCATAGGCAATGATTAGAGCCGACGCTAACTCAACTGTGAGTGCAATACGACCGGCTGTTTCTTTGAATAGCTCTTCCATCAGCCATTATCTAATTCGTTTGAGCTGAGGTTAAAGAAGGCCTGCGCCTAACAGAATCAGGTGGACTTTGTATTTTGGTATGGAATTCTCCGTAGGAAATTAGCCCAACGCTCAAACGATTGGTAGTCCACTTTGCTCTGATAGGCGGAGAACATACTATAGGAGACCACTCTCCCGATCTCCGTTCTCCTGAAACTTTCTGAGCCCCGCGCGTATCGTGTAGTGAAAGTTCTCTGCACCTATAACTTTCGTTACCTCGGCTCGATCCAGGATTCGCCGTATTCGGCTGCTGGGCCGGACGATTCCAAGAACTATGCCCTTTTGAGCTAACTCTGTGCATAAGGTTTCCAAAGCATAGGTACCGGATACGTCGATGAAGGGCATGGATTCAGCATCGAGCAAAAACGATCTTGTTGGAGATCTTGCTTCTCTAAGCACTGTGCGGACACGGTCGCTGAAATAGTCTGCGTTAAAGAACACCAACGCAGACTCGAACCGATAAATAACTACGCCGGGAATGGTTCTTCCACCTTCTGCTTCGGATTTGAAATAGTCTTCGTCGGCGTCACTTACAATTCCAAGAACCGCATCGCGTGGATGTGACGCATCACGAAGCAGCTTTAAGATTGCAAGTCCTACTGCGATCAGCACTCCAGGCAGCACGCCAAGAGTCATAACACCAACTGTCGCGACAACCGACTGTCGAAACTCAGGCCGGCTGAGTTGGTAGTAATGCCTGAGTGATCCGATGTCGAATAAACCAAGCGCTGAGGACATTAGAATTGCGGCCAGGGCGGCGCTCGGAACGTACGCCAGCGGCTCGGTTAGAAAAAGAAGTGCGAACGCCATTACAGCAGCCGCTACCAAAGACGTCACCTGACTCTTCCCGCCTGCTGAATCAGCAACGGCAGTTCGTGAATCGGCGCCGCTAACAACAAACCCTCGATTCAGCGCGGAGGCGAGGTCCGAAATGCCGAGCGCAAACATGTCGCGATTTACATCGATCCTATAGTTGTTCTTTGCAGCGAACCCTCGCGCCGTCGTCATCATGCTGCAGAAGCTAACTAGTGCGATGCCACTCGCACCAGTTAACAGAGGCGGAACTTCCGACAAGCTGAACCGTGGGATCAGCGGTGTTGGAAAGCCTGCTGGAACAGCACCCACAATAGCCACGCCTTTAGAACCAAGCTTGAAAAAGTAGACAGTTGCACACCCTAACGCCACAGCAATCAAGGGCGCAGGCAAGCGTGGAAGAAAGCGCTTTGTCAGTAGCAAGACTACAAGCAGTGAAATGCCGACAATAAACGTCTCAATTTGCGTTTCGCGTAAGCGGGATATTGCCTCAAATACCGTACGAAAAAATCCGGCGGGGGAGAGCTTGTATCCAAGCAGCGGGCCCAGCTGGCTTGCAATAATTGTCAGAGCAATTCCATTGAGGTATCCAGTTAGAATTGGTCGCGACAGAAAGTTGGCGATCACACCCAAACCAGACAACCCACCAACAATACAAAGCACTCCAGTAAGACATGAAAGAACAATCGACAGCTCCAGGTATCGTTCAGAATTTCCAGCAGCGAGCGGGCCAACAGTAGCCACAACAATCGCGCACGCCGCTGCATCGGGATTCACCACGAGCTGACGCGATGAGCCAAATAATGCGTAGGCTACCGGAGGAAGAATGCACGAATAGATACCAACCACCGGAGAAAAACCAGCAAGCTGTGCGTAGGCAATACCAATTGGAAGTGCGACCGAAGCTACAGACAAACCTGCTACGAAGTCAGATCGAAACCATTCGCGTCTATAAGTGAGAAGCGTACCGAGACCAGGTACCCAACGAGTGAAGAGTGCTTCCATGAGTTCGATTTTTTCGGTTCCAGCGTCCAGGTGAGAACGACTAGACGACCTATTTCGGATAGATCACTTTCCAATCAGCCTTCATATCGACAACAACCCACTGTCGCGCAAGTGCTTCGTCCAGAGCCTTGTCTAACTTTCCGATTTGCGACTCGCGGTCGTATGCCCATTCCCGTCCGGCATCGGTATGTCGGACCAGTCCCATAAACTTCAATCCACCGCCTGCGGCAGTCCATTCGAGCATTTGCTGATCGCCATCTGAATTTCCAAATGAAAAGATCGGGCGGCGGCCGATGAATCTCTGAATGCCGACAGGCTTTCCCGGACCGTCGTCGATGAACTCGATCTTTGGTTCGCGCAATAGTACCGGAACTCCGTTGCTGCCAACCTCAAACTTGGTGACAAAACTGGTACCGATGACCTGTTCGGGTGGAACACCATAAACCTTCTCAGCGAACGTCCGCATGAACTCGACCGTGCCGCCTGAAACGATGAAGGTTTTGAAACCGTTTTGCCGGAGATAGGCAAGCAACTCAAGCATCGGCTGGTAAACAAGATCCGTATAAAACTTTTTGCGTGTCGGATGCTTCGCTGTTAGCAACCAATCAGTCACCAAGCGCGTGAACTCGTCGGTGGTCATTCCAGTGTGCGTCGCCATGATCAACTCAACTAATCCCTTTTCACCAGACGCCATCAAAGTCTTCGTGTCGCCCTCGAGCACCGCTTGAAATGGTTGTTCAGTTTTCCATTCGGGGTGTTGCGGGGCTAGTGCTTTTACTCGATCCAGCGCAAAGGCAAATTGAAAATAGATTGGCTGCTCCGACCAGAGTGTGCCGTCGTTGTCGAAAGTGGCGATGCGTTGCGCAGTTGGAACAAAGTAAGGACCACCTGCTTTGGTCACTTTGTTTACGAACTCGATAATAGCTCGCTTGTTTGCGCCGTCGTTCCATGATGGAAGCGGATCAGTTCGCGCCTGGACCGAACTTAGAAAGGTAATCCAAGCCGTAGCCAACAGCAGTATGCGCCTAAGGTTTTTCGTATTCATGATTGTTTCGTTCGGGTCACTGTGTTTTCACTTAGTGGCAGAGACTTCAGTCTCCGGCGCGTTAGCGCGCGAAAACAATCATGTGACATTCAAGTGTAGAAAGGATCTGAAGCCATCCACCCACTGCTGTGGGTGGGATTTTTTGCTTTGTGCAAAGCTGCTATTTCACCTCCTCACGACGAGTTCGATGCCGAAACGGTAGTGCCTGAACCACTGTTGCCAGATCGTTGATCTCTTCCAATGAGTTCGCGATGCCAAGCTTCCGGCAATAGTCTTGAAGCATGTAAACGCCGGCTCGACCGT
>Ga0097621_100002163_pt1 | contig 13450 bp, 6 predicted proteins | sample KBSMisM72_FD_73165 | JGI IMG/M metagenome (GOLD analysis project Ga0097621, IMG submission 73165) | Miscanthus rhizosphere microbial communities from Kellogg Biological Station, Michigan, USA - KBS Miscanthus M7-2 (version 2) (version 2) | ecosystem: Host-associated > Plants > Roots >... | reverse complement strand
CCTTATTTTCATTTACTCCCAATGGGTTTGTATAAATGGATATTGAAAATGGGTAAACAGGATGTAGCAGCATTTGAGGAAATAAAAGAAACAGGCATTTCGATAGAGCGCTTTGAGAAAATTGTTGAGAATACCGGTTATAAAGTGGTGAACAGAACGCATTATTTCATTAACCCGATTTACACATATAAGTTTGGCTGGAAACCGAAGCGGCAGTCAGGTGTCATCAGTGCAATACCCTGGGTAAGAAATTTTTTTACCACTTGTGTATATTATTTAATAACGATTTCTTACAACGAAACAAAGGATACAAAGAACACAACGGCGTAGTCACAATGTATTCGTCGTTTCTTTGTGTGAAATAAAAAATAGAAAATGATTCATATAGTTTTTAACGAAGCAGATATAAAGGTATTAAAACAGGCCATTGAACTGGATGAAACATTGGCAGGAGAAGTAATTCAAATAAAGGATGATTATGCGGTAGGCCCACTCGGAAATATCTACATTGGTGAAGGGATTGAAACAAGACGTCAATGGTGGAAAGAGGTATTAGCCGGTGGTGATTATGATGGTAAGGTAGAAAGCGGGGACGTAGATGATTACAAAACAGCTGCTGAACTGGTAGGTACCCTGCGCAGAAACGAAACAGAAACGATTTGGATATGGGCAGCACAAAACAAACATGATGTATGCGGTTATTACTGGCTGCTCAATTACATGAAAGAATTCCAGGGAAGGGTTTTTATTTTATACCTCAATAATCTTCCTTTCATTAATGAAAAAGGAAATATTTTTTATCCTAACTGGCTGCATGAAATTCCGGCAAAGGAATTTTTAAAGGCAAAAAAGCTGGCAAGAGAAATTACACTGAGTGAGTTTGAAGTGGATCCGGATGAGTGGACTAAAATTTGCAATGAAGACAAAGGTGTAAGGTTACTGGAGGGAGGAAAAAAACTGGCACAGAATGACTATGATTTTTATGATGCAGAATTAAAAAAGCAAATTACTCCAGACTGGCAAAAGGCGTCTAAAATTATTCATCATTTTTTAAGCAAATCGAAACATACTACCGGTGATGCTTACATGTTGTGGCGCTTAAAAGTAATGATCGCACAGGATATGTTTGACGTGCAGGGCAAAGTGGGAAATATGAAAGATTTTGAAGTGAAATTGAAAGCATAATATTGATACCATGGAAATAAAAGGAATTCATCATATTGCTATCATTGCAGGTGACTATGAAGCCAGTAAACATTTCTATACCGAAATATTGGGGTTTACAATTATTAAAGAAACATACAGGGCTGACCGGAAGTCTTATAAACTGGATCTTGCCATAAATGGTCTTTACCAGGTAGAATTGTTTTCTTTTCCTGATCACCGGGAGAGAGCTTCTTACCCCGAATCAAAAGGATTGAGACACCTTGCATTCGCTGTGGAGAATGTGGAAGTGGCCGCCAGTGAATTACGGGCGAGTGGAGTAGAAGTGCAGGGTGTTAGAATCGATGAAATAACAAACAAACAATTTTGTTTTTTTTATGATCCCAATGGGCAACCATTGGAATTGTATGAGATATAATAACAGCAGCTAAGAATGGCAAAAGCAAATAAAGAAGAATATTTACACACTGACTCCGGCGTAGGTGGACAGTACAAGACCTGGTTTTTAGATTATGCCAGCTATGTGATACTGGAACGTGCGGTGCCCGCTATTGAAGATGGATTGAAACCGGTGCAGCGGCGCATTCTGCATGCCATGAAGGAAATGGATGATGGCCGGTTTAATAAAGTAGCGAATATCATTGGCCAGACTATGCAATATCATCCGCATGGAGACATGAGCATTGGTGATGCATTGGTAAACCTGGGACAAAAAGATTTGTTGGTAGAAACACAGGGAAACTGGGGCGACGTGAGAACAGGTGATGAAGCAGCAGCCTCCAGGTATATTGAAGCAAGGTTAAGCAAATTTGCACTGGAAGTGGCTTTCAATGCAAAAACAACAGAATGGTCCCTAAGCTACGATGGAAGAAAGAATGAACCGGTAACATTGCCAATGAAATTTCCTTTGCTACTGGCACAGGGAGCTGAAGGTATTGCGGTAGGCCTGGCAACAAAAATATTGCCACACAATTTTTGTGAACTGATCGACGCTTCGATCAAATATTTGAAAGGAAGAAAATTTGAGATCTACCCGGATTTTCAGACAGGCGGCACCATGGATGTGACCAACTACAATGAAGGAAAGCGTGGAGGGAAAATAAGGGTAAGGGCCATTATTGAAGAAGCAGATAAAAAGACATTGGTCATAAGAAGTGTACCCTTCGGCGTTACTACTACCCAGTTGATGGAAAGTATAGTAAAAGCCAATGACCAGGGAAAAATAAAAATAAAAAAAGTAACCGATCATACTGCAGCTGACGTAGAGATCATCATTGAACTGGCAGCTGGTATTTCTCCTGATATCACCATCGATGCATTGTATGCTTTTACCGATTGTGAAGTAAGTATTTCCCCCAATGCCTGCGTGATTGTAAAAGACAAACCGCAGTTTTTGGGAGTGCAGGAACTACTCAAAATTGCTACAGATAACACTAAGGATTTATTAAAGCGGGAACTGGAAATAAAGCTGGGAGAACTGCAGGAAAAATGGCACTATACTTCCCTGGAAAAAATATTCTTTGAAGAAAAGATATATAAAGAATTAGAGAAGAAACATGAAACCTGGGATAAAGTGCTGCAGGCAATTGATAAAGCATTTGAGCCTTATAAAAAACAACTGAAGAGAGATATCACAAGAGAAGATATTGTGAAGCTGACAGAGAAACCCGTTCGCCGCATTTATAAACTAGATATTGATGAACTGAATGAACAGATCAAAGGGCTGGAAGATGATATCAAACAGGTAAAATATGACCTGCAACACCTGACTGAATTTGCGGTTGCTTATTATGAGAACCTGTTGAAAAAATATGGTAAAGGCAGGGAGCGTAAAACGGAGATCAGGTTGTTTGATACTATACAGGCAAAAAATGTAGCCATCGCAAATATCAAGCTGTATGTAAATTATGCAGATGGTTTTGTTGGAACGGGTCTTAAAAAGGATGAATTTATTGCAGAGGTTTCCGACTTTGACGATATCATTGCTTTTACTAAAGCAGGTATTATGAAAGTAGTAAAAGTGTCTGAAAAATCCTTTATTGGAAAGGATATTGTTTACGTGGCGGTGTTTCAAAAGAATGATGAACGCACCACTTACAACATGATTTACGTGGATGGTAAAAGTGGTGTGAGTTATGCCAAGCGTTTTAATGTAACCGGTATCACCAGGGATAAAGAATATGATTTGACCAGGGGAGAGGATAAAAGTAAAGTGCATTATTTTACAGCCAACTCCAATGGTGAGGCAGAAGTGGTGAAGATCATTTTAAGCCCTAATTGCAGCGCCAGGATCAAGGAACTGGACTTTTATTTTGAGGAACTGGAAATAAAGGGCAGGGGAAGTATTGGAAATATCGTAACCAAATATCCCATCAAATCAGTTCGTTTCAAGGAAGCAGGCAAATCAACATTGGATGCAAAAAAAATATGGTTTGATAATAAATTCGGCAGGTTAAATATTGAGGAAAAGGGCGACTACCTCGGTAAATTTGAAGCGGAAGACAGGCTGCTGGTAATTTATAATGATGGCAACTATGAGATCACTGACCAGGAATTGACGCAGCGTTTTGATGCAGAAAAAATACTGCTGATAGAAAAATTCAATCCTGATAAAATAGTAACAGCAGTTTATTTGGATAATGAAAAACTGCAGTACAATATCAAGCGTTTCAAAATTGAAACTACTACGCTGCACAATAAATTTTTCTTTATTAAAGAAGGAAAAGATAACCGCCTTGAAACAGTTACCACAGATGAAGAACCAGTGTTGTTGGTACAAAGTGGCCGTGGGCAAATGGTGAGAAGCGCCAAATTTAAAGTAGTAAAACTGGTGGAGGTGATGGGCTGGAAAGCAGTAGGAGCCAAGCTTACAGAGTACAATAAAAGCGTGGAGATGGAATGGGAGAAGAAGAAAGATGAAGATAATCCGCAGGGAGAATTGTTTGAATAGATGTCTGTAACAAAATTAATAATTCAAGTCGCAAAGCTTTTGTCTTGCGACTTTTTTGTACCCAATAAATTGAAGGTCAGTTGACCCATAATGAGCTCAAATCTTGCCACAAGTAAAAGCAATTAAAGACTGGTATGCTGCAACCAGGCAGCCACTGTTCTGGGTTTCTGGCCAACTTCGACGATGGACCATGTAATCATTTTAAATAGGCTGCATATTGCGGAAAGGTTTTAGCCATCTGCCATCTCCAACATGCAAACTATCCGTCCATTTGGTTAACTGCTCAATAGGACTGTTTTTGAAAGTACTCTTTGATAGCTTTGAAATCGGTAATGCCTGATTGGAAATTTCTTCGGCTTGTAAAATGGTTTTTGATTATCGGTGGTTGGGGTAAAAAATAGCACTTCCATCTAAAAAAAGATTACATTAGATAGACAATCAGCTCTTGCAACATGAAAAGATTAAACCCTGGTAATAATCATTTCTTCATTGCAGCCACGAGTATGCTATTTTTTCTTTTTTCTTCTTTTTGTAATAGCTCCTTTTCGCAGCAAAAAATTTACGGGGTTGTCCGTGATAAAGACAGTGCTGCATTAGCAGGCGTATCTATCACAGTTAAAAATTCTAATCAAACAACTACTTCTGCTAATGATGGCAGTTTTTCTATTTTAGCCAGGCACGGTGATGAATTAATTTTTTCGTATTCCGGTGCACAGAAAAAGTCTATCATAGTCGGTAATGCTACATTCATTGATGTCACTATGTCGTTTATTGTAAGCAGTATGAATGAAGTAGTGGTGATTGGATATGGTACTGCAAAAAAGAAAGATCTTACCGGTTCAGTAGGATCTGTTTCTGCCAGAGATTTTAACAAAGGCATTTTTTCCTCACCCGATCAGTTGATACAGGGTAAAGTTGCGGGGGTGCAGATATCCGGTGATAATGGTCAACCGGGAGGGGCATCTACCATAAAGATCAGGGGATCTTCGGCACTCTCTGGTACCGGGCAACCATTGTATGTTGTTGATGGAGTTCCACTAGACGGCAGAACACTGGCGTCCGCCAATAATGGGATAAAAGGAGGTTCGGTGCAAACAGGTGTCAGTCCGCTGAACTTTATAAATCCCGATGATATTGCCACTATTGATGTGTTAAAGGATGCTTCGGCAACTGCCATTTATGGCTCGAGGGCTGCATATGGAGTGGTAATCATAAACACAAAGAAGGCCCACACAGGGCAACCAAAGTTGAATGTATCGGTGGCCACTGGTCTTGCCGAAGTTTTAAAGAAAATAAAAGTATTAAATGCGTCCCAGTTCCGGGATGCAATAAAATATTATGGTGCAGATACCTTGGGTGGGCAACTTGACAAAGGTGGGGATTTTGATGCCTTTGATGCCATATTGCAAAATGCTGTGCAACAAACCTATACCATTGGTGTTGGCGGTGGAAATGAAACTGCCAAGTACCGCCTGTCATCTAATTATTTAAATCAGGATGGGATCGTCAGGAATACCAACTTTAAGAAATTTGGCGTTGACATAACCAGCAATTTTAAATTTCTTGAAAGTAAGAAACTGGGACTGGATATCAATATCAATTCCAGCCAGTATGTACAGGAAGTTCCTGTGCCGGAATTTGGTGCAATAACCCAGGTAGTACCAGCCCTGCGGTGGAACCCAACCGATACCCTACGAAATGAGAATGGTTCCCTCAAGCCAGGGACCCGGGATAACCCCAATCCACTTGAATTAAACGAACAGCTTAAAAGTAATTTTAAGGTCACCACCATTCTTGCAAGCATTATTCCTTCCTATAAGTTTGCCAACTGGCTTGAATACAAGTTACTATTGAGTGTTAACTACAGCTCAGGAACTACAAGATCTTCTGCCCATCAGGATCTAAACCCAGCAAGAGTATTTTGGGGTTCTGCAAGTATCACCAATTCACAACTCACCACCTACCAGCTTACGCAAACACTGAACTTTAACAAGAAAATTTCCGGGGATCTCAATTTGGATGCGGTAGCTGGCTTTGAATATATGGATTTTACCATGAAGGGATCCTCTATGACAGGAACGGGGGCTGAGGGTGGTGGTTTTGGAAATTACGGTTTGGACTATACAAATTATATTCAATATTCAGCACCAGGCACACGCACAATATCCTCCTTTATAGATCCGGTTACCCAATTACAGTCTTTTTTTGGCAGAGCAATATTTGACTATAAAAATAGATACCTGTTAACGGGCACTTTCAGGGCTGATGGGTCTACCAAATTTGGAGAAAATAATAAGTATGGATATTTCCCTTCTTTTGCTGCGGCATGGAATGTAAGCAAAGAACATTTTTTTAAATCTCATTTTGTTAATTTACTCAAAATAAGGGCCGGATGGGGCAAAACAGGTAACCAGGAATTTCCATCCGGCGCAGCACAAGCCGAATATTCTTTTTTTGATGGGGCAAGTATAAGACAGGTAAACAACCCAAACCCTAATTTAAAGTGGCAATCTGACAAGCAATTTAATATCGGTGTTGATTTCTCCCTGGCAGACAACAGGATTTCAGGAACCATTGATTATTTTAATAAAACCACCACTGATTTATTATTCCCGAGCCGTCCCATTCAACCTGCACCGCCTTCATCTGTAGTGAGATGGATCAACCTGGATGGAGAAATAATAAACAAGGGTCTTGAAGTATTGCTAAACACTGTCATCATCCGGAAAGATAAAATTACCTGGGATCTGAACGTTAATGCTACATTCCTAAAAAATAATGTTTCAGGTATTTCAGCTCCTGTTTATACGGGCTATGCTGGTGGTACCACGGTCCAGATCATACAAAATGGCCTTCCTATGCAAACCTTTTATACAAGAAAATTTCTTGGTCTTGATAAGGCTTCGGGATTGTCTGTTTATGAAGATAATGGTGCTACCTATTATTATGTTGGGAATCCAAATCCCAATACCCTGTTAGGCTTAAGCTCAACACTTCGATACAGCAAGCTTTCTATTACGGCGAATATGTACGGGGCATTTGGACAGGATATGTATAATGTTACGCTGATGAACTGGTTAAATGTTAGCGGCATTAAAGGGGGAGCCAATATTGCCCTTTCTGTATATGAAGAGCCGGTGAAAGAAAATCTTGCCAACCCGGTAACACCTTCTTCCAGGTATATCATGAATGGTAGCTATTTCAAAATGGCTAACCTCACAATTGCTTACGACCTTGGAAATGTAGTAAAAGTTTTTAAGGGGACGAATATTTATATTACGGCCCGAAATCTTTTTATGATCACTAAATACCCGGGGCTTGATCCGGAAACGAATTCAATTACAAGCGGCCCTAATGATGTTCCTTCATTAGGCCTTGATTATCCGCATTACCCTTCACAGAGAACCTTCATTTTTGGAATAAACTTTTCTCTTTGATCATTTTTAAAATAACGATCATGTTTCGAAAAAAATGCTTTAGATACATCCTTTTTGCGTTAATAATTTTAAATGGCTGCACCAAACTGCATGAAACATTTCGTGGAGATCTGACGGAAGGCGGGGTTGGTGCGGATTCAACCAACACAAGCGCATTATTGCAGGGTGTGTATACATCAGTTGAAGAAGCATTTAGCAGCGACCTTATTATTTGGCCATTATTGGTGCTCTCAACAGACGAGGGAATAGCACCTACCCGTGGCGCGGATTGGGATGATAACGGTGTCTGGCGGGTATTTCATCAGCAAAAATGGCCATCAAACAATGAAAAGATAAGAGATGCTTTCAATGTCTTAAACGGTATTTCATATGCTGCAACAGACTTGTTACGATATCACCCAACAAAAAAAGAGCAGGCGGAAGCAAGATTTATCAGGGCATGGGTTATGTATTTGCTGCTGGATATGTTTGACCAGGTTCCATACCGTGATCCAGGGGAAAGCCTAATTCAACCGGCAAGAGTAAAAAAAGACACCGCAGCATGGAATTATATCGTGAGCGAAATTAACGCGGTGGAACCTGATCTTCCGCCAAATAACCCAGTATGGCTTGCAAATAAATTTGCCGCTAAGGTATTACTGATGAAATGTTACCTTAACAAAGCGGTATATATAAACCGGGCTGATCCTCATCCCAATTCAGTTGACATGGACAAAGTAATCAGCCTCGCAGATAGCATTATCAACAGCAATGCATTTTCATTTAGTAAAAATTACTTCGATGATTTTGCTCCTAATAATACAGACCCTTTAATTGGCAGAGAAAATATTTTTACGCTGAAAAATGATCCGTGGAGTACTACGGGTAATGGTGTTGGATTGGCATGGATCAAGACTGTACATTATAATCAGTATCCCCATTTAGGAGCGGCAAATGGATGGACTACTTTATCTGATTTTTATGAAAAATTTGAATCATTTGATAAAAGAAGGGGTGTACACTATTTTTATCCTGCACCAGACTTTCCGCCTTTCCCTAATCCGGGTAACAATGTTGGGTTTCTTAAAGGTCAACAGTATGATCCCTACACTGGTGATTCTTTAAAAATAGGAACAGGCGCACCTCTAAGTTATACTGATTCGGTAAAAAATATTGAACTGGGAGCTAACCTGGAGGTAACAGGTATCAGGGCGTTAAAATATTTTCCAGATTTCCCAAATTATTACAGTCCGGGTAACGATTATGTTTTTTTTCGCTTTGCTGATGTTCTATTGATGAAGGCGGAAGCGATCTTAAGAGGAGGGGCAGGAACCACTGCTGGTCCTTACGGTAATACAACCGAAAAAATTGTAAATTTTATACGCACAGATCCTACAAGAGGTGCTTCCTATATATCTCCCATAACCCTCGACAATTTACTGGATGAAAGAGGAAGGGAATTGTGGTGGGAAGGCTGGAGAAGACAGGATCTGATACGGTTTGGTAAATTCCTTTTGCCAATGCAGGAAAAACCAGATGCCAGTGATCCAAAATATTTATTGTTTCCTATCCCGGATGAGCAATTAGCAGTTAATCCTAACCTGCATCAAAACCCGGGATACTAAACTACCTATTCATAATCCATGAAAAAAGTTAATGCGCCACAGCCATAAAATCATAATTGTTTTCTTACTTTTTTTTACCAGGAGTAGTATTTCACAGCTAGTGCAACCCAGCTTTAATATTGTAAGAGGAACTAACAGCTTTACATTAGGAAAAGTAAACAGCATGGCGCAGGACAGGTACGGCTACATGTGGTTTGCTGATCAAACCAATAAATGCCTTGCAAGATATGACGGCTATCACATAAAAATTTACCAGCATGATCCGGGAGACAGTAATTCTACCGAGGGTATTTATTTTGAATGTATTACTGCAGATGCATCAGGCAATATTTGGGAAGGCACCCCATATGGAGTAGATAAGTTTGATCTTGCAACAAATAAATTTATACATTACCACTACCCAAAAAATGAGAAGGGCTCCGGAGACTATGCTTTGCTTTTTGATCATAAGGGTATCCTGTGGATGGGCGGTGGTGGCGGGCTTTCCAGTCTGGATCCTGTTACTGGAAAATTCACTTTCTATGTAAATAAAGACAATGATACTTCATCGCTAAGTTATAATGTAGTTCGCTCACTATATGAAGATAAAGCAGGAGTGCTTTGGGTAGGCACCGGAATTGCTTTTGATCTCGATACAAAGGGAGGAGGGCTTAACAGGTTTAACAAAGAAACGGGCACTTTTACCCGTTATATGCACGACCCTGACAATCCTCAAAGTCTTATCAGCAATAAAGTAAGAGCCATGTTTGAAGATAGTAAAGGTAATTTCTGGGTAGGCACAGATGGCGATGGCCTGCATATCATGAATAGAAAAAACGGAACCTTTGAAAGACTTACCTATGATCCCTTACATCCTGAAAAACTGAGTCGCCCCCCGGTTGAAAAAGGCAAAGAATATGATCATATAACCTTTATAGCAGAAGACGTATCAGGTAAGATATGGATCGGCACTTATGCTGAAGGCATTGTCTGCTACAATCCTGGTACAAAAAAATTAGATCACTTTAACAGCGATGATAAAAAAAGGCCCAAAGGATATACTGACAACAGCACCTGGGGGATTTATATTTCAAAAGACGGTGTGGTTTGGATTACCGATGAGCATTCCGATCTATTCAGGGTTGATCCTTTGCAAACCGGTTTTTCAGAAGTTAAAATGGAAGAACGGGGAAGCCCCATTCATTTTTTGGAAGACAGTGCCGGTAATTTATGGATGACGCTGAATGAGGGAGGCTTGCTAATGGTAAATCCAAAATCAAATGAGAGGAAGAGATTTGAACATAATCCGAACGATTCGTTTTCTATAAGTTCGGATTATGGAACATTAATACAGCAAAGAGCAGATGGCCAAATGTGGGTAGGTACCTGGAATGGGAAAAATCTTTTTAACCCAAAAACAGGAAGGTTTAAGAGAGCATATTACAACCCGGAAATTAATGGCCAGAACCAGGTTACTAATGCTGTATTTGGTTTGCTTGAAACTAAGAATGAAATTTATTTTGGTGTAGGTATAGTGCTTAATGTACAAAACAAAACTACAGGTATCATTACCCGTTATACTAATAATCCCCGGGACACAAACAGTATTTCACCAGGAGGTGTTCTGAGCCTTGTAAATAACGGTGATGGTAATATCTGGATGAGTGTATACAACGAAGATAGCAGCACTTTGGAGCTTTTTAATACTGGCACAAAAAAGTTCAGGCATTATCTCAGGGGTATGATAATCTGGGATGTTTTTAAAAGTACAGATGGAAGCATTTGGGTGGGAACCAGCAAGGGCCTGTACCGTCGTAATAATTCCCAGGATTCTTTTTTTCAGGTAGCCCGGGAAGGATCTGAATTTAATAAAGCAAGGGTGAAATCCATCACTGAAGATGCGGATAAAAATATTTGGGGTATTTCCACGCTTGGCGTTTTCATGTTTAATCCATTAAAAAATGAACTGAATATTTATGGAGATAAATTTGGAGTGTTTGATGTTGGCGCCCTGGCTTATGAATCCACCTACAAGGCTAATAATGGTGAATTATTCTTTGCCAATCCGCATGGCTATTATAAGTGCTTCCCCAAAGATGTTTTTAACCCGGTACCTCCTGAAATTTTAATTACGGATTTTAAAATCAATGGTTATTCCATAAAACGTGATTCAGGGGAATTAAATGGAAATGCACTTGAAGATGCCAAAGAAATAACGCTAACTCATAATGAAAATAAAATTGCTATCGATTTTGCTGGTATTCATTATGCCGACCCCGAAAACAATATTCATCAATATAAGCTCGAAGGATACGAAAGTGAATGGAGAGATGTAAGAGAAGAAAAGACAGCTTATTATTTTAATATGCCGCCGGGACATTATGTCTTCAGGGTAAAAGCTACCAGCAGCTATGGTGTAAAGGCAGAAAAATCAATTAAAATAATTGTACTGCCGCCCTGGTGGCTCACCTGGTGGGCCTATACGTTCTATGTAATATTATTTGCGATTGCAGTATGGAGTTTTATTAAATGGCGGATAAAGGCTTTACAAAAGGAAAAAATAATCCTGGAAGAAAAAGTTGCTAATCGAACAAAGGAATTAAAGGAAGAAAAGGAGCTTGTTGAAAGTACTTTATCAGAATTGAAAGTGACACAGGCACAACTTATCCAATCTGAAAAGATGGCTTCATTGGGAGAACTCACTGCAGGTATTGCTCATGAAATTCAAAACCCGTTGAACTTCGTCAATAATTTTTCAGAATTGAGCAGTGAATTGATGGATGAAATGAACAGTGAACTGCAAAAGGGAGAATATGATGAAGCGAAATTGATTGCTGGTGATATCAAACGGAACTTAGAAAAAATAAATCATCATGGCAAACGGGCCGGAGATATTGTAAAAGGAATGCTGCAGCACAGCCGCGTCAGTACCGGCGTAAAAGAACCAACTGACATCAATGCATTGGCAGCTGAATATTTACGTTTGGCTTATCATGGACTGAAAGCAAAGAACAAAGGATTCAATGCCATTTTAAAAACAGATTTAGATAACAGCCTGTCTGCCGACGAAGCAGGCATCGGGAAAATAAATATCGTTCCACAGGATATTGGCAGGGTATTACTCAATTTATACAATAATGCATTTTATGCAGTGAATGAAAGGGCAAGCTCAGCAGTGCAGCCCTATGAGCCCACAGTCTCAGTAACTACAAAGAACATGGGTGATAAAATAGCGATCACGGTCGCAGATAATGGCAATGGGATTCCACAAAAAATAATTGATAAGATCTTTCAGCCATTCTTCACCACCAAGCCCACAGGGCAGGGAACAGGTCTGGGCTTGAGTTTAAGCTACGATATAATTAAAGTGCATGGTGGTGAAATAAAAGTGAATACAAATGAAGGCGAAGGAACAGAGTTTCTGGTCCTTTTATTACTAACCTGACAACATGTATGCTTTTTAAAAAAAAATTGTTATTTGTATGAAACCCGGCTATTGCTCATACTTTTTTTTTATCCTGTTTTTATTTTCAAAGGAATGCCTTGCTCAAAAAGCACCGCTTGATTTTAATCTTGTTGGGGGATCTAATGACATTTCTATTGGAAAAATTCTCGGTATAACCCAGGATAAATTGGGGTATATGTGGTTTTGTGACCAAACCAACTCATGCCTTATCCGCTATGATGGATACCGAATGAAAGTTTACAGTAATGACCCGAAGGACAGCAATTCAATAGCTGCTTCCGGTTTCGAATGTTTTGCGGCAGATTCATTGGGCAATATATGGCTGCCTGTAAATGATGGTGTTGACAAATTGAATCCAATTACAGGTATTTCAACTCATTACTGGTTTAACAAAAACAGTCCCTGCAAAGGGGGATTTGTCGCCGCTATTCTTATTGATCATTTGAATTCAGTATGGCTGGGTACAAGCGAAGGCCTTTATAACCTGGATCAAAAAACAGGAAGCTTTACCTGTTACGCTAATCATGCTGATGACCCAAAAAGTCTTAGCTGCAATGTAATAAGAACTTTGTATGAAGATCACGAAGGTACTTTATGGGTTGGCACTGGATTACCATTTGACACTTTAAGCGAAGGTGGTTTAAATAAATTTAACAGGGTTACCGGAAAATTTACCCGTTACATGCACAATGCTGGCGATACGAATAGCCTTAGTAATAACAAGGTCAAGGCCATCTTTGAAGATAGCCGGGGATTTTTTTGGGTAGGCACAAAAGGTGACGGCTTACATATCATGAATAGAAAAAAAGGAACTTTTGAACGCCTTACTTATGACCCTGCTCATCCCGAA
>Ga0097621_100002161_pt1 | contig 13456 bp, 9 predicted proteins | sample KBSMisM72_FD_73165 | JGI IMG/M metagenome (GOLD analysis project Ga0097621, IMG submission 73165) | Miscanthus rhizosphere microbial communities from Kellogg Biological Station, Michigan, USA - KBS Miscanthus M7-2 (version 2) (version 2) | ecosystem: Host-associated > Plants > Roots >... | reverse complement strand
GGCGGCGGCAGAGTTGTACTCGTCGCAGAGTTTGAAGGTAGTGACGGTAATCCCGGACCCGTGAGTCCCTGGAGCTCAGCCACATTGATGTTTTGGGGGAGTGCGAGCATTGCGTTCCGATGGGCCATCTCAGCGGCCAATCGCTTTTGTCGCAAGCGCGCGCGATAACGCCGCCACCATGCGCGTGAACGATAGTGATGATGACGTCGTTGTCCGACTTGTACAGTCTGCCTGATTCCGTGTGCTTCGTTCGCGAAGGGCAGCATCACGCCCACGGACAGCACAAGGATCAGGGCTATTGCAATTGGTCTAAGCATCTTCGTTCTCCTCGATTAGGCGACCGTTTCACGAACGACTTCCTCGCAGGTGGTCACGCCTTCACGAATCTTGTACAAGCCCGATTCGCGGAGGGTGATCATGCCGTCGTCGATCGCCTTCTTCCTCAATTCAAGTGCGGAAGCCCCGATCAAGATCAGTTCACGAATCTCGTCGGTGATCTCCATCACTTCGTAAAGTCCAATTCGTCCTTTGTAGCCAGTGTTATTACAGGTCGAACATCCTTTGCCTTTGTAGGTCTTCATCGACTTGGCTTCCTCTGGCGAGAAACCCACTTCGACTAGCGCTTCGACCGGCGTTTGATGTTCCTGTTTGCAATCTTTGCAGATGCGGCGAATCAGTCGTTGTGCCTGGATGAGGTTTACGCTGGTGGCAACAAGAAAGGGTTCGATGCCCATGTTCATAAGACGTGAGATCGTTGAGGGAGCATCGTTGGTGTGCAGGGTAGAGAGTACGAGGTGACCGGTGAGTGCGGCTTTGATGGCGATTTCTGCCGTTTCAAAGTCGCGAACTTCACCGACCAGAACGATGTTTGGATCCTGGCGCAGGAAGGAGCGAAGAGCAGCGGCGAAGTTCAACCCGATCTGTTCTTTCATCTGCACCTGGTTGATGCCGGGCAGATTGAACTCGACCGGGTCTTCCGCCGTCATGATATTGGTGTCGACCGTATTCAACGACTGGAGAGCCGAGTAGAGAGTGTTGGTCTTACCGCTTCCGGTTGGACCAGTCACAAGGACCATCCCGTACGGCTTGGAGATGTTTCGTTTGAACTTATCCAGTGATTCAGGTTCGAAACCGAGTTTGGTCATGTCGAGCATCAGGTTCTGTTTGTCCAACAGACGAAGCACGACTTTTTCACCGAAGAGAGTCGGCAAAGTGGAAACACGAAAGTCGAGCTCACGCCTACGCGAATCGACTTTCACTTTGATCTTGATGCGTCCATCCTGGGGAAGACGTTTCTCGGAGATGTCGAGTTTCGACATGATCTTGATACGTGAGATGAGAGCATCGCGAAGTTTCAGGGGCGGGTGCATCACGTCGTAGAGCACGCCGTCAATGCGGAATCTGATGCGTAACTCTTTTTCGTAGGGTTCGACGTGAATGTCGGAAGCGCCGCGTCGGAGGGAATCAACCAAAAGCACGTTGACGAGACGCACCACAGGCGCGTCTTCGCTCATGCGTGAAAGGGTGGAAAGATCGATCTCCTCGTTGTCTTCGACTACCTCTACGTCCTCGGTCTGCCCGGTGTCGAAGTCGATGCTGTCTAAGGAGACAAGATCGGCGTGCGTGATGGCGCCGTTTCCGTTGCTCTTCGTGCTGAGCTCCGGGGTAACTTCTTCTATCTGCGCAGAGGCGAGTTCGATTTCGCGGGAACTGCCGTAATACTTCGCGATTGCCTGTTGCACACTGCCTTCGGCAACCACGACGGGTTCGACGTTCAAGCCGGTCATAAACTTGACGTCGTCCATGGCGAACACGTTAGTGGGATCGACCATGGCGAGAGTGAGCGTGGCGCCCACACGAGAGAGGGGCAAAACTGAATGTTTTTGCGCGACCTCCTGAGGGATGAGACTAAGGACGGAAGGGTCGATGTTGAAAAGGTCGAGATTGACGGAAGGTATACCGTACTGCCGCGAGAGAACGGCAGTGATCATGTCGTCGCTTACAAGCCCGAGTTTGACGAGATTGAAGCCCAGCCGGCCACCATGTTCGCGTTGGTAGTCGAGGGCCTCTCTCAAGTGTTGAGGGCTAATAAGATTTTCGCGTACCAGTATTTCGCCTAGTTTGGCTGACATTTGTGCACTAGAAAGCTCTCGGGAGTTGGGTACATCCCCTGGTCCTGGGTGGATTGGAGGCGCCGAATGGGGCGCGAGGCATGACCGATTCTATCAATACAACGATTGTACAAACATCGTTGTGCAGTCATAGTACAGTTTGAACACAAGGAGTGTCAAGGTAGGATTCCAGCAAAAATCGTGAGGAATTTTACAAGACGTCCACAGATTACGCAGATTCACTTTCTGTGTAATCTGCGTAATCCGTGGATAAGTTTATGGGCGCTTACGGGGTGTTTTGGGCGTCTTCTCAGGCGTTACGTTCTCAGTGTTTTTCAGTTCAGTGAGAATCGCTTTGGCGTCGTTCTTCATCGGGTTTGAATCGGGCGCCACTTCCACAAACTTCTGCAGGTAGTTTGCAGCTTCCTGATACTTCGCCTTATCGCCGCCTGCGTAGACTGCCAGACCTGCGCCGAGGTTTGCTTCCGGACTGTCGGGAGTCGTTGCCAGGATGGCTTTGAACTCAGTCAAAGCCTTGTCAGCAGCGCCAGAGTCAAGCAGCATCTGCGCCATGTCGAGCTGCGCTTTGGACTTCTTAGCCGGATCGGTTTCGACGGCGATGTAGTCTTTGTAAGCCGTTATCCCGGCGTCTGCCGCATTCGGATCTCCACCCTTACTGACGTGAAGTCGCATGGATTCGGCATTAGTGAGCATCGCGGCGTATTTGTTGGCGTTGTAGCGCTGAAGTTCGGCAGCTTCAGTCGGCACCGGCTGTGCCTTGATCATGGCTACCGCTTTACTCGAAGTTTCAGCGGCTGCTTTGAAATCGTCTTTAGCAGTCTGCAGTCCTGCCGTCTTGCCGGCATCATCGAGAGTCTTTGATCTGACGGTCGCATTGAAACGCTCGACACCACGTCCCTTCAAGGCGACTGCTTTGTTGGTAAGAATCGCAGGTTGGTCCGCATCCGCAGCCAAACCTTCATCGTACTGAGCGATTGCTGCTGTATATTTCGCAATTGCATCGTCGGAATTACTGGCTTTGCTCGCTGCATTCGCGAGGCCCAATTGTTCGTTACCCGCCTTGAAGGTGCGGGCGATAACCTCGTTTGCTTCCGTGATTTTCTTGTTGCCCGCTTCGATCTCGGCGTTCTTTTTCAACATCTCTTCGCGCTTGGCCTTTGCTTCTGCGCTCTCACCGCCGCCTGAGTTGCCACCACTGGTTCCCGCAGCGGGAGTGGGTGCACCAGCACCCGCGGCTTTGATCTCATCAAAAGTGAGTCGCTTGCCATCACCGGGCGTCACTGTGATGTCACAGGGAATGTCGCGTCCGGCTTTAATACCATTAACCCAGTTTGGTTTTGCAGTCGGATGACTCGCGGCAACTGCGTACACGCCGATGAACGGCAAGCCCGCGAATACGAACTCACCCTTCTTGTTTGTCTTGACGTGATAATCCGCTTTCATGTCAGTCCGGAAGACGTCGATCTGTGCATCAGCCAGGGGAACCTTTTGACCGTCCGCCTGTTGCATCCAAACGTGACCACGTAACTCGCCAACCTGGGCTACTGCGGTCAAAGAAGCGAACGCCACCAGAATGGCTACCATTAACGCTCCAAAAAAGTATCTGCCAATCATCTAGAGATTCCTCCGTCGTTATGTAGGCTCGAGCCTGCGAAGACTCGGATGCGCCCACACTCTTTACTGGTTGTAATAATTCAACACACTTAGAAGTGTCCTAAAATTAATAAGCAAAACGACTACTGTCAAGCACGTAAGGTATCGGATCAGTGGCTCCAGCCTCGCGAAATGCTCGCAGCCTCAGAGCGCACGAATCACAGTTTCCGCAGGCCCGTTCCGATTCCTTGTAGCATGACCACGTCAGGTGCAAGGGCGCGGCCAGTTCAATGCCTCTGCGGACAATTTCCGACTTACGCATTGCGATCACTGGAGTCCTGATCTCGATGCGTGTTTCCGGCTTCGTGCCGGTGTCGATCACGTTTTGAAAAGCGTCGTAAAACTCCGGCCGGCAGTCCGGATAGCCCGATGAGTCTTCGGCCACTGCGCCGATATAAATTGCTGTTGCGTTATTCACTTCACCCCAGCTCACTGCGGCTGCGAGTAAGTGAGCGTTTCTAAAAGGAACGTAACTGGAAGGAATCCCTTGCGCTGAAAGATCCGCAGTGGTAATGGGCATGCTTGCGTCGGTTAGAGATGACCCACCAATCCTGGCGAGATGTTCGAGTGAGATTACCAGTCGTGACTTTACGTTGTAATGATCCGCCAAAGCTTCAAATGCTTCACGCTCTCGGCGCTCAGTTCGCTGTCCATATGAAACGTGCAGGAACGCAAGCTCATCGTTTTCTTCATAAGCGATTGCAGCCGTGATGCAGGAGTCCATACCGCCAGAGACGAGACAGATGGCTAGTTGTGGACCATCGTCTGCGACGTTTGTGGCTGCGAATTCTTCCGTCTCGATGTCAGTGGAGCCGCCCATTAGACTCCTTTGACGTCAGGTCCCCAGATGTATTTGTGCAGTTGCAATTGCATGCGGATCTTCATTCCACTCGCGGCAATCCAGTCGGCGAGTTGTTGCAGATCGACCTGTCCCCACGCCGGTGAAATCAGGATGGCCCTCGCGCGAGCTTCGAGATAGTTTTCCTGGATGATGCGCTTCGCGTAGGTCCAATCGCCTTCGTCGGCGATAACAAATTTCACTTCGTCCTTATCCGCCCGAAGCCGTTGGAGATTTGACCAGTCGTTTCTCGGTTCTTCGCCTGAGGCGGGACACTTGATGTCCAGAATAATCTTCGCTCGCGGATCGACATCGGCGGTCGACACGTAGCCGCCGGTTTCGATGAGGACTTCGTAATCGTCATCGCAGAGGCGCTTGATAAGGTTGAAAGCCTCCTTTTGCGCGAGTGGTTCACCGCCTGTCACTTCGACGAGTTTGCACCCAAATGCGTCGACCTGCGCCATAATGTCGTCGATCGAATAGTGCTCGCCGCCGGTAAAGGTGTACTCACTGTCGCACCAGACACAACGCATCGGGCAGCCGGTCAGACGCACAAAGGTGCACGGTCGTCCAGCATGCGTTGACTCGCCCTGAATAGAACGGAAAATCTCTGTGACGCGCAGCATTTGCCATAGTTTATCCCAAAGTCCGCGAAGCGGACGACAGCATAAAGCCTGGGGTGCAAACCCCAGGATCCCAACAACAAAAGAGGCCCGAGCCCGTGAAACGGGCGACAGCGCTGCCGCCTGCTTCGCAGGCTCGAATCATTTTTCTTTGGACGATCCTGGGGCTTGCGCCCCAGGCTTTATGCCGTCGCCTGCTTCGCAGGCTTTAGAAAGGTTTATTGGGCCGCCTGCTTCGCAGTCTCAGAGTTTGTGCATCAAACAGGCGGCGAGGTGATAGGATTAGGCCCCAGTTGTCGAGACTTTCCGTGGAACCCGCAAAACCTGAAATCCAGAGTTTACTGAACGAAGGCGCCGGCCGGTTACTTGCCCGTGCGAGTGACAATCGTTCGCTCAGTCGCGAGTTCCTGGTGCCGCGAATCACCGCCGCCGTTCACAAGTATCTATTAAAGGACGAGCCCAATACTGCTAAGGCTGACATCGCGAAGTTTATCGACGATATGCAGGCCGACGATCTCTGTTTGATTATCGCCTGTGAGCGTGGCGATGAAAACGCCTGGAACGATCTGGTCGAACGCTTCAAACCAACCGTTCGCTCCGCAGCTCGTTCGGCCAGCTCGAACGAGGATGCCGCGGAAGACCTCGCGCAATCGATCTGGGCTGAGCTCTACGGACTGCGAGTCCGCGAAGACGGAACACCGGCGAGCAAGCTGGCTTATTACTCTGGTCGCGGTTCGCTCGCGGGTTGGCTGCGCGCAGTCGTGGCCCAACTCGCAGTCGATACTTTTCGAAAACAGTCGCGCCTCGTACAGACAGAAGAAGACTCAGAATTCGACCGGCTTGCGCGCGATGCACAGGATGGTCCGGGCCAGACTGTTATGGCCGGAATCCCGTCGCCAGAGGAATCAATATCAAATAGCTTTGCTCAAGCTGATATGCAACAAGCATTGGGTAAAGCGATTCAGGAGTTGGGTGCCGAAGACCGCCTGCTGGTGAAGCTTTATTACTTCGATAATCTGCGACTGCGTGAAGCGGGTGCGGTGCTTGGTGTTCACGAAGCCACCGCGAGCCGTCGCTTGACGCGGATTCAAGGTGACTTACGTAAACGAGTCACAAAGATCCTGATTGATGAACGGGGTTGGACACAGGTGGAAACGGAGCGGTCGTTTGCGGAAGTGGCGCAGTTTATGGAGACGGATTTGGAGGCGCTTTTGAGTAAGGAATCTGTGTAATCTGTTGATTGACTGCAAGGTATACGCGCCGCTACGTTCTTAACAAGGCAGCGTTCTGATCGAGATGAAACAGGAAACAAACAACGAAATGGACCTTTTGTTGCGGCGATTGGGGCAGCGACAGGATGTTTTCGCGCCCGAACCGCAAGACCATCTCGATGCTGACGAACTGAATGCGTATGCGGAGAACGCGCTGCCTGCCAAGACACGAGCACGCTATACCCAACATCTCGCTGAGTGCTTGCGGTGTCGTGAGATCGTGGTTCAGCTCAGCGCGTCGGCGGGAGTGGTGATTGCCGAGCCGGCCGATAATCTTTCAGCTCCTGCGGGTTGGAGAAAATTTCTGGCGGGTCTCCTGACGCCGATGGTCTTGAGGTACGCCGCACCGGCGCTGGGATTGATCGTTGTGGCAGTTATCGGATTCGTTGCATTGCGATCAAACAGACCGAGTGAATACGTTTCGCAGGTTCAAACTGCTCACTCTGATTCCTCCAGAAACGTTGCAGAGCAGGTTGAATCCAGTTCGCCACAACGAGGCTTAGCGTACGAAAGTAGTAAGCCGGCTGATGTTCCTGTTAACAAAGAAGTCCAACCGAAAAATGAACCGCAAGCGTCGCCCACTCCGGTTCCCCAGGCAACGCCTGCGGACGTAACAACGTCGACGCCGCTGGCGAAGGCGCCAGTAGCGAAATCAGAATCACAGCCGGCCGCGGCCACAGAACCTCCGGCGCCCTCTCCTGCAAAACTTGATGTGAACGACGAGAAGCGACAAAAGAATGAAGATGTAGCGGGAAAACCGGCAGCGGAAGTCAAGGTAGCGCCTAAAGAAGTTACATCGCAGGATTTTGAATTCGGAGTTGGCAAGAAAGGCGAAGAGCCTGCAACGGCGCGTGCTCGCGCCGCTAAGAACAAATCTGTCGTAGCCGGCGCCGCCACGGCACAAGGCGCAGCGGCTCCGCCAAGTCGACGAGAACGTGATAGAGATGATGAAGAGACCGCCAAAGACAGCGTCTCGGATACCAGGTCCGTCGCGGGTCGGCAATTCCGCAAGCAGGAAGGCGTTTGGATCGACACCGCCTACGACAAGTCCAGATCAGTTACCACTTACCATCGCGACTCCGAATCCTATCGATCCTTGATTGCCGATGAGCCCGCGATCAAAACCATCGCGGACCAACTCGGTGGCGAGATCATCGTCGTTTGGAAAGGTCGTACCTACCGCATTCGTTAGCTACCAGCCTCCGTAGTGGGGTATTAGTGTGTTGCTGGTTTCTTTTCAACCAGCGGGGGCAAGCCCCTCTTCCTGACTTGTTTTATTTTCTGACTCAAGTGTCCATTCGACGTTTGCGCAACTGAGAATAGAACAAGTTAGGAAGAGGGGCTTGCCCCCGCTCTAATCGATCGAGTTTTGCGCTGTCAGTTATGACAGTCGCAGTGTCAATTGTGACATACCCACCACACGCTTAGATTTTCCTATTCCTAAGAAATCTTTCCGTAGGACCACCTTTTGAGTCCAGCTTCGTGCTGGCATTCAACTAGCTATGGGTTGAGTCGATGGAACCAATTTCAAATCGAAAGGAAATCTCCCAATGACCACCTTGACCGAGACCGATCAAATCATAACCTCGACAAACGCCCCTTCAGACGGCCCAACTCCAAATCCGTTCGGCAACTCCCTGCAATTTCTTGAAGTCGCTTACGTGGACCAGCTAAAAGTAGCTCCGCCTTCCTTGCTGGTTCCAAGTTTTACTCCTGCGCCCACCACGATCACTCAGGATGGGCTCACCCTCGAACTGTGGTTCAAGGCAGAGTCGCCCGGAAGCCTGGTGAGCGTTACCATGAGCAACGGATCAGGCACTGCCAACGCGCCTTTAATCTACATCGATACCAACGGCAGGTTGCGAGCAGGTTTGTTTGATTCAACTCCAGTCACGTTATTAGCCGGCCAGAATTTAATCGCTCAGACGAACAGTAATGGCGTAATCAACGTTGGCGCGCCGAATAATCTCAGCTCGCCACTCTCAGTTGTCGATAGCCAATGGCATCACGCCGCACTCGTGGTCCCACCGGGCGCCAATGCGACGCAGAGTCTTTTTCTTGACGGTCGACTCGCAGCGACTAACACGGCTAATGGAAGTTTTGGTCTCTCTTTCGTCTCGAGCGACGGCACAACGTGGACCGCGGACACACCGGCGCAAACGATATTTGGCGGCTCCATCACGCCGCAGCCAGTCGACTCGCCGCCGGCTTTTCAGCCTTACCCGCAGTCATTTTCCGGTTGTCTCAACGAGCTGAGAACGTGGTATGGTCCGAGAACCGCCACGGGCATTCAGCAGTTGATAGACCAGCCACTCCTCCCAGAGCTAAGTGTTTATCAGCAAGAAGGGCTCGCAGGTTACGCAGGTCAAAGTCTGTTTAATGGGATCCAGACAAGTACTTACCTCGTTACGACATCTGACGCGCCGCCCGTAGATCCGTTCACGGGCATCGACCGCGTACCCGGTTTTCAGAACTACGGCATTTGCACTGCGATTCCTTTCACAACCGTGGCGCTGCAAGTCACGTTTCAGACGTCTCAAACATACAGCACCAAGATCAGTCTGTGTCAGACAGATCAACTCCAGATCAGTTTTCCCAAAAATCAGGCAAATGGCGACGATCTCCCCGCCGGCACTTTGTACTCAATCAACGTCACCTGCGGTAGCGGAGATTTTGAATTCAGCAGTGGCGTTCTTCCGGGTACTGCCCTAACGATCCAGGCGCCTTTCACAGATTGTTTCCGTCTCGATTTCACCTGTACAGCAGCAGTCACGATCGACAATCTGCAATTCATGGTGATTCCCGGACCAGCGAACACACTGATGCAGTTGTTGCTTGACGTGGTACCTGGTGAAGCAGCTTACACCGATCCAAACTATCCGATTACGCCAACCACCGTTATCGATCAGGAAAGCAAGCAGCCCGTCACTCTTAGTCCATACTGGCCGCTGTTCACTGATTCAACCGTGTTTCCGATCGATCCCACTAAATACAGCGCCGCCGATCTTCTGTCCACTTACCTCAATTTCAACCAACAGGCGCGCGAAGTGCCAGTACCGTCTGGTGCAACCTTCTATGATTTCCTCGACCTGTCTGCCAATCACGCGACGATTTGTGAGCCCAGTGATCTTTCGACACTGCTTGCTGGGGCGTACAGGAATATCACCGGCTCCAACCCGCCCTCGAGTCCGCCACAGGCGCCCTTCAACACTTCGATCGATCAGATTTACGCGTTTATTTACAACGTCAACGCGATGCGCAACACACTCAACGAATTTCTAACTGCGTATAAGGGGTGGGCGCAGGTAGCCATAAACGAACTGGCACTCGCTAACATCCCTTCGAGCGTTGCTAATGAAATCTACAACGGCCAGGAGCAAGTAGAAGCACAGCTGAAAGGACCTTCAGCAGGTAACTTCATTGGCGAGCTCTTAGTCTCGAGTGCGATCGTAGGATTGGGTGCTGTGCTTGGACCACTAATCCTTCCAGCCGCCACTGTTGGTTTGGTTTCGGTAACGACGGTCAGCGTCGCTGCGCTGGGAAGTGCAGGTGCGAATGTCTTGTCTGAGATAATGGGCGCCTTTTGGACGTCAAGCAGTGTGCAAGCCAAGATGAGTGGGGTTAATTACGAAACGCTCGAAGACGTCGTAAACAATGTTTCTGCCGACAGTGCAAGCGCATACCAGGTTCTAATCACGAACCTGCTTGATCCTGCGTACCTGCAAACTCTTTTTAGCAATTACGGGTTGTTGCAGGCAGTCAGCTTTGTAAGTGCCCAGCCGTTGTACGACGTAAATAACAATGCCATCCAACCCGGTAAGAACAACTCTTTGATTACCGGAACAACCTACGCGAGTTGGAAGGCGTTAATTCCGTCAGTCTTTACGTGGAGTCCGCAGCAGCTTGGGACCGGAGACCTATCCAGTAACACCGCAGTGTTTATGGTGACTCAGGGTGGAGCATATTCATTGCCCCACCAGCCGAATCCGACAATCCCGTCAAGTCTCAGTGTTTCTGACGTCCTGCAGAACGATCCGTGGAAGGCGTTCTATTGGATGCTCGCGCAGGTACAGCAATGGCAAACCGGTGTGCAGGGTTCACCGTGGGGGGGACAGTTTTTCAGTATCTGTCCGATATTCTATTACGGCGGCGAGGGCCAGGAGCTGTTTGAGTATGCCGCAGACTGGGCCATCCAATGGTCGCTGCGCGATACCAATCAGAAGCAAATCGCCAACAGTGTGTTGACTTCACTCTTCGGCGTCGGTTCATCGAAGAGCCCGTTGAGTCTCGCAGATCAAAACAATCCGTTCGCGGCGGCCGGGTTTGGTTGGTATTGTCAGCTCGCAAAAAACGGTGTGACCACGCCCATCGATGCTTTCATGAATTGGGGCGAGGGTGTGCCGTCATACTCGCCACAGCTCCTTTTGACGCAATTTCCCGATAACGGCCAGCTTTATCCCGCTCAAGTACAGACAAGCCTTTTAGGGTCCACCTCTGTGCAGTTTGCGTCTTGCGCTGCAGCGGATTTGCCGCCAGCAGCATTAGTGACACTCGCGCCGAGTGCTTTGAGTTTCGGAAACGTGGCGGTTGGATCTAACAGCAAACTGACGGCGGTTATAGCCAACACCCAACAAAACAGTCTGCAAAATATTACGGGCACAGTTACCGGTTCCAGTGACTTCACCGTAACGGGGGCTCCTACAGAGCTTGACTCGGGCCAGACTGCAACAATCACGGTCGAATTTGCGCCTACGGCTACCACTACCGGATTGCAGAGTGGGAACGTCACGTACACTACGCAAGGTCAGTATGGTCAGATATCATTGAACCTCGCATTCTCCGGTACTGGCGTTAAATCGTAGTAATGTCTGGTTGGCGCCGGGCGGGTGTTTTTGTGCCTTTTTGTAGTTCAAGTGTTACAGTTACCGCACTGGAGGTTTTATGTACTGTCCTACCTGCGGTAACGAGATAACCGTCGAACTCAAATACTGCAACCGCTGCGGCGCCAACTTGTCTCTGCCGATGATGGCTCCGCCTGTAGCGATGGCTCCGGTGAAGATCACTTTACCGAGCATCATGTTGGGTTTAACGATCCTCGGCGGGCTAGGTGTGATTGCCGGCGCCTCTACTGAGTTCGCTCAATTGGGAGTTCATCCGTTCGCAATCGTGTGGATAGTCCTGTTTAGTTCGGCCGCACTGTTTGGCTGCATTGCTCTAATGATTCGTTTCTTCACGAAAATGCTAAGCCTGCAGCAGGGAGTCTTTACCGGACAACCTTCACGGCATACTACGGTCACGATAAATGATCGGCAGCCGGCGCATCACCTGCCGCCGCCGCGCATGGAACCGGTGCCCAGTGTTACAGAAAACACGACTCGAACTTTCAGCCCCATTTACAGAGAACCCGCCGATCGCGGAACCAGATAAATTAAAAAATCACCATGAAGCTTCGAAATCAACTTACCAGAGTTTTTCAAAGCGTGATGATAGTGGTGCTGGCGACAAACGTTGTTCTTACGCAGACGAGACCAACGCCTCGCAGGACCGCACCTGTTCGTAACCGCACGATCGCGAACATCGTTCGAGAAATCGACGCCCGTAAAATAGAAGCGACGATCAGAAAGCTTGTTTCGTTCGGGACACGCAACACGTTATCCGAACAGAACGATCCGAATCGCGGCATCGGTGCGGCCCGCGACTGGTTGTATGCGGAGTTTGTCAAAGCCGCTGCGGCGTCGGGCGACCGCATGACGGTTGAAAAGCAATCCTACGAACAGGCGAAAGCGGCGCGCGTGCCGCAACCGACGATCGTCACGAACGTCGTCGCCACGCTGAAAGGAACGCAATCACCAGATCGGATCTACGTTGTCAGTGGTCACTACGATTCGATGTGTAACACACCGGTTGACGCTAAGTGCGATGCGCCTGGCGCGAATGACGACGCTTCTGGTACTGCGGCTGTGCTCGAGATGGCTCGTGTGATGGCGAAGTATGAGTTTGATGCCACGATCGTCTTCATGGCAGTTGCGGGTGAAGAACAGAGTCTGCTCGGGTCCACGCATTTTGCGGAACAGGCAAAACAGAAGAACTGGAACATCGATGCGATGTTCACCAACGACATCGTCGGCAACACGCTTGGTGGCAATGGCGTTCGCGATCGTGGCAACGTGCGAGTTTTTTCTGAAGGCGTACCGTCAAACGAAACGGCGGCCGAAGCGACTACGCGACGTAGTGTTGGTGGAGAGAATGATTCCGCTTCGAGGCAACTGGCGAGATTTATCAAAGAGACCCAGGAAACGTTTCTACCGCAGTTTAAGGTGATGCTTGTTTACCGCCGTGATCGCTATGGACGGGGTGGCGATCACATCCCGTTTCTCGAGCGCGGATATCCGGCGGTTCGCTTCACGGAAGTGAACGAGGAGTTTCGGCACCAGCATCAGAACGTTCGGGTGGAGAATGGAGTGCAGTTTGGAGACCTGCCGGAGTTTGTGGATTTTGCGTACGTGGCGAACGTCGCGCGTGTGAACGCTGCTTCGCTTGCGGCACTCGCGCTCGCGCCGTCGCGACCAAAAGGCGTGACGATCCTTTCGCAGCGTCTACAGAATGATACGGAACTGAAATGGGACACGAACACGGAACCCGATCTGGCGGGCTACGAGATCGTCTGGCGCGACACGACGGCGCCCGTGTGGACTAATTCAAAAGCCGTCGGCAACGTCACGAGTTTCACGATGAAGGGAATGTCGAAGGACAACTATTTCTTCGGCGTCCGCGCGATCGATAAGGATGGAAACCGGAGCGCAGTGACATATCCTAGGCCAGTGGGAAGAGCAGCGCCGGCCCCGACGCCCAGTTCAAGCCAATAGGACCTGTTTCAGTTTTTTCAACCAACCGCCCGCCCCCTGCGTCTAACGGGACATGAAATCGAAGAACTTTAAA
>Ga0097621_100002151_pt1 | contig 13487 bp, 11 predicted proteins | sample KBSMisM72_FD_73165 | JGI IMG/M metagenome (GOLD analysis project Ga0097621, IMG submission 73165) | Miscanthus rhizosphere microbial communities from Kellogg Biological Station, Michigan, USA - KBS Miscanthus M7-2 (version 2) (version 2) | ecosystem: Host-associated > Plants > Roots >... | reverse complement strand
TCAGTAAATCCCGGCAGCACTGTGTTGCCTTTCAGATCGACAACGCGCGTGTTTGTGCCGATGAATTTCTGTGCGGCTTCGTTCGTGCCGACGAAGACGATCTTGTCGCCTTTAACTGCGATCGCCTGGGCCTTCGCTGACTTGTCGTTCGCGGTGTAGACGTTGCCGTTCTTGAAAACGATGTCGGCGACTGACTGGGTCCGCTGCGGCGCGGGGATCACGAGCGTTAAGAGAAGCAGACTGGCTACTAATAAAATGACTTTCATTTTTTCCTCGGAGGTTAGGCCACGGATTTGCGCCGGGATTATAACGATCAGTTTGTCTTTATCTCAAAGGTCTCACGCCGTACTTGGGCACAGTCAGTACCACCTCGCGGTAGCGGGTGGGTACGGCGCAGCCTTGTTGGGACGGAGCCTACGGCGTACCCACCCGCTACCGCGAGGTGGTACTGACTGTGTCCAAGTTGGGTTGTTGTAAACAATCAGCGCTGTAAAAATGCGTTGAGTTCGGATTTTGTCGGCAATGCGGTGCGGGCGCCGAGGGCGCTGCATTTGATTGCCGCGACGGCGTTGCCAAGTTTCAGGCTCGTTTCGATGTCTGAGCCGGTTAAGAAGCCGTACAGGAATCCGGCGTGAAAGGCATCGCCCGCGCCGGTTGTGTCCTTGCAACCACCCGGAGCTTCGAAGCCCCGCGATTCGATAAAACTGCCTTCGTAATAAACCACCGCGCCCGCCGCACCAATCGTCATCCCAACAACCGCGCAACCAAATCGATTCTTCAACTCCACGAGCGCTGCGCGTGGATCCGTAACCCCAGTCACGCGTCGTGGAAACTCCTTCGAACCGATCATGATGTCGATCAGCGGCAGGAGTTCGGGCAATCCTTCGTAGACGTTGTCGATGTCGGCGGAAACGATCGTTCCGCTTGCACGCGCAGCTCGCGCCACTTCAACGCAAGCGGGCGGATCGTGCGCGTCGAGGTGCAACACCTTTCCGAGAGATCCGAAATGAGCCGGCGCTTCTTCACGCTTGTACGCGAGTCTGTCGTCGCGATCCCAAACAATCGTCCGCTCGCCGCTGCGCGCGTCAATCGTGATGAACGCGATCTGGTTTCTCGCGCCCTCAACAATCTGCGCGAAGTCGACGTTCACGTCGTCGTCTTTCAACGTCTGGAAGCCAAAGAGTCCCGCCTGATCCGATCCAAAACGCCCGGCGTAAGCCGTTTTCAATCCCAGCCGTCGCAACGCCACCATCGCAGTCGCGGTTTGACCGCCTGCAGACTGCTTATGGTCAATGAGCCGCATCTTTGTATCGAAGGCAGGATATTCCGGCACCACGATCAGGTGATCGACGGCGTTGAGCCCAAAGCCAACGGCATCAAAAGGTTTACCGGCAGGCGCCTTAAGTGGAAATTGCATTCTCCTCAGCTAAAATAGCATCTGAACAAAGTGAATATCGAAGAGAAACTCAAGGAAATTCCGACCTCGCCCGGCGTCTATCTGCACAAAGACACGGCCGGTAAGGTGATCTATGTCGGAAAAGCAAAGAACCTGCGCAGCCGCGTTCGTTCCTACTTTCGCGCCCGGCCATTCGACCGGAAAACTGATGCCCTCGTCGGCCAGATCGCAGATCTCGAGTTCATTGTTACCGACAACGAAGTTGAAGCATTAATCCTGGAAGCGTCGCTCGTCAAACAGCACAAGCCGCGTTACAACATCAAGCTTCAGGACGATAAGTCGTACCCCCACCTGAAACTCACCATCAACGAGCCGTTTCCAAAAGTGGTGATCACACGGCGCATTCAACGTGACGGCGCACTTTACTTTGGTCCATTTCTGCCGGCAAGCCTCGCGCGCAGAACCATCGATTTGATCAACCGAACGTTTCAGTTGCGCACGTGCGACATCGAGATTGACGGCAAAGCACCGCGACCGTGTCTCGAGTACCACATCAAACGATGCCTTGGTCCGTGCGTCAAGGGACTGTGCACGCCGGAACAGTATCAGGAAGCAGTGCGTGACGTAAGACTGCTTCTAGAAGGACGCAACAAAGAACTCGCTGACGAACTCGAGTCGCGGATGTTTGAAGCGTCGGATGCGACGCACTACGAGCTCGCGGCGAAGTATCGAGATCTGCGCAAGACAGTCATCAGGCTTTCGGAACAGCAGAAGATGGCCACCACTTCCGAAAGCGACATCGACATCTTTGGTTACTACCGTGAAGGACAACGCCTCGCGTTGCAACTGTTCACGATGCGCGAGGGAAACATTGTCGGGCGTCGAGAATTCTTTTGGGAAGACTTGCCTGAAGACGCGTTCGATCCGGCGGAGTTTCTGAGCGACGTGCTCTCGCAGTACTACGCATCGGATTACGTGCCGCGCGAGATCTACGTGCCGGTTGATTTCAACGATCGTGAGTTGCTCGAGAAAGCACTGACGAAGCAAAAAGGCCGTCGTGTAAAAATCTTCGATCCACAACGCGGCGAGAAGCGCGACATGATCGATCTCGTCGACAAGAATGCAAAGCTTGCTTTTGAACAGCGCTTCCGAGTGCTCAAACCGGATATGAAGCGTGTGCTCGAAGAGTTACAGGAAACGCTCGAGCTACCGCACTTTCCCGCTCGAATCGAGTCGTTTGACATCTCGCATATTCAGGGCGCCGAGAATGTCGCCGGCATGGTCGTTTGCGATAACGGCAAGATGAACCGTTCGGAGTATCGCAAGTTCAGAATCAGAACTGTCGAAGGGGCAAACGACGTTGCCTCGATGCATGAAGTGGTGACGCGGCGTTACCGGCGATTGCTCGAAGAAGGAAAGCCGCTGCCCGACCTGATCATGATCGACGGTGGCAAAGCGCAATTGAATGCGGCCGCGAGCGCGATGAGTGAGCTCGGACTTGAAGCGATTCCGATGGTGGGCATCGTCAAGCCGCCGCAACGACACAACGATGTTGCATATCTGCTGATGAAAGGCCGGGAAGATGAGCCGATCTATCTCGATTCACACTCGCTGATACTTCGTCTGCTGCAAATGGTCCGCGATGAAACGCACCGTTTCGCGGTCACTTACCATCGCAAGCGCCGCGAGTTGCGCGACTTTACATCTGAGCTGACTGCGATTCCGGGTGTTGGAGATAAGCGCAAAGGAAGACTGTTACGTCACTTTGGTTCGATTCAAAGAATCTCGAAAGCCGGCGTTTCGGAATTGACTCCGTTTGTAGGAAGAAAAACAGCCGAAGAGATTGCCGAGCACTTCGAGCGACAACGAATGCTCGCCGCGTCGGCAAACTCATCCACAGATTACACAGATTCTACGTCCCCTGACCCTTCACCCCACTGAACTCATAGGTCAGATACAGTTTGAGTGAACCGTCGAGAATCTCGGCGCGCACGTCCTTCGCACGCGCTTTGACAGAACCGTTACTGGCTTTGACTGGAATCATCAAAGAGAGCTGCGGCTCGCTTACCAAAACAAGCGGATTCACTTTCTGATTGATCGCGCCCTGCACAAATACAGTCACAAAGTTATTCGCAATCGGATTCACACCTTCCAGATTCACACCGTCAACATTCACGTAACCAAAAACGGTTTGCTTCTCCTGGTCGAAAGATAACTTGATACTCGTTTGCGCCCACCCTTTGAACTGCATGCAACTGCCGGCGAGATTGTAGCTCCCTGTAAAGGCGAGCGGCGCGTTGATGGCGCCATTGCGAAACTGCACGCCAGTCTTCGCGCCACTTCCTTCCGGTAAAAGAGTAATCGTGTTTGTACAACCACTCTGCAGTGCAGCGTTCTCGATACGGTCGACACCGCTTTGCGCCTGGCCCAATTGAAACGTCGGCGTGCCGAGTCCATTGAATGTTGTCGCGAGCACGGCGTCGACAAAACTCTGTTCCAGCGCGACGACCACCGTGCCCGGCGGAGTCCCTCCCTGGCTTGGGGCCTGGACCGGCTGTCCAGGCAGCGCTTTTGCCGATGGCGCGCCAAGGAAAAAGACCGCGACGCCGGCGCCAAGTAAAATTCCAAGGAGTAAAACGACAACGTATCTCATGTGGTTAACCTTCAGTGTGTTGGACTCGGACTCGACGCTGGTGACACTGCCGGCGATGCTGTCGGTGACGGCGGTGGCGTTGAATTCATGTTCATCAGCAGAGTTCTAAGCACTGCTGCCACTGTATTCGTCACTGCGTTCACCTGAGCTCTCACCTGCGCCTCGGGAACCTTGTTCATGCCCGCTGGTATTTCAAAAAGACTCGGATCGACGGTCGTAGAAATATTCTGCATTTCTGCAACCACCTTTGCGCCCTTCACACCCTGAACATTACCACTGGCTTCGCTAAAAAGTTCCGCCCGAAGTGGCAGTCCGGTGTCTTTGTCGACGTACACGAACGATTCCGTTTTGACTTCACCTGCCGAAGTCTGTGTCTGCGCGGTCTTCGCGTAGCGATACTTCAGAGCTGTCCTGCCTGCTCGTGATTCTTCGCCGACGAATTCGATGCCTTGAAGTCTATCGAGGTATGCGACCAGTTGTCCCGGTGTCATTAGCTTGTGAATTTGAAAGCCTGTGGCTTCGGGCGTCAACTCCGCATACTGTTTTCGCGCCGGAGCGATTCCGTATTGCACGCCGGCTTTCTCGAGATAGACCAGGTCGGATCCATCCGGCAATTTGAAGGATAGTCGCCTGTCGCTTCCGCTCTTGGCAACTTCAGCAGATAGAGTCGGGATACCGATTGCTTTGTCCCCGCCTTCAGTTTCGGCAGAAAAGACAATCGTCGCGCGGTACGTTTCGGGTTCTTTTGCGGCAATGGTTGAAGGAGCGGTGCTGGCATTGATGTTTGATACGCCAGTCGTATTAGCGTTTACGTTGACGTTTGTATTCGTGTTTAAGTTTACGTTGGCATTAGCCGCTGGACCACGCGTACAACCACTCGCTGCAATAACGACGATTGAAATAGCTAATACAAGCACAATGACCGGCGGTCTGACGTCGGTATTTTTCATATGGCATCTCCGAAGAGTTAGCGCTTACGCGCGTTAATCGTCAGGGGGTGAATTTTGGAGGGAAGGTCCATAGGATAACACGAGTTTGAATTTACGCCGAAGGCGTTCGCTAATTTCAGCCCGGGGCGGAGCGCAAGCGACAATCCCGGGTATCAGATTAAATACACGCTAAAAACCTGCAAAGGGTTTCGGCAACTGGCGAACCCCTTTCAGGGTTGTACGATTTTCGGAGGTTGTGATCCTAGGGTTGTCGCTACGCTCCAACCCTAGGCTGAGGTTAGCGAACGCCTTCGGCGTAATTCTAAATGGGTCACTGAGGTTGGCGAACGCCTTCGGCGTAATTTCAAATGGGTCAATACCGCACTCCAAAGAAGTATTGACTTCCCCTCACGTTTTCGACTAGAAGACTGCGGCATGAAACACATTCTGGTCCTGCTCCTGCTAGGCTTCGCACTTTCCCTCTGTAATCTTTCCGAGAAACTGCACGGCAAAAAGGGTTCATCTTCCGGTTCATCGAGTTCGAGTAGCTCGAGCTCACGATCTGCCGAAAAAGCTCAGCCCACCGCCGCGCAGACTGCCGCGCTCGCCGGTGGTCAACAGGCAAAGTGGGACCGGCAGGGCATGTCCTGGACCGTTCCACCAAATTGGACCCAGACAGAGAACGAGTCGAAGTCGTTTACGTGGCGCTCACCTGGTGGTGGTGACGCGGCGAATTTGATCGTCAGTATTTCGCCGATGGATGAGAGTTTTCCCGTCGAGGCCGCAACCGATGCCGCTTACGAGCAGGCCAAGAGCCGCGCCAAGAATGGTGAAGTCGATGAAGTGAAATGGTTAGAGATCGACGGGGTCACTGGCGTGCAGTTTCGTGAAGCCAACCCCGAACACCCGGACGATTCGCGGCGATTGCAGTGGCTGCCTATCGCAAGTACCTTGGCCAGGTTCAAGGCATCAACCTCATGCTCGCCACCCAGGGCAAGGACTTCGAGCGTCACAAAGACGCGATGTACGGCATCCTCTACTCAACCAAGATCACACACTAAAACCCATCCACAGATTACGCCGAATCTGCGTAATCTGTGGATAAAAACTCAGGGCTCCCACGCCACCTGATGAATAAGAATTGGTCTCTCTCACAAGAGGATTTCGATGCGTTGCTTGATTGGCTTGATTCCGATCGCGAACAGGCCGGCATCAAGTACGAGCAGATTCGAAGTAGCCTGATCAAGATCTTCACTGGTCGTGGCTGCATCGACGCTGAAGAACTTGCCGACGAGACCATCAACCGCGTCACTCGCAGAATCAGAGAGATTCAAAGCGACTTCACGGGCGACCCCGCTCGTTACTTCTACGGTGTCGCGAAATTGGTTTACCTCGAGTATTTGAGGCGAAAGCCTCCACAGACTCCTCCGCCCCCACCGGATTCCGCACGCGCGGAGCTGGAGTATCGCTGTCTCGAAGGGTGTATCCAGCGGCTCAGCGAGGAAGATCGAGATTTACTCTTGAGGGAATACGGAGCTAAGGGACGAACACAGGCAGACCGTCGCAAAGCCCTGGCCGAAGAGTTAGGGATCTCCTTAAACGCGTTGCGCATCAGAGTTTATCGGATTCGATTGACCCTGAAAGAGTGTATCGAGAAATGCATCCAAGGTTCACCGTTATGAAATAACCGGTCCTTTTCAGTCATTAAGATTAGAAGCGACCTCGTCGCCCGGAGAGCAAAATTGAAGCCCGAAATCGAAAGACAAGAGATGCGCGCGTTTCTGTTGGGCACTTTGGATGGGGATCAGACGACGCAATTTGAAGAAAGAATCCTGACCGAGCCGGGCGTTTACGAAGAGCTTCTGGTAGTTGAAGAGGAGTTGATCGACCAGTACGTGGCGGGTGATTTGTCCGCGCTCGAGCAACAGCAGTTCGAGAGCCACTTCCTGATCACTGCCGAACGGCAAAAGAATCTCCGGTTCGGCAAGCTCCTGCAAAAGTATGCTAATTCACACATCGGCCTCACCGAAGCGCCTCCAGTTCCAGTTCAATCCTTGTCACTTTTAAGAGCACGTTCGCGCCGCTGGGCGTGGGTGGGGATTTTTGCCGCAGTCGTCGGCTGTGCCGGAATAATCTTTGTCAGAGGGCTCGTCAATAGACGAGAAGCGGCAAGCGTTGAGCAAGCCATCCCTCGCGTGGTCGTTACCCTCCTGCCAGGTTCTACCGGAACGGAAGGTTCAAGTGCACAGCGAGTGATCGTGTCGCCCAAAGGAGGCGAGGTAAAGCTCGAACTCGAGTTAACGAATCCCACTTTTCGAAATTACAAATCAGAACTGTTTCGCGAGAACAAGTCGCTACAAATCGCTGACGAACTACGGATCGAGGCAAAGGGTGAACAGCACGTTGTTCCGTTTACTGTGACGGGAGAAATGCTCAGTCCCGGTGACTATCAGGTAAAACTGAGTGGCGTTTTGGATTCAGGTGCAGACGAGTTCATCGACAATTATTCTTTCCGTGTAATCGAGTAAGTCCTCACTAACTTTCCCTCGAAAAAATATTTCGAAATGTTCGGGTGTCTAAAGTCATAAGAGTTGTAGAGTCGCTAAAAAACATACCCCACGCGCGACCGAATTCTCACGACTGCATGCGGTGTGCATGTCCTCATAGCAAAATGGCGAGCGACTAGTGAACAAGTTGCTCGCCATGATTTTTTTGCTGTGGATCAACATGACCAAAAATGCGAATTGGTCATCACTGCTTCTTGATGTAGTTCCGGTGCACCCAGCCGTCGTTCTGCGAACTGTCTACAGTTTCAAAGAAGATGTTGTTGTCGTCTTCTCGCGTCACCATCTTCACGCGGCGCGTCACTACTTTTGCCGATGCGCTCGGCTTTTCTGACTCCGCCAGAAATGTCGCGACCGTCTCGCTTGCGATCGGCTTCATCTCGACGTCTTTGTTCAACTCCGCGATTGCCTCCACGGCGCTGGCCTTGAGCAGCTTGGGCCACAACTTGAGAAACAGCGCGCGCGACGCATATACATCCGCGCTATTGATGTGACCGTTGATCGCAAAGACATATCCAATCACGTCGCTCTTGCTGTGGACGACTCCCGAAAGCGCATTGATGTAGGCGGCGGTGGTCTCTTTTACTTTTGGTGTTTCGACTGTCAATTCAAAACTCGACGCCGATGCACGATCCGCGGCCTCTGCGTTAATACTGCGACTCAACTTCTCTTGTGCGAGGCTGACGTTCTTCCAAACCGCCTGTTGGGAGTTTTCCCGTTTCGCGGCGAGTTTCAGATCCTTTAACGCAACTGCGTTTTCAGAGCTGCTGAAAGTTCCTGCTTCCTCGTTTCCTCGTTTACTCCAGCGCCCTGACTCGACACAAAACGCCGCGATAGGCATGCGTCCCGATTTCGGCGGCACGATAAAGTCGACGGAAATCATTCGATCCTGCTCACCGCCGCGAACGATGTCGCCCGCTTGAACGTAGACGTCCTCGTTGGACAAGTTACTAATCGCGAGCTCGTTCACATCTTTTGTTTCATAAACTCGCACTTTCTTTTGTGCGAGAGCTTCCTGAAGAGTGAGAAAGGTCTTGTTGCTGAGGTCTTTCCCATGCACCAGAAACACCGTCAAATTTCCATGAGTATATGGTCCGGAGAACCGGTAGTTCGACGCCTCAACTTGCCGCTGCGGTTTTGAGGAATGCTGCGCCGTGGCGTTGATGAAGAGTCCTAAGGGGAGACCGATTAGAAGAGAGAGAAACGCAATTGCGATTAAGTGTTTTGACTTCATTGTCGTACTCCTTATTCGGAAATGGACCACGAGGAGACTACTTGTTAGCCGGCAGGGAGATCTTAGGAACGTTACTGATGAAGACTTCTTGCAGCTTGAGACGAGTCTGACCGGCAATCCGTTGCCAGAACTGTTCCGCTTTTATCCGTCCTCGACATACGACCATGATGGCTTTGGAAGCCGTCTGGTTCGTTACCTTTTGTAAGAAACCACAACTGAGGACAAACAAATGCGATTTATTGATGGCCCAAACATTCCCCCCGACAAACTGGCCGAAGCTATCAATGGTCTGCGTCGCGGGAAACCGGCAACAGCGATGTTTCCAGTCATACAAAAGCAAAGCCGCTACGGTTTTCTTTTCGAAGACTTTCAAGACCATCCTGCAATGCTGCTCGACCCGGATCCCCAAACCGCAAACCACCTTGTTCGGCTGGGTGAGACTATGGTTGACCCGGACCCGTTTGATTCGGCAGCCGATTCAAACATCCCGTCAGCCTACACCTATTTTGGCCAGTTCATCGATCACGACGTGACCAGGCAATCGCTGGTCAATCAACCAACCTTTCAGGACCCTATCACTCCGATGTCACTGGACGAGATAGGGAGCGCCTCGAACTCGCGTACATTTGGTTTAGATCTCGATTGTCTTTACGGACCGGCAATCGAACCAAATGCCGCTTACGAGATTCCGAGAAACGCGGATAACCAGCATCAACTGCTGACTGAGCTGACGGCGGGTCAACCTTACGTAGCTGAGCTTCCCCGCGAAGCTGACCCTCCACATTTTGCGCTCATCGGTGATCGCCGGAATGACGAGAATCTGATGGTGTCGCAACTGCACCTCGCTTTCATGCTTGCTCACAACAGGCTCGTGACTGAAGGTGCAAATTTTGAACAGGCACGCCGAATACTTCGCCAGCACTACCAGTGGTTAGTTATTAACGATTACCTCAACTGGGTAGCCGACAACGGCGTGGTTACAGCAGTCTTGAATGGCGGGCTGAATCTCTTCGATCCTCCTGATGACGATGTATTCGTGCCACTCGAATTTGCCGTAGGCGCGTTTCGCTTCGGTCACTGCATGATCAGGGACAGCTACAATTACAACTCGACATTCGATGGACCATTCCTGTTCCAGTTACTCCTGCCTGGTTTTTTGGTGTCCTATCATCACATTCCCGGGGAGTGGATCATTGACTGGAATCGATTTCTTGACGGAACAAACAAGGCTCGGCGAATCCGTACCACACTCGCTCAGGGCTTGTCAGTAATGGAAGACGGGCAAGGCGGAGTACTGCCATTCGGCCTGGCTACCTTGGACCTGCTTAAAGGCTTCCTGATGCGCCTCCCAACCGGCGAAGCTATAGCTAATCATTTGGGACAGGAGATATCGTCAACCGCCTTGCTGTCCGTCATGACGAACGAACAAAGGACAATTCTGACTGAGGGCGGTTTTGAAAATCGAACTCCACTCTGGTTCTACACGCTCGCGGAAGCGCAAGCCGTCGGAAATGGCCGTCTCGGACCTGTTGGCAGCGCCATTGTTGCTTCAGTGCTCATTGGGTTAGCGCGTAAGAGCAAAGACTCTTACCTACGCTACCCGAACTGGAGACCTACGCTGGGCAATAACGGCCAGTTCGAACTGTCAGACCTGCTTCGGTTCGCAGGAGTTTTAAACAACCCGAAAGGAGAGAGCCATGGCAATTAGCGACAACATAAGCAAGAAAGCTTTGGACATTCACAAAGAGTTTCTCGACTTCCAGGCAAGAAGGATAGCGGACACGCCTATCGCCAGAAATGTTCGAGAACTCTCAACGGCCGCAATACTGCAAGGTAATGGGAGCCAGGCGTGGATTGACTACATGCAACTGTTTGCGACGACGGAACAGGAACTCGATCACTTGATCCCCAGAGATAACACGACTGCTGACGACCTCCAAAAAGTCCGCGCTTATCTGGTGGCAAATGGCATGTGTTCCGTGGGCACAACACGCCAGCTTCTTAACAATGTTGGAAATCGACTAAACGTTTAGTCGCGTTCGAACTCAAATGACACAGCGAACCACATATGTGAGGAAGGCTCAGTTGCACGATGCGAAGTGGACTTCATTGTGCAAAAGATACCTTCCCATACATGAAGGGGAAACTATCTGGCGGTACAGTCGCTCCGATAACGTACAGCTTCCGGAACAAGGCTGGAAGCTGCACGTGTCGGCGACGATCTTGTCGGCGAATAAGACTCTCTCGCGAGTGGCCCCGTATTTGAAACGGCATGACATTCTGTTCAAAGCGCCATGTTCGCTTGAAGAACTCGAAAAACTGAATGCCGGATTGTTTTATGGTTACTCGCAGGTAGGAAAGTTCCTCACTGTATATCCCCGGAACGACTCAGAGGCGCTCTGCCTGGCGTTGGAATTGGACCGCCTCACCAAAGGTCTGCCGGCGCCGGTCGTTCCATTTGATTCTCAATTTGGACCAGGCAGTAATGTCTTCTACAGATATGGATCCTTCTCGAACGATGCTATCTCGGACCTGGACGGAAAACTGACGGTCGATTGTCGCGAACAGACAACGCCTCCGAGTTGGGTCGCCAACCCATTTGCAACCGTCGCGACAAAAGCATCGAGCAGTTTACTCGACACACCGTTTCGCGTGATTCGTTCTCTTTCGCAAAGAGGCAAAGGCGGAGTCTACGAAGGAGTCGATTTCCGTTTCGATCCACCGCGTCGTTGCATCATCAAGCAGGGCCGGGTCGTTGGAGAGGTAGGCTGGAACGGCAAAGACGGCGCGTGGATGGTGAAAAAGGAAGCAGAGATTCTGCGCCGGCTGGCAAAGGCAGGTGTCGAGGTTCCGGAGACGTATCTAACATTCAAACTCAACAATCACTTTTATCTCGTCATGGAACAGATTGCAGGCGAGACGCTGCAATCGTTTTTAGAAAAGCGAAAAAGACGACTCCCGATTTCTCAGGTCGTGGCGATGGCCAAACAGATCTGGTTGCTGTTAACTCAGATTCACAACGCCGGTTGGATATGGATGGATTGCAAGCCCGCAAATCTGATAGTTACACCGCAGGGGAAACTTCGGCCGATCGATTTCGAGGGTGCGTGTGCGCTGAATTCTTCTGATTCCACATACTGGCAAACACGAAGTTTCATGCGCCCTGCTGACGGCAATCAGCGACCATCGATTGCTGACGATCTGTACGCGTTCGGCGTCACTTGCTATTTCCTTCTCACCGGTCGAATGCCTGAAACCGGCAAGCCACGTCGCATTAAGGCATTGCGCCCTCACGTACCAATAGGTTTACACAACCTGATCGAACGTCTGTTGAACTCTGACATCAGTGAAGACGAGATCAATCGGTTACTAACCTCCGGTTAGCGGCGGTTAGCATAAAGCAAATCCCGCCAACGGCAGTTGGCGGATCGTTCAAGTCCTCTCTAAACCCTCTTCCTAAAATCACGTTCAAATCCCGCCAACGGCAGTTGGCGGATCGTTCAAGTCCTCTCTAAACCCCCTTCCTAAAATCACGTTCCAATCCCGCCAACGGCAGTTGGCGGATCGTTCAAGTCCTCTCTAAACCCCCTTCCTAAAACCACGTTCCAATCCCGCCAACGGAAGTTGGCGGATCGTTCAAGTCCGACCTATTCATCGAGCGAGATAAATAGTAAGGACCTGAACGATCCGCCAACTCCCGTTGGCGGGATTGATATGGATCGTAGAGTGGGTTTATAGAAAGGACTTGAACGATCCGCGCACTGCCGTGAGCGGGATTAAAAACCTTATTGCACAGCGAGTGGCAGGTTGTAGCGCTGGATCAGACGGATGAATTGCGGGCTTGCCTGGAGTTCGGGGAACAATGGATCGGTTGCCAGAAACGGAAACGGCGCGTATCGCTCCTCGGCGCTACGCTGCAGGAGTTCGACCGCTTCGTTTATCTTCCCCAATCCAAGATAAACCAACGCGACTTCCTGTCCCGAGAGCTGGTTCTGCTTATAAAGATCGAGAAGCTCCGTCAAGATACCTTCCGCATCCTTAGTCCGTCCCATCGCTCCGTACGTATACCCCAGCGCCGGACCAAACAGCCTCTTGTTCGACGCGTACATACCTTGAAAAATGCTGAGCGCCTGCGGATACATCCGGTCTCGCAGATAAGCAAACCCGCGAACATACTTCCCCGCAGCGAAATCGGGGTAATCGTTGACGAGCGTGTCAAAGCAAACTCTTGCGTTATCAAACCGGCGCGCAAAATAAAGTGTCCGGCAATAGTTGAGAGCAGTCGGTGGCGAAAACGGATCCAGGTCTTTGGCAATCTGCCCTTCTCGAATTGCCTCCTCATTACGTCCGAGCACTGTCAGCAAAGCCGAATACCCGTAGTGTGCGTGATAATAGTCAGGCCGTAGCTCGATAGCCTTCAAAAATTGGGCTTGCGATTCCTGCCAATTCCAATAGTACTTAAGATTGACCATGCCTAAAGAGGTATGCGCTTCGGCTAATGAAGGGTCGAGATCAATTGCATCTTTTGCGGAACGTTCGGCCCGTGTCATCGCATCCTTTGTATTCAACTTTCCATAAGCAACCGTGTTCGCATAGACATAACAATCTGACAAACCCGCGTGTGCTCGAGCGAAATCGGGCTGGATCTCTATTGCCTTTGAAAAGTGCTCGATAGCCTGGTCTAACTTGTCGGTGTCTCGATTACGCAAGT
>Ga0097621_100002140_pt1 | contig 13514 bp, 11 predicted proteins | sample KBSMisM72_FD_73165 | JGI IMG/M metagenome (GOLD analysis project Ga0097621, IMG submission 73165) | Miscanthus rhizosphere microbial communities from Kellogg Biological Station, Michigan, USA - KBS Miscanthus M7-2 (version 2) (version 2) | ecosystem: Host-associated > Plants > Roots >... | reverse complement strand
GATTAGTCTGACGCAAAGTTAGATTCGAAGTCAAGGGGCAACTGTAAATCTTATCACGTTAAAATGTGATTTTTATCAATTTTTTTGACCTAAAGGTTAAGCTGAACAAAATTTTGAGTTGCCGATAATTTATTAGATAGATTTTGCCGCACGAAGCTCGGATTGGAAAACAATAAATCAATTTGATGATTACTCTTGTTACGACTTAAACAAAAGCTGCAGTTAATGTTACCGTGACGATAATGTAAAAGAAGTCGAGTTAGTTATTAGTACTGTAATGGTCAACCTTCAAAGTCCTGTGGTGTTAAAAGTTAATGGGAAAGGAGTATTCGATAAAAAAGTCACTGCAGACAAAGGGTTACCCGTAGAAAACGTTGATTCTACATTTGACAGAAAGGCGCCTCCTTTTAACCTGGAACAACACAACTCTATGGATTAAAAGGAGAAGTTTGCACAGATATCTACTTACGATTCAATTTACAGACCTGCTCTTATTAGGTAGCACGTTATCTATTTTAGGCATTATTACAAATCTCCTACCAACAGTGTCAGTTATGATCGCTGCAAATATCCCCGAAATCTTCCATTCATTGGAGCCATCTTCTTTAAAGAAAACGGGCGAGCCCGAATAACCTTTCAATTTTTCATTAGGCGGAATTTGCCTGTTTGAACTTAATATGTTAATAAATGAATGATTCACGGCAGTATAACTACCGCTATCCCAGTCTAACTCACCTGGAGGTGCACTGTAATTCGCCCTACCATTTTTAATATTGGAATCAGAGGGAAATCCGAATATTTTTATCTGACCACCATTACTTATACTGTCAGTCTTGAAGTTTTCAATCGAGTAAACTTCCAAATTGAATTTGTTTTCAACTGGAATTGATATAATGTCTGGGGACTGTAATTGCGGCAAACATGTAGCAGTATCTTTAATTTTTCCGATATCAACAAAAAACGAGACGTCTTTTCCGGATATTATTAGCATATCAGGATAAACGCCGTTCTTCCAAATAGCTTTACGACTCATCATGCAACCTGATAAAACATGTTTAGCGGTAATAAAATATAAACTGTCACCCTTTTTGTAAAAACACCCAGTCCCATCAACGGTGTAAAATGATTCACTGAAGACTGTTCCGTTGATTCGGTAACTATATTTCATTAATGTGTCGCCTGGATCAAATTTTCCACTGACGTTCCCAGTAACTAAACCAAAACCTGGGTGGATTGATCCAAAAAATAAAATAATTATAATTCTCATCATGCAAGTAATCTCTTTTGATGCCGAAAATTGGAATAAGTAAGGGCCTGTTCGGGCTACCACAGTATTGTGATCTTCCCACCCCTACGCTTGTGCAGTTAGTGTATTGCCTTAACATTTACTCTTTCAATATTCAATAACCGCACCTCAATATCGCGGTCTTGTGCCTTGTTCTCAAACTCGCTGATAATTTCCAAAATATCATAGTCAATGTAATTGCACTGGCTGCCATCGATGGTTAGTTTTGAATCTTCAGGAATCTTATCCAATGCATCTCTAAGTTTTACTTTATTTAAGAAAGTAACATTACTATTCAATCTTATGTAAAAAATTTCATGTCCATCTCTTATTGCTGTTTGTATTTTATACTCTGCCTTGAAATTATTGCTGACAATATAATAAACTGAAATTAAAAGGCCTGCCGTAACCCCAATCAAAAGATCTGTCATTAGAATAATTATGATGGTGAAAATGAAAGGAAGAAATTGTTTCCATCCAAGGCTCCACATATTTTGATATAGTTTCGGTTTAGTTAAATTAAATCCGGTCACGAATAAAATAGCAGCCAGGGACGCAAAAGGTATTTGGTTTAAAACAAATGGCACAAATAAAACTGTGAGCACTAAAAAAATGCCATGCGTAACGGAGGAGAGTCGTGTCCTGGCACCTGCGTCAACGTTGGCGGCACCTCTCACAATTACTGCCGTCATTGGAATAGCTCCTAATAAACCGCAAATAATATTACCTGATCCCTGTGCTATCAACTCGCGGTTAACAGGTGTGATGCGGTTGTGAATGTCCAATTTATCAATTGCTTCTACGCACAACAGTGTTTCCAAAGTTGCCAACAAGCCAATGATCACGCCATCCTTCCAGATCTCGCTATTCGAGAAAATTTTTGAGAATGTCGGAAGAGAAATATTTCCAAAAATGTTTTCAGGAATGTAAACTAATTGTGTCGGCCTGAGTGAATAGCCAGAAGTAGCCGTTTTAAAAAGGTAGTTTATCACAACACCGAGAATAACGGCGATCAGGGGCGCCGGAACCATTTTTATTTTTTTTGCAAATGGTTGTTGAAGTAAAATAAGTGCTGCCAGAGATGCAATTGAAATAATAATGGCGCCTCTCGTCGCATGAACGTTCAAATTATGAAAACTACTTTGGAAGTCCTTTCCCTGGAAAAAACTGAGAAAGCCACTGCTCCAGAAATCTGGCTTGTCGTAGCCAAGTGCAAATGGAATTTGTTTCGCGATCAATAAAATGCCGATGGCTGCCAGCATTCCTTTGATCACGGCGGAGGGAAAATAATTTGCGATGACTCCTAACCGCAGAGCACCAAGGATAACCTGAAAAATGCCAGCAACAATTACGGAAACTAAAAAAATCCGGTAATCGCCATAAGAAAGAATAGTCGATGCAACCAAAGTGGAAAGCCCGGCGGCAGGTCCTGATACACTTAATTGTGAGCCGCTCAGAAAGGAGACCACAACACCTCCGATAATACCAGAAAGGATACCTGCATAAGGAGGGGCGCCGGATGCTAAAGCGATACCGAGACAGAGCGGGAGTGCAACCAGGAAGACTGAAAGGCCGGCTGGTAAATCATATTTGAGCCATAGAAGGCGATAGTATCTTATTCTCCGTCTCAAGGTAAAAGTTGAAGGAGCCTGGGTTTGCAATTTAAAAAAAGGTTCATAAATCTCTTTCTTTGATTAGTCTTGCTTTTGAGGTTTTTGAGATGCCCAATTTGAATTATAGCGAACAAAAAAAGATAACCATATTGCCCTTGATAAACGCATCAAAAAGGGCTGCAGCACGATTAATAAAACTGCATTAAAGCCCATCCACCAAAAAAAGCGGTTATCGTCTAAAGACATTCCGATGGTGGCCCACCATGCAATAAGCGACGCAACGGAAAGGGCAACCGCAAGCACATAACTTACGTAACCTGTCCCATAATAAAACCCTACCTCAATTTCCATAGGTTGTTCGCAAACGGGACATCTTTCATTCATTTTCATAAAGCTCTTTAATCTGTAAGAGCTTTTGTCCTGAAACATATTACCCGTTCGACAACGCGAGCATTTGTGATTAAAGACACCCCACAAGTATCCATGTTCCTTTTTAAGTCTTAACTTACTCATCGTTGATGTTGTTTATTTTACCATTTTTTCAAATCCCATATGGCATAGCAAGCTCTTCAAATTCTCGAATATTCATGTTAAACTCTGTTGGTTTTTCTGGTCAAGGTCAATTGTTATCATCTTTTCTCCCTCTTATGAGTTATACCTTTATCCAGAACTTCAACAGGTTATCAAATTCGGAGGCCTCTGAACGATAACACGGCGGTATCTCATCCTCGAGACTATGAAAAGTTGCAATTTTTGTTCCTATAGGTTTTCGTTCCAGTTGTTTATACAAATAGCGGTTGTAGTAATTGTATAGTTCGGCTGAATATAGGATGCTATTATCTATTCTATCCGCACCGATTAAATTTTCGTAGAAAGAATTATAGAAATAGAAATGATCATAATTCCTGAAATCCAGCACGGTAAAATTTCCGTTAAAAAAAGAGACGTTTTGAAAAAGCAATACATCATTTGCAATTTCTGCATAACGCACTAAACTTTTCCTCTGTTCAACTCCATAATAAAATGCCTTTGGCTTGTAGTATGCCGCCGCGAGGCAAAATTTACCTACCCCGCTACCTATATCCAATATCCTCACATTATAGTCGGCGGCTAAGTAATGAGCAGCTTTTCTTGCAATATTTAAAGGAGTCCAGTGGAGGGAGGTCAGGGACTGGACGGGTAACGGATAGAGCTTGTCAAACTGGTCGTCTGAACTAAACCATTTCTCTTTGTCAATTTTCCTTTCGAGCAGGGGCATGCTGTGTACTTAAATAATTATGGATTCTTATTTTGCATATTTGCTCTTACCGTTCATTTGGTATTGTTTGGGCAGTAGCAAATCCGCTCTTTCATGTGGCATTGATGGTGCAATCAAAATCATCCAGCCACTGCTTTCCGCACAATCAAGTAAAATATTGGGGTTTCCGTTTACTAATTTTTCATTTACCTCCAGCACTTTTCCATCGACTGGCATGTGAGCTGAAACCTTGAAATCTTTATATTTTATTATTGCGACTATCTCACCTTTTTTTCTGAACCCGGATGCTTTACTAAACGTTATTTTCTGGATCTGTTTAAACCCTGCAAGCTTTAGACTGCAAATGCCGGCATAGGCTATTGACCCGTGGAAGTCGATCCATTCATCGTCCTTGGTATAATACAAGTCCTTCCTGGTTAATTGTGATAATTTCATCCTGCAAAATTATTTATATGTACATCATGCAGCGGTAAGCCTTATCACAATAAAAAGTGAGTTTTGTCAATTTTTAAACGATACTTTTGTTGTTTATGAGCCTTAAGGATATTTTTCCGATAGATAAATGGGAATTTAAAACTGAATCAATTCTCGGGGATTTGCCTCCTGATGAATACGAATTACTGATAAAGAACAAAACTGAGCAGTCATACAGAAAAGGAGAAATTGTTTTTAGAGAGGGGTTTTATCCAACTGGAATTTTTTATATCGTCAATGGTAAAGTAAAAAAGTATAAAGTCGATAAAGACGGAAGAGAGCAGATCATTTACGTAGCGAACAGCGGAGAGCTGGTTGGCTATCATGCGATACTCGCGGAAGATAGATATCCTGACTCTGCATCTACCCTGGAGCACAGCACGATCGCATTTATTCCAAAGGAAGATTTTTTGATGGTATTGCAACAGTCGTCAGTTTTGAATAATCGCCTGTTAAAAACCTTAAGCCATGAATTTTCCGTTCTGGCAAACAGCCTGACTTTATTTGCTCAGAAATCCGTTCGCGAGAGGTTGGCCCTTCAATTGATTGTAATGCGGGAAAAGTATAAGGTAAATGGTAAGCCCGGAATACCGATTGAAATAAATATGAGCCGTGATGACCTGGCAAGCCTTGTAGGAACAGCAAGGGAAAATGTAGTAAGAGTTTTAACTGAGTTCAAGGAAGGACAAATTTTAGAAACGAAAGGCCGGAAGATCATTGTGCTTGATGTCAGGAAGTTAATATCAATCGCAAATTATAAATGAGGTGGCATACGATCTAAATATCTTTTTCCCCGACTAATTTTTGCTGGCAGCTTGCCTTAAATCGCCCCAAAAAGTTACGAAAAATCAGGGCTGTAGAAACAGCCCTTGTACTAAACTTGTTGTAAACCTTTTTTCTCCGTGACAAAAAGTGGAGAGACTAAAAATTACGATTCTACAATAAGGGCGAGAGACCGTGATATTGAGGTGCAATGATCGCCATGGGCGTGCTCACGCACTTGACGGGGTAAGATGGACCGAGGTTGGGAAGTTGCAGCTACTTAAAAAACATAAAATTCTTTATTCTTGTCGGGTTTTTCTCATCATAAAGAGAATCTTTTATTACAGGGTTAGTAACCCCTTTCCGTTTCATCTTCAGCTCCTGTACTCCTGTCTCTTTTTGCTTTTACCTTATCATTTCCAAAATTTTTGGTGAAAGAAAGACTGAAGCCCGTGTAACCATAAGTGTTTTTATTTCTCATCAATAGGTTTTGCTCCGGAATGTCCGCTAAAAGGACACTTCTGTTAGAATTTAAAATATTACTTACGTTAAATGTCAAAGTAGATCTTTTCTTACCTATCTTTTTTTGTATTCCCACATCTATTCCACCATTTGGTTCAAAAGAATACAAACCCCATGCATACTTTGAGCTGTAGTACCCTGATATACTGATGGAAATATCCTTTGGCAATAAAAAATTTTGTGCAGCATTAAAAAAATAGCCGCCGTTTTCTGTTTGAACAGGCGCTTTGTAAAATGTATTTACTTTCTGCCAGGCAACCGTTATATTGTTTTGCATGTTCCACCATTTGGTTATCGTAAAAGGAAGCGCAAGGTTGAGTGCCAGCCATTGATAATTTTTTGAATTTTGAGACGCAGTGACCAGGCTATTGTTTGTTTCATTGATCATTGGTTGCTGAGTAATAGAAGGTGCGATGTAACTGTAAGAAAGTGACACGATCTTATTCTTTAACGTATAGGATGCGTTAACTGCATCCGTGATCGAGGGCCGCAGATTAGGGTTGCCCGTTTGAAAAGTTTTAGGATCGAGGAAAATAACCCAGGGCGCCAGGTCATTAAAGCTGGGTCGATAGATGCGCCTGCTGTAAGAAAAATTCATTGAGCTGTTTTCATTTATCGCATATTGGAAAAAAAAGCTGGGGAAAAGATTACCATAGTTTCGGTCAATAATATCTTTCCGGGCGATTGTTCCGATAACAGTATGTGTATATTCATAGCGGAGCCCTAGTTTCATAGAAATTTTCTCTGAGAATTTTACAGTGAATGAAGTATAGGCAGCGTTGATGTTTTCTTTTTGTGTGTGATTACCTGAAAGAACAGTATCAGTGATCCAATTGTTTTGTAATAATTGCGACACGTTTATATCATTGCTCATCCAGGACTCTGTACCTTTCAAGCCAGCTTCCATATCTATTTTCTTTGATACTCTTTTTGAGTAATCTGCAGCAAGGATCAGGAATTTTAGTGGTGTTGACTTATTGCTTTGCACATTTTCATTGTACAAAAGATTCCCGGCACCATCACCATATGAATTGAAATAACTATTAGGGTTTTTATCCTCATAGTAAAGATAGTCTGCATTCAGAATAATTTTTTCGTCAGGTTTGAAGGTGTGTTGAAAATTCAGATTTGCACCCAAATATGAGGTCGTATGCAGCTCATCGTTAACAATGCTGACTAATGTGTCCGGTTTGCTGTTGGTTATGATTGAAGCATCGTTAAATGAGGTCATCGTCCATCGCCTGTAATTCCCTGAAAGCAATGTACCAATAATTGTTCTTTTATTTATTTCATAATCCATCCCAGCTTGCACGTTGTGTTGTGACTGAAGTCCATGACGATGATCATCGGAATAATTTTCCATAAATACTCCCGCATTGGTAACAGCATGATAATTGGTCCAAAGTTGCTGTAGCCTGTTGCGGGAAAAAGAGTAATTTCCAAAAAGGTTTATTTTCCCTTTCCTGTGATTGATATTTACGCTGGCTGAGGTTTGTTCACCCTTGCTATAGCCTGCAGTTAACGTATAAGATCCATTGGTTCCGTATTGGTCATTTGATTTAAGTACAATATTGATGATGCCGGCATTTCCTTCTGCATCAAAATTAGCCGGCGGTGTTGTGATGATCTCAATTTTTTCTACACTTCCTGAAGGCAGGCTTGCAAGCATTTGTATGATGCCGGCAATATCCAGGTAATTTCTTTTCCCATTTATCATGATGATAACACCATCCTTTCCATTTACGGATAAAGAATTATTCACACGATTCACCAAAACTCCAGGCGACCTTTCCAGAACATCGAGAGCACTGATTCCTGCATAGGTTATGGCCGCGGCCACATTGATCACAAGCCTGTCTATCTTTTGTTCATACAAAGGTTTTTTTACAGTTACCGTTACCGTTGAAAGAACAAGATCAGCTTTCTCAAGCTGAGTGGTTCCGATATCAATATTGCCTGTCCCGACACCGATTTCAAATGCCTGGCTATACACAGGATTATTGCCCGAGTGAGTGGCAGTAACAAGGTACTTACCGGCCTTTATATTTTCGAAACTATATGTTCCTCCTTCATTAGTCAGCATCCCTCTCACCAGCACGGAATCTTTGGAATTGACAAGCAAGACATTTGCATTACTGATAGGCTTACCCGTGGTATCAACAATTTTTCCATATACCCGCGATTGAGAATACATAGAAATAGAAGTGACAACGCAAAGCGAAATAAGTAAACACAACCTTATCATACACAAGAATTGAGTTTGGATCATCAAATCTATACACCAGCCATGTGCTATAACAGCTTTATTGAGTGAACAGCAAACAGGGGATGTGAATGGTTAAGTTGGGTGAGAGAGACTCCTGCAAGAACGATGTCAATTTTTTTCCCTAAACGTTCCTACTCCTTGTGAGGCAGCAATTTCTTTAGCAGAATTTCTTTTTTAGTGCGTGAGACATCAACGGTAGAACCATCGCTCATTACAAGATAACCGCCCTCTCCCTTGAGATATTTTTCAATTTCATTCATGTTTACCAGGTAAGAGCGATGCACACGTATGAAAGAATGACCTTCAAGTATCTCTTCTATTTCTTTTAAAGTACTAGAAACAGTGATTTTTCTTTTATCCTTTAGCTTTAGAATTGCATAATTGTCGTCTGACTCGCAACTGATGATGAGATCGACGGGTATCATCTGCAAACCTTCCATCGTTGGTAAGGCAATTTTATTAATGGAGGCTGCTGGCTGATGAATTTTGCGCATCAAAATTTCAAGTTGCTCCGGAAGCGGCGTCTGTAAATGTTGCAATACTTTCTGCACCGCCTTTTGCAACTCTTCTCGGTCAATAGGCTTTAATAAATAATCAATAGCGCTGAATCGAAAAGCTTTTAGTGCATATTGATCATAGCTGGTAGTGAAAATGAGATGAAAATTAATGGGAGCCAGCTGTTCCAGCATTTCAAAGCCGTTCATCTTCGGCATTTCTACATCAAGAAAAACAAGAGCAGGTGCGAGTTGACGGATAGATGATATTCCATCAAATCCGTTATGACAAATGGCGGCTATCTCCACTTCAGAACAGTATTCCTCAAGCATAGCTGCCAATATTTCGCAGCAGTCGGGTTCGTCGTCGATAATGATAGCTCTAATCATATTTCATTTACGCAATTTTCTTTGTTCGCTTCGCGGTCTGCCCTACCTCCCATCAGTCGTTGAGGGGAACCCAAAGAATACTAAGAACATAAAGTTTTTCATGAAGGACCCCTAAGTATTTATTTAATAGAAATAAATTTATACAATTTCCTCAAGCGACTCTTTGTAACTAATCTTTAAATTTACTTTTGTTCCCGCAGCATTTCCATTTTCATCCAATAAATCTTCAATTTCATAAAAGGTATCAGAAGAATTTTCTCCGTTCAGCAAAGCGAGGCGTTTTGCAGTAATTTGTAATCCCAAAGATTTTTCTTTTTCTACCGATTTGCTGTTCAAAGCTAAAGCCATTTCTCTGCCAACTCCATCGTCAGTAATAATACAATGGAGAGTTTTGTTCTCTTCACTAATTGAGATATTCAAATGCCCCTGTCCCTCTTTATGCATCAAGCCATGCCAGATTGCATTTTCACAAAAAGGCTGCAATAACAATGGCGGAATAAATATGGAATTTGATTCAACCGCGTTAGTAGTTGACAGAATATAATCAAAAGCATTCTTAAACCGCAACCGCTCCATATCAAGATATAGCCTTAGCATTTCGAGCTCATCTTCCAGGGGTATAAGTTTTTTTTGCGAATGCATCAGCACCATGCGAATCAGGCGGGAAAAGCGGGTAAGATAATCAGAAGCGGCCCTGGTTTCATTTTTAAAAATGAACCGGTTAATAGAACTGAGGCAGTTAAATATAAAGTGCGGATTCATTTGAGCCCGCAGTGCCTGCATCTCCAATTCAATGGCCTGCTGTTTTAATTCTGCGTGCCTTTTTTCACTTTCGAGATTCTGTACCGTTAGAGCATTTTCCAATCTGAGCCTTTCATTTTTCCGTTTCAAATAAATACTTCTGTAAATAAAAAATCCTGTCAACACCAATGCGGACAAGAGAATTAAAAGATAATTTTTTTGCAGAGCTTCCTGTTTTAGTTGTTGCTCCTTGATTTTATTATCTTTATTTAACAAGGCTATTTGTGATTCTTTTTTGGCATTTTCCGCAACTTGCTTGTATTTATTGAGTTTACTGTTTAAACGCCAAAGGAACTGTTTGTTCTGAGCAGAATCTTTTAAAATAGTGTACTTATTTAAATAAAAATAAGCGCTATCATTATTGCCCAGGTGATGATAGACAACTGAAAGTACCTTATAGGTTTCCATTACAAACTGAGGGTCTGTAAAATAGCGAATGATTTTATACCCTTCTTTTGTGTACTTAAGGGCGTTTTTATAATCTTTTTCACCAGCGTATGCCTTGCCAATATTAATCAACCCTCTTGTCAAAAAGGGTAGAAAAGGTTCCTTACTTTTTTTGAGGCTATCTACTACATATTTAAATAATTGTTTAGCCTTTCCGTATTCCTTCATGCTTAAATAAGTTTCTCCAATAAACATGTCTGCTCCTAATTGATTCATTGGAGCATTTCGCCTAAAGTTTTGGAGATAATATAATGAGGAATCGGGCTTGTTCATGAGTGCCAATAGTTCGCCTATCCCATCATCCATATTCCATTCTAATTCATGAAGCTTTCCATATTCCCTGGCTTGTCTAAAACAACTCATCGCAGATTCATAATCACCCGCTGCTTTGTACAAATCAGCCATATTATATAATGCCCATTGCACTAATTCATGCCCCCACGCTGTATGGGCATTTTTCTTTGAAAGCTCAAGACTTTTTTGCGCATAGTCAAAGGCCTCTTCATATTCCCCCTTATCTGTATAATGCATGCACAACCAGGTGTATACTTCGCCTACTGTACCAGAATCGCCCGCCCTTTCAAAATATTGTATTGCTTTTTTGTAATTACCAACTTCATCTTCAAAACCAGCTAACTGGTAGTAAGCCATCGCCAGGATGGAATCACTTTTAATTTCTTCGCCAATAAGGATAGCTTGTTGTATATTTTTCTTAGACGCAGAATCTTTTATTCGTTGAAATCCTTTACTGTTTACTAAACCTAACAAGGATCTGGCAATTCCATACTTATATCCGATTTTATTAGCTTCCTGATTTGCTGTTTCTGAATAAAGTTTCATTGAATCAACCCTGTGAATAAATCCGCCAAATCCATAGAAACTCGAAAACATTTCACTTGCTGCATTTAATGCATCTACTTTTTCTTTGCCCTTTAATGCAGGCAAAGCCCGTTTAAGACTGTCTAATTTCAAACTATCCTCTCGCCTTTCTAACGTATAATTCTGGCTATATGTCTGAAAGGACCAGGAGAATAATACCGTTATTATGGATAAATATTTTCTCATACAAGATTTTGAATGCAGGTTTTGACTTTCAAAAATTACAGAAAAGAAACTGCATTTCCGTGCCAAACTAATAATAGCAAAGAGTCAGTTCCAGTTACAATGAGTAAACGACATGTATAGATGGCTGAACTGTCAAAAATCTCAGGTAAAATCTTTGGGATACTCCCTTGAAACTTGAAGGATGACCTTTTTGTTTTTGTAGCTGTGCGGGGGTGAACAGGCTCCAAGATGAGTAGGAACGAAATAATAAGGAAAGATTTCTACTCTTTATGAGGCAGCAATCTTTTCAAAAGAATTTCTTTTTTTGTCCGCGCGACATCAATGGTTGTTCCATCACTCATGATAAGATATCCTCCTTCGCCTTTTACAAATTTTTCCACTTCGTTAAGATTAACAACATGACAACGATGCACACGAGTAAAGGAATGATCTTCGAGCATTTCCTCGATGTCTTTCAAATTGCGGCAAACCACAATTTTCTTGTTGCCTTTCAGGTGAAGGGTTGTGTAGTTACTGTCTGCCTCGCAGGATGACCCGCCGGAAAAAAGGATGGCAACAATTGAAAATAAAAAATATTTCTTCATACGCAAACCCGACTGCCGGTTTTTTATTTTTCGAATAACTGATAAGTTACAAAGTTTAACGGCATTAAGGTCTTATAAAACTAAATCCGGAAACACCCGTTTCAAACATGGATTGTGCGAACAGCAGTTTAGGTTGCTGAATTGCAGGTAAGACTGTGAGAGAGGATGATAGTTCTATTCTTTAAGGCAGCAATGTTTTAGGCAACAATTCCTTTTTCCCTCAAGCTGAAGCATGACAACAAGATGGCAGTCAAAAAATATTTGTTCATAAAAGATGACTCCTTTTACCAAATCCTCACACGCAAACTATCCGCCTTGTACATTCCATGCCCGGGCATAACATTGAATGCACTATAAAAATCATCCACATTTATTAAGGCTCCATTCAAACGATATTTTGGTGGGCAATGACTATTCGTTAACAATTCTGACTTTAAAAAATCTGCACGCAAAGAAACGCAACTTCTAAATGCACGTGCAAGAAAATAGCGTTGTATAGGAGTCTGGCCACTGATCATTTTTCCTTCTTTAAACTGCTCAGTTTTTTTATACGCATCAAGACTAAGTAAAACGCCGCCCAGGTCAGCAATATTTTCATCAAGCGTAGCCTGCCCATTTATGTAGTAGCCTTTAATGGGTTGGTATTCGTTAAATTGCTTTACCAGTTGCCCGGCTCTTTCCTTAAATTCTTCTTCATCTTTTTTCGTCCACCAGTTTACAAGGTTCCCTTTTTCATCGAACTCCTTTCCTGAATTATCTAAAGCATGAGTAATTTCATGACCGATAATGGCTCCGGCAGTACCATACACTAACGCATCATCGAGTTCTTCGTCTCTGAATCCCGGAATTGTAAATATCGCTGCCGGCATAACAATCTCGTTTTTGACGCTGCTATAATATGCATCGTTTGTCTGTGGGTATATATCCCATTCATTGGGATCAACAGGTTTACCCACCTTATTCATTTGGTAATTGTGCCACCATAACCTGGCATTAATTATGTTTTCAACATAGCTTTTCCTGCCTATATGCATTTCAGAAAAATCTTTCCATTTTTCAGGATACCCAACTTTTTTACGAATGGCGGCAAGCTTGACATAAGCTTTTTGTTTAGTGCTGTCACTCATCCACGTAAGTTGGTTAATTCGATTCTTTAGTGAGCTTCGGATAACTTCGATCAAATCCAGGTAACGCTGCTTAGCCTTGTCATTAAAATATTCTTTCACATACTGCTGACCAAGCAATTCACCCATGGCGTCCTCCTCCGAGTCAATCACCCGCTTCCATCTTGTCTCTCTCTCTTTTGCGCCACTAAACATCTTGTCGAAATCAAAAGCTTCAACGCCATACTGCTCTGGAAGGGCCTCGGCAAAGTCATTGATAAGATGAAATCTAAGGTATCCCTTCCAGTCATTCATAGGAGTTGATCTTACAATATTTTCCAGAGCATTGAAAAATCCGGGTTGATAAACAATGACCGAGTCGATATTTTTAACTCCCATATCATCGAGGTAGGATGTCCAGTCAATAATAGCACACATTTTCGAAAGACC
>Ga0097621_100002138_pt1 | contig 13524 bp, 17 predicted proteins | sample KBSMisM72_FD_73165 | JGI IMG/M metagenome (GOLD analysis project Ga0097621, IMG submission 73165) | Miscanthus rhizosphere microbial communities from Kellogg Biological Station, Michigan, USA - KBS Miscanthus M7-2 (version 2) (version 2) | ecosystem: Host-associated > Plants > Roots >... | reverse complement strand
GACCACGTCGCCAGGCACCCAGCGGCGGCGAAGCGGCAAATAACTTCCGGTCGCAACATTCGTCCATGGCTTACCATTTACCGACACATCGGCGCGCTGCGCCCAACCCGGTATGCGCAAGTAAACGGTGAACTCCGCGGGCGAAGCCGGGCTCACTTCCATTTCCACCGTGCCTTTCCACGGGTATTCCGTTCTCTGCACCACCTTCAGCGAACCACCGTTCGACAAGCGCCAATTCAATTCTGAATTGTGGAAGAGATGTACGTAAAGCCCGTCGGCGCTCGTGCTGTAGAAATACCCCGGCAGCGACGCGAACGTGCGCTCCAGGTTGGGCGGGCAGCAAGTCGTGTCATACCATTCGTTGCGGATTTTTTCGTCTGTCGCGGGATCAAACGACAACGGATTGCGATAGCAATACAGCGTTCCGCTAAGCGACATGCCGGAATTGATACCGTTGTAAAGGGCCCGCTCGATCACATCTGCGTATCGCGCATCGGCGGTCGCCGCCAGCATGCGCCAGTTCCACATCATGTTGCCGATGGCCGCACAGCTTTCGCCGTAGGCCTGCGAATTGGGCAGCTCATAGGAATTACCGAAGGCTTCACCGTCGCTGCGAGCGCCGACTCCGCCGGTAACGTACATCTGCGAGGAAATCAAGTCGTTCCACAGCACACCGAGTGTTTTCCAGTAAGAAGCGTCGCCGGTTTCCAGATAGTAGTCCGTCGCGCCGCAGCACGCGTACATGGCGCGCACCGCGTGCCCCTCGAGGTGCGTGCGCGATGTAAATGGCTTGCCGCAAAAGTGATACACATAGTCGTTCTTTTTCAACGGGATTCGCGCATCGCCGCGCAACAGGTATTCCGCCAACGCGAGTTGCCGCTTGTCGCCGGTCATGCGATATAGCTCGACCAGCGCCATTTCCATTTCCGGATGGCCGGACATCAACGGTTTTTGGTTTGGCTCCGGACCATATGTAGGCAACAGAAAGTCATTCACGAAGCGCAAGCCGGAGTTGAGCATCGTCTGGTCTCCGGTCGCGCGGTAGTAGGCCGTCGCTCCCTGCAGCATGTGTCCCATGTTGTACAGCTCGTGTCCCCACTGCTGGGTCCTAGCCGTCATGCGCTGGTCGCCGTGCTCTCGCACGTAGTAGGTGTTCAAATAACCGTCGGTTTGCTGCGCCGCCACAACTTCCTTGATAATCGAATCGGCCTGCCCGCGCAGATCCGGCCGATTCTCCGTTTGCAGCGCAAACCCCACCGCTTCCAGCCATTTGTACACATCGGAGTCGGAATAGACCGGCCCACGCTGCGGTGCATCACTCTCGCCGACCAGTCGCAGGAAATTGTCCATGCGGCCGTTCACTTCGAGCAGCTTGCCCATCGATGGAATGCTCCGCTCGACGTTTGCGGTTCTTCGGGACGCCCAAAAGCCCGACTGAATCGTCACCGCGTGCACCGGAACGTTTTTCAACTTCGCATGGGGCGAATGCTGCAAATGCAGAATGCCTTGTTCGTTCCACGGTGCGCTGGCTGCGGCCGCCGATTGGCGCGCAAATAGGGAACGTCCGCCGAACGGAATCGTCGACCAAGCCGCGGCGGAGGCCGTGGTAGAAACAAATTGGCGGCGGGGCATACGGGGAGACATAAAATGTGCTCCTTAGACGTCAAGCGGCGGAAGTGTAGCTGGAAGCGTTAAGAAACGCGAGCGGCGGCTGAAATCAAGAATGCGCGATTGCGTCTTAGGTGTGGTCGATTAGGCGATGGTGGATGGCGTAAAGAGCAAGCTCCAGGCGATCTGATACGCCGAGCTTGTCGAAAATGTTGTGTAGGTGGTTTTTCACAGTTTGTTCAGAAATAAACAGCTTTTCGCCGATTTCCTTGTTGCGGAAGCCCTGCGCCACCAGCTGTACGATTTCCTTTTCACGATCGGAGAGCAGCGGCTTTTCGCGCCGCGGCCCCGACTCCGACGATTTCGAGAAAGCCTTCATGACCTCAGCGGTCATGCGGTTGTCCAACCAGATTTCGCCGGCATGCACGCGCTGAATGCTTTTTACCAATAGGTCCGTGGCGGACTGCTTGAGCACCACACCGCGCGCTCCCAAGCGCATCGCGCGCACCACATCGCGATCATCTTCTGCCGCCGTCAATACGATCACACGCGTCGGCAGTTGATCGAAATTCACTTCTTCCAGTACCGCCAGACCGTCTTTGTCCGGCATGCGCAAATCGAGCAACAGGATATCCGGCTTTAACTTGGCCAGCATCTTGACGCATTCGGCGCCATTTTGCGCTTCGCCAACAATGACGATTTCTTCGTCGCCATCGAGCAGTTTGCGCAGGCCATCGCGAAAGATTGCGTGGTCATCGGCCATCAATATTCGAATCTGTTGTTTTGTCTTCGCCATATTTAACTCAGGGCACTCGCTCAGCCCTGCAACTCGTTCTATCCGTCAACCTAACGGAATCTCGATCGTCAGACGTGCTCCATGTCCCGGGTTCGACTCCACAGTCAAATCCCCGTTGACGGTACGCGTTCGCTCCTTGATGGAGATGGGACCCAGCCGCAGACGGTCCAATTCGTCACCGGTAAACTTTCCGGCGAAGCTGAACCCTTCGCCGTTGTCGTCCACCACCAAAAGCAGGCGGCTGTCATCCTGCGAAAGTTTTACCACGACATGGGTAGCCTTAGCATGCTTTTTTATGTTGTTGAGTGCTTCACGGTAAATCTGGAAAATCTCGCGACAGACGCGGTCCGGAGCGCGTAGTTCCGCCGAGTCCACCAGTAAATCCAATGCCAGATTCGACTCGTTGCGAAAGCGCTCGGCAAAACCGCGCATTAGGTCGACCAAGTCGGCCGACTGCACTCGCACCGGCTTCAGGTCCGTTACGAAGGTCCGCAATTCCGCCGATTCATTTCTTACCGTCCGCTGCAAGCCGGCGAGTGAAGCTTCCGAATGGTCCGGCGCCGTCGCGACCCGCCGCCGCAGTACATCCAGCTGGATTTCGATGCTCAGTAGCGTCTGCAGTATGCCGTCGTGCAGGTCGCGCGAAATGCGGGATCGCTCCGCCTCAATCGCTCGTGCCCTCAGATGCCTCAACAGGAAGACATTTTCGAGCGACGGAACCACATGTCGCGCCACCCGCTCCAGCCAATCCAAATCCGCCTTGCTGAACGGACCGTTACTCCGTCTGCCGTTGACCACGAACAAGCGCCCGGCAGGCTTGTCATTCTGGTCGAAAGTCACCGTCATGAAGGACTTGATGCCAAACTCGCTTTGCGTCGGGCCGGGCAGTCGCGGAAGACTCTTGACGGCTTCCTGGTTTCGTCGGTCCCACCCGAATCCCGATCCCGCGCCCTGCAGCGAGTTCCAGCAAATCGTGGCGTCCAGATCGTCCAGCAGGAACCCGTCGGCTCGCGCCAGCGCAAAACTGTCCGGAGTCAGCCGTTCGCTCTCCCCGGTCTTCAAACGCCACAAGAAAATGCGCTCCAGGTCCATGTCGCGAAACACCAAAAACGCTTGTTCCGCCCGAAACCACGCTGCCAGCTCCTCCAAGAAGAGCCGCAAAGACTCCGCCAATCCTTGTTCCACCTGCATCGTTGCGGTGATGGATGACAAGAAATGATTTTGCGCGGCGAATTTCTGGCTGCCATCACCGAGAAATGCCAGTCCCGCACCGGAAGCAAACATGGCTCCCACAATCGCGATCCAGGTGATGAGGTGGAGACCGCCAGTGTTGCGGTCCACTACATCCACTAGCGTGATGGTCAGCGCCAGGACTGCGCTGAGCGGCACCGCCGTGCTCAGCCCCCATCGGCTGCCAGCCGCATAGGAAACAAACAAGAAGGGAAACCATACCGGCACGGTGAACGGCGCCAGATAGATGAGAATTCCCAGCAAGGCCAGATCAACGATGAGTGGCGCGTGCCATTCACGTTCGCTCAGCAGGATCTCCAGCCCGATGATCGCCAGACTGAGCAGAAAATAGCCGAACAAGAAGTACAGGCACCGATGGGATTGAACAGTAGTCGGCCATTCCAGGATGGCGAGAATGGACAAGAGAATAGTGATTGGCCGCGCATACAGGATTTGCCGCTCGAAGTGGCGGCGGTCGGTATCGTGCGAACTCATTGCAGGCTCATGCGAGGGGCACCGTGCTAGAGCCAGTCTAACAAGCGGCTTTTGCGCCCAAATCAGGGACTGCGCCTGTCGTTTCCAAGCTGCCAAGAGTTAGCAAAACGACAAATTCGTGCTACGGACTGGGTGGTTCTTCGGCGACAACTTTCTTGGGGGTGCTGGGCCAAAGGGCAGCAGGCTACGCGCTCACATCACTAGCGTCTCGTGTTAAACTAGCGTTGGGTGGTGGGAGTAGCTCAGCTGGTAGAGCGTCGGTCTGTGGCACCGAATGTCGCGGGTTCAATCCCCGTCTCCCACCCCAACACCAAAAACACCAATAAAAACGCACAATTTGACGGCTTGCTACAGTCTGGGCATGGCAAAGGTCTATATTCGGCGCAAAGAGGGTGGAAAGGGCTGGCGCTACCGCAATCCCGAAAGTCGGGTGTTTGCCCCAAACCGAGGGTGCCAAGTTCTACGTGCGCCAGCTTCGCGCGTGCTTCTGATTGACTGGCCTTCTCATCCGGGGACAACTGGGCTCTCTCAAAATCTCGTCATGGGTCATCCCGTCGTAGGGTTTCTCGCTCATGGCTGTGATTTTTTCTTCAACGGTTTGCGTGGTGTTTCAACGGGAGTCTCGACGGGCGGGGAGCCGGGCCATCTGACAGTGGCGCATTATAATCCATTCAGTTGCCGAAAAGTGAGCAACTCACTCCGCGCTCGACCACAGAGCAATTCAAATTCATACGGATGGCTCCTGCTATAAAAATCCGGGAGGGATTTCAGGCTGCGCGACGTACGTCCAATATCCTTACGACGTAGGCTTGCTGGAAGATCAAATCGTTGATTTCGGCTGCGGTGAAAGCAGCAACAACAGAATGGAACTCATGGCCTGTGTCAAAGCGCTAAGTTGGGCTTTAGAAAACGCACCGTGGCCGTTTGCAAACCGCATCTATATCGTGACCGACTCCCAGTATCTGGCGAACAGCCGCGCCAATGCCCCGAACTGGAAAAAGGGCGGCTCGCCGGGGCAAATCTAATTGCTCCGCTAGCGTCCACAACGCAGCGTGCGGAGAACTCAAATCTTCCTCCGTTCTAAATTGAAAGGGTCACTCTGGACGAATTGCCGAATGCGGAATGGAGCACAAAGCAGGGAGCACCGCTGGAGAGTTTCTGCGCTCGTGCGAGTTGTTCGGCTTCTTCAAACGTGGCGGTGGTACCAAGAAACTGTACGCGGTCGTCTTCTAGTTTCCTGAAAACATCGAAGCGTGGATGCATAGTGGAAGCGTAGAGGAATATACCTGCGGAAGCAGCAGGGAGTCTGTGCAATTTTGAACACTCCTTGTGCCCATTAGTCGCGAACATGGGACTTCGGCGAACGTGAAGTGGGAAGTGCGGATTCTAAGGGGGTTGCGGATGCCCTATGAGAAAGAGAGTCTTATTGGAAGGCGCGTTCGCTTTCGTCCGGATTTTTACACCACACGACTTATGCCGCCGAGAGATTGGACTGGCACGATAGAGGGTGAAAGACGAAGTTCCTCGGAAGAGGGTGTCACGTCCTACGTCGTGCTTCTGGATGAGCCTTTCCGGTCACAGGAACAAAACCCGCGAGTGGATACGACTGAAGATGAGATGGAACCGTTCTGAATGGTTCTATAGCGTTGACCGTCGTTAAGACTTCTTTGGATTGATCGCCTTTTGAAAGTTGGCACAGGTGTGGGCTGCGAACTCTTTGTCTCGCTCCGCTTCGTAAGTCTGCTTCATTTTCATTTGGTCAAGCGATGTGCCGATTAGGGGACCAGCAGAATGGAACGCCCAATGACGCTCGGAGCATCCGAAGCCCTCAAAATCCGGGCGGTCAATCCAGACCAAATTGCGCGGCATCACCGCATTATCGGCCAAAATAATGCGTGGTCTCAGGACCGGGGCGGAAGTAGTTCACTTTCCGGGGGTGGAACCTCTGCTACATCCGTGTTCACAACGGAACAGACGCGAATCTTCACCGCGTCCATCATCCTATTGGGGTGGAAACCCTGCGGCCGGCAACTCAACCACTCAAACTAACGAACAAGCCCAACTAGGGAGAGAATCGTGACGAAGGTACTGAGAAAGAAACGAGACGAAGCAAAGCAGCATGGCAAAATGCCACGGTTGTAATGAAAAGGGAGGAGAAACCCGACGACTTTACGGGTTCAAAGAAAACGCACGACAAAGCGGAAAAACTTCGGGTCGAATACTTACTGGCACAAAGATCGTCAGAAGCGGATTCTGACGATGAGAACAGACTTGCCATATTTGCGCACAGGTGACAGGAGGTTATCTTGCTAGAATCCTTTCTTACTGGAGTCAGACAGTCTTTCGACCAATTCATTGAAATGAAGCACACGAGCGTTCCGTACTGGGGGCCGTGAAGCGATTTTTAAGTCTTCCGAAACACACAGCTACTTGCCTGAAGATTCCTCGGAGCGATTCATAATCCCGGACGCAATGGCGGAGCGGAGCCACAAGTGACGCAAATCAGCGAATTCAATACAGTTCTGAACCAAGTTCTGACTTTAACCGAAGCAACGACCAGCGAATGTGCTCTCTTGCCACCCGAGAGTGTTGGGCGACACCGCTGCGAGGGCAAACTGCTCGCGTTGCATCAGGTCATTGGCTTTTTCTTGGAGATCGACAGGCGGACGTTCGGAGCGAAGGCTTAGGCCCGTAGCTATCCGACTGTTGGACCGGAGGCCCGCCAGAGTGCACTCAACGAATACCGCGAGCACGCTCACCACGGCTGCCTGCCGTCCGCCAAACGAACAGGGTTGCGGGGGAAAAGGCGAAGCCTGTCCCACAGTTACCCAAAAACAGTCCCATGAACAGATTGCGGTAAAGACCCCGATGGTAGCGAATGGTTGAAGTGCGCATCGGGAAGGGGCGGTCAGACCGCTGAATGGGCCCTCGCGAACGGCTGGGAGGGGATAAGTGGAGCTTACGCCAACACAGAAAGAAATTCTTGCGAGACTAAAGGACCCGAACGCTACGCAGGCAGTGGCGCTGGAAAAGCAAGTAACGAGCTACGCAGAGTTCCAAGAAATCGAGAAGAGGGAGGATGAGATAATCGCCCTTCACCGTGAGCTTATCGAGTCAATCAAGTCGCCTCGGTGAATGGCGCGCAAAAGCGTGCGACCTCGTTGACGAATAGACAGCCAGCCGCACCCGGACGCCTTAGACGGGTTGGACGGTGGGCGTGGCTTCACACGATTGCGCTCGGGGAGTTGCGAGTTACTTTGAAGAACCGACTCCAGCCTTTTTCTTGCCCGCGTTTAGTCCGGCAATCTTATCGTCAATGATTTTAATCTCTTTGGCTAACGCCAATCTCCCCGGGTGGTCCTCGAAGTCCCTGAATAGTTCACTTCGCCTAAATTGAAGTGTCTGCATATCATAGATTGGTCCTACGGTTAGTTTCACGTCGGCACCTTTTTTCGGATTGCCCCCAGCGTTGTCATTTCGCATTGAACTTCGCCGGGTCAGGCCACCCTAACTTCTTAATCTTGATCTCCAACAATCCGTTGGCGGCCCGTCTTAGCGCCTGAACTTCATTAGCGATATGGGATTCTCTAGACAACTCGCGGGAGCGCAGATAGATGGCGTCCTCGGCTTTAAACACCAGCTTGTCAAGTCTCCCGAGGTTTGTTTCAGAGGCGCAGGATTCGTACAACTTTTGCCATTGCATGTAGACTCCAGTCGTTGGGCACGGGAAACCTCACCGCTGCTCTGACACGATACGATTACAAGCATTCACGAATCTGTGCAATTTCGGACACCGATCATTTCGGATGCCTCCGCTTGTACTCCTCCCGGCAAATCTTCAACTGCTCATGTACTAGTGGTTCTTGGAGCTTTTGGCCTGATGTTCGGAGCCGTATACGCCGATGCCTACCTGTTCCATCGCAGGGACATCATTCCAACCGACTCTGGGGTGACCAACGTTCTGCTTGCTGGTTTCGGAACTGACAGGCTTCGTTGCGAACTTACCAGCTGAGACTCGCTCTCGAACTAGAGGGTCTCGAGAACTCGACAGTCACTGCCAGAAAAAATCTCCAGCAGGGAGCGGACTCGATCGGAGACACTCAAGCTGTTTGTGGTTTCAGATGTTGGGCGTCGAAGTTTACTCCTTTCTTCCTTCCAGCGGAATCTTCTGTCCACCGAAGACCACGTAACCCGACTGCTTGCCCCAGCGCACACAACCCGCTGTGGGATTTGGCCGATGCGGAGGTCCTACTCGGCGCGTGACTTCGTTTTCCAGGATGGCCCGCAGGACCTGCAGTCCGGCTTGCCCGGTCAGCTCGTCCACCTGCACTTGCATCTCGGCCCACACCTCAGCCATCGGCAACGGCATCCGCACCAGCAACTCTTGCCCTCGCACGATCTCGAACTTGTGATTGGACTTGCGCTCTTTCCTCTGGTAATTCTTTTTCACGGCGGCTCTCTTCTTAAAAAAGGGATTCTCAACCCGAACTCTATCCGAGTTCGGGCGAGAGCCGCTGCTTCCTTTTTCTCAGGTTTCAACTAAAGGCGGGGCATCCTCTTCAACTCCTCCGGTGACGTCGTTAATCGGAAGTTGACTAAGGGCCTACCACAGCCTGGGTCATTGCTCGAAAGCAGCCCCGTAGTTGCTCAAGGGCAACGACATCGCGCCGGCCGCGATACTAGTATTCAAATTAGATTTATTGAAATTTTATCGGACTTGCGGCGGCCTATGCGCAATGGAGTTGCCGGAAGGTGCGCTACAAAAGGGCCATCATTGCTAGACCAGAAAAAACTTATGAGCGCCATCGAAGACGACCTGCAAGCGTGCCGGGAATCCGGGAAGTTCGACTCGCCAGAGCAAGACAAACTGCGGAATAACATGGAGTTCGGTGCCTTAACAACCCACTTGATGTGGACTGAATCCGTGGGCGACAACCAAGCTGAACTTGAACGTATCGTTCACTCGCTTGAGGCCAATCCGTTCTTGCGCGTATACCAGCGCTGGCGCAGGCGCTGCGAGATTATTTAAAGATGGCTGAGTGCGGCAGGCTCCTTTGGCGGGCCGCCCGGTCTAACTCCCGATCAGTCGCGTTACCGGACATCTGCCGTACGAGAACTCCACTTCTCCGGTTTCCGCGGGTGGATCCAATGGGTTCGACCTATTGAATCCACCGCGTTAACCAGGCAACGTGCCAGGGCGTCACGCCGAGGTACGCGGCCGCCTGCGGGATTCGGAAACCACGCTGGGCAACACCGGGCGTCATGCTAGCCGGTGCTTGCTGTTCGGTTTGCAAAAGAAAAAGCCTCCATACTTACGGAGGCTTCCAACTATGGTAGAAATCCTTCTCTTTTTGCTTCGCAGGACCCCGCGTGAAACAGCGGCCTGTTTTCCTGCCGGGAGGGTATTCAACGGTAGACTTGAGCCGTTTCTTGGCCCCGCTAAACCCGCCCAGTACCTGCAGGGCCTCAAACCTACAAATTCAGGCTACCAGATTTATCCAAAAAAGTAAACCATAAAGTTACTACCTGAATCCATAACGTAAATTCGCATTGGAATTCATTGGGAAATCGAGAGTTGATGAAGCCCGGCTTTTCGTAAATTCGCATTGACCAAAGCACGAGTAGCAGAAATGGGCCTTTTTAACTAGTTTGGGAACCCGTAAGCTCGATTGCTCTCTTTTTGAGTCCTGCGATTATTTCTTCCTGCTCTGCGGGTTTGTCCTTATATTCCGCGCTGTTTTGCAACAAGGCTCTTAGATCGTCTTCAAAACGGTCAAACATTTCTGGTGTCCACATCGAGTGGAGTTTGGCCATCTCGGGCGTCCAGACTTTGGTCATGGGAATCTCCTTTTTCCTCTACTTGCGAACTCAGTGCGTCAGGCAGCGCCAGCATCACGATTTAGCCTTCAAGTTTTCTCCCAATCTTCCCGAAATAAATTTGCCGCATCATTAAGCTGGGTGTGGTCCGGATAGTGACCGTGCTTGGCGCGGTACAATTGGAATGACCGGACACTCCCACCATCCACGCAAGCGTCAATCTCTTTCTCGGTCATCTCCTCTGCTGTTATGCCTTGCTGCGTCGCCCATATTTCCTGTAACTCCGGAACCGTGCGGCAGTAGGCGCGCCGAAGCGCGTCCCTTAGTTCTTTGTCTTCGCGCCCAATTCTACGCTCCTCCTCGGAAACAGGGGGCGAAGGAGGTGGGGGCGGCTCTGGCAGGGGAAGCGCATCTAGTTCCGTCTGTGTCCCCATCGTCAATCCTCTCCCGTAAGGATCTTTTCTGAAAGCTGGCAACTCGCCCGTCTCTGCATAGAAGGCCCGCACACGTTCTTCCATGTGTGCCCCAAAGTGCTCCATGATCAGGGCCTTCATCTTCGGCTCGTGGTGCCCGAAAAGCATTTCCGCCATCTCTCGCGCTTTGGCCTTCAGCTCCGCCTCGTCCATCGCGTCCTCCAACCTAACGTACCGGGATCTACTCCCGCATTACGTGGGACCTCATGCCAGTCATTCGTCGTTTGCATTCGTAAATTCGCATTGTCTGCGGGAAGGGTAGGACGTTAGGTCCCGGCGCTGGCCTACGATTTGCTACACGCGTTACAAAATCGGCCCGAATTAGGAAATGCGCGAGCCCGCTGTTTATGCGGCAATCCGTAAATTGTTTGTTTTCAACATTCCTACTGTAGCGAACCAACGCACACCAACGAGTGCCACCCTTCATACTACGGCAAGTCGAACCCCGTCTCCCACCCCAATTCCCTTCAATGCTCACCAAACAGTTGACTTCGAAGATCGAAATTGCGCCATACGGGAATGGACCGGCTCGGATCATCTCAGGCGTTCGAAGTTCGCGGGACTGAGAGAGAACAGGGACTCGAAAACCATCGCCAAAGGGCGGGCGAAGCCTGAGTAGCCATGTTCCTTTAGAAAAAGGGCGTCGGTTCGATCCCCGTCGCTCGCCCATAAATCCTGACAAATCACTTGGCCCTGGCGGCGGGCTGGCCAGCTACGTTTTTGAGGTCATTCACCAGAGCGGCGAGGGCTTGGTCGAAGTTTTTGTCACGATTTCCCTGCAACAGAGCGAATTGCACATGTTCAGTGAAGGTCCATAGGGTGACGCGCGTTCCAGGGTCGATGATCGTCAACCGGAATTGAGGATCGCTCACCGAGCGACCTACCGCAGGCTGAGTAGTGTTGTCACCAGTGAACGGGTTGCTGAAACTTACGGCAAGGACTAAGTCGGATTCCGCAGGATTGGCGACCAGCTGGTAGCGTCCCCAACTCTGAAGAGCCACGTAGAACTGATTGTAGAGGCGGTCAGGTCCTCCGCTATAGAAGTAATTAGTGTCACCTCCAGCGTTGGAAATGAACACGCTCTTGCTGGTATGAATTTGTGAGGGCAGCGGAGCCGGAAGGACCTCCGATTTTTGCCCGCGTGCGAATGGGACGAGAAACAAAGCAGTCGCAACGAAGATTGAAAGGTTCAACTGTCTTTTGATGGGAAACATGGACGCTCCATACGCAATTCGAACGTGACTGCCGGATTCCGCCTGTTGATTTGGACGTGCCGAGAATCCAGCGGGTTTCGACGCTCCTCGATGCAGCCGAATGCGCGTCGGCCCCGACGAATTCCGGGTGGTACGTTTTTTGCGTCGAGTTCGATTCGCCCCCCGACGGCTCCGCAATGCCTTTACGCAGAACAATCCCGTAAATTCCGTCGATCCGTCCGGAAAAGTTATTTTGCTCTCACGGCAAAAAACGGCTGCCGCGTCATATTTCCAAAGACGCCATTGGCAGTCAGCAGGATCAGCCCGAGAGAACCCGATTGCGCGAGTCGCAGGCGATCGAATGGGTCGCGGTGATGCGTGGCAGAACTGCCGTTTTGAGTGCGTACGACTGGCGGCAAGCCCCGACAGATCCATTCACGCACGATCGTGGGATGAATTCCTCTGGCGGAGGCGACAGAAGCAGATTGTCTAGCGAATTCTTCACGGCAATTTCAAGTGAACTCGCAGAAGACAGATGCAGCGTCTCTGAGGATGAGGCCAGAACTTACTGTTTTTACAAGTCTTATACCGGATTAAGTCTTATCTTTTTGTCTCATGCAGGCGGGCCATTCGCCAGCCCAAATTCCCGGTGCGCGGCGAGGAGCGCCTGCTTGACGGCTCGGTCCGATACCACGAAGGAAATATTGGTTTCAGAAGAACCTTGCGCGATGGCGATGATGTTGACGCCTTCCTGGCCCAGGCAATGGAACGTCCGGCCGGCGACGCCCGGCGTGCCGCGCATGTTTTCTCCCACCACCGCGACGATGGCGATTTCCGGGTCCATGGTGATGTGCTCCACGACATCGTGCGTCAGATCTTGCGCAAACTCGCGGCGTAACGCCTCGAGAGTGGCCTGCGCATGCGCTTTGGCCACAATAAAACAGATATCGTTCTGCGATGACGACTGCGAAATCAGTAGAACCTCGGCTCTCAGCTGCGCGGTCGTTGAAAACGTTCGGCCTACAACGTCCGGCACGCCCACAATTCCCGGCCCGCCGACGCTGATCAGGGCGACGTCACGAATCGCCGTCAGCGCCTTCACGCCTCCGCCGATGCTTCGCCCCTTCGCGGTGATTTTCGTACCGGGTTTCTCCGGTGCAAAACTGTTGCGAATCCAAACGGGAATACTTGCTGGCAAAACCGGACGCAGCGTCTTGGGATGCAGTACTTTCGCGCCGAAATAGGCCAACTCCGCCGCCTCGCGATAGGAAATTTCAGGTATCGTCCGCGCGTCGCTTACTAGTCGCGGGTCCGCGGTCAGTACGCCCTCCACGTCGGTCCAAATAATGATTTCCTCAGCATCCAATGCAGCTCCAAGAATAGTTGCCGAATAATCCGAACCACCGCGGCCCAGCGTCGTCAAGGCTCCGTCCCCGCTCGCGCCGATAAATCCCGTCACTACTGGAACGATTCCGTCTTTCAGCAGTGGTGCAATACGCGCTTGCGATTTCTGGCGCGTTGCTGCGGTTAACGGTTCCGCGCCTCCATGAAACGAATCGGTGACGATCAATTCCGTGGCTTCAATCGCCGAGCCGTGGGCGCCGAGCTCACTCAGCGTCGCGGCAAAAATCGGCGCGCACAGCCGTTCTCCCAAACTTGAAATCGCGTCAAGCGTCCGTGGGGTCAGCTCACGCAGTAACGCTGTTCCTTCGTAGAGTCTGGTAGCTTCGGACAGAATCTCTTCGATCCGGCTTTGAACACCGGAGCGAACTTGCTCGGATGCAACCAGCGCGGACAGGGCCTCGAAATGCTGGTTGCGGAGAGCTTGCGTCAACACTCTGCCCGCATCGCGGTCGCCGCTCTGAGCCTGATGGGCCGCCTCAATCAAGCGGTTGGTCACGCCGCTCATCGC
>Ga0097621_100002135_pt1 | contig 13529 bp, 13 predicted proteins | sample KBSMisM72_FD_73165 | JGI IMG/M metagenome (GOLD analysis project Ga0097621, IMG submission 73165) | Miscanthus rhizosphere microbial communities from Kellogg Biological Station, Michigan, USA - KBS Miscanthus M7-2 (version 2) (version 2) | ecosystem: Host-associated > Plants > Roots >... | reverse complement strand
TGTTGTTCCGGAGCACAACATATAGTAGAGCAGGAACAACATGATAACGAGGTTACTAATCAAATTAGCTGTACTATTAAATAAAGTGGGCAACATACTGGTTACTTTATCAACTGTATTATCAATTGCATTTTCCGAAGTAAAGTGAAAGCCGACTTTCTGTTGCACTACCGTTAAAACATTTTTTACACTGGCAATAGTAGCGGAAGGATCACTTAGTATTGCATTAATTTTTGGACTTATCAGCGTTACTGCAAAATAAATAGGCAAGCCTAATAAAAAGAAATAAAAAAGAATATACAAAGCACTGGCCCATCCCTTATTCCATTTTTTCTTATAAACCAGCTGAAAATAATTTTCCCTGCTTAATATATATAAAGTTACTGCCCCCAACAGACCCGGCAAATAACTGGACAGTTCTATTATAACCACACTTATCAATACAATCAATAAAATCAGGAATAAGATCTGTTTAATTTTATGGTTAAACTTTTGGTTCATGTATTGAAGTTAATAAGGACGCTAATGTGGCCAGCTATTAATAATAAGGGCAAGCTATTTTGATACTTAAGAAAAATAAAAATCTTACGACTCTGCAATTTTTCTTCGAAGGCTGGGGAGCTTTTTAGAGATAAGGGTGGTTGCAATAACTTGTAGTGCTTTTCCTGTAATATTACCGACCATGCTTTTAGATTTAGGTGTCAATATTTTTTTTATCAACCATCCGGCTCCTAAACCAACGGAGGCATCAAGTGCTTTATGCTGTATGCTTTTAGAACTTACTACTCCGCTAAAAGCGCTCTTTAATAGATTAACAGGACGAAGACTATTTGATAAATCCTTTCGTTGCATTTTAAGAGTAACGATCTGTTGGGATTCAATCATTTCCAGTTCCTTGATTCTTTTAGTAAGATCAGCCATGGTCTTTATTTCTTTCACTATTGGATAATTTTATCTATGAATAAATTGCTGAGTGTATCCTGTAACCAATTTTTCCTGTTTAAATAAACTATTAAGCTAACCAGGGCATAAAAACCACCCACTATGAAGAAACCATAACTCAAATTATTGAGTTTATTGCCAATTAAGTATGAAACACCAAAACTGATAATGGTGAGTGTTGCACCCACTAACACGGCTATCAGCATAATACTCACAACGCTTGACAAGGAAACTGAAATCTTACCCGCTGCTCTCAATTTCGCTAACTCGATTTTTGTTTCAGCAATGTCACTTACTGAAGCTACTAGCTTTTCAATATTATCTATGGTTTCGTTCATGTTTGAATGAATTTTTTGCCCCGGTGCTAATATGGTTATGTCATTTTTTTCTAAGAAAGATTGGCTTTCACATCTGCCTTCATTGTGCTTGCCTGTGTTTTAACACTTTCCTTAATTCCTTCTGCATCCTCCTTACCATCCGCATATGCGCTTTTAAGTTTTGAAATAAAATCGTCATAAGAGGTTTTTAAAGATCCTGTAATATCATCTGCCTTGCTTGAAATTTTCTTTCTGGTATTTGAGCCACTGTCCGGTGCTAATAAAATTCCAGCTAAAGCTCCTACTGCGGCACCTGCCACAAACCCTAAAAGTGTTTTTGTGTTACTCATAAAAATTGATTTAAAAAGTTGAGAAAATAAAAAATATATAAAGACTAACTAAAGCCGGTTAGCTATTTTGCGATACCTAAATAATTACCAGGTAGCATAAATAATGACCTTACAAAAAATACGGCCCACATAATCATTATCAGGCAAACGCTGGTGAATAACCATAAAAATTTCATATATTCAATTGATCTATTAAACAATATTTTAAAATTTTTTGCAATTAAAATTCCACCAAAACAAACAACCAATACGGACCCATGGGTTCTTGTTTACAAGGGAAAATCTGCATAGCACTTAGTAACAGATAAAATACTGTGCCATTTAATGTATAACAGCATTTATTCAGAGGTTTTTTTACACTGGGGTAATTTATACCCACCGGGGGAAAACATACAACAGGATGTGGCATGTTTTTATATACATTATTGTGCAGCAAAAATTTCATTGAACATTGAATAACAAAATATTAAAGCCGGCTGATGAAGAAAATTTTTGAAAAGGTAAAAGCTGATAAACGAATAATTATTGGTTACAGTGCTTCACTGTTCTTACTGCTGGTTACTTACATTGTGACACTACTTGCCAACAAGGAATTAAAAGAGCGGTCAGACAAGATGGATCATACATACAATGTTCTTTTCAATTTGGAAGCGATTCTCTCTACCATTAAAGATGCAGAAACAGGTGTACGGGGATATGCACTCACAAGAGACGTTAATTTCCTGGACCCATTTATTAACAGTAAACAAATATCCGATTCTCTGTACAAACAATTATTGTTTCAAACAAAAGATAATCCTGTTCAAAATAATAGGCTCCTGGATCTAAAATCTGTAATGGAAAGGAGATTCGAGATTTTAAACCTCTCTGTAAATTATTATCAAAATGGGGCCACTGATCCTGATTTCCCCTCACAATCTTTACAGTTGGAAGCAAAAAGATCTATGAATAAATTAAGGCTGATGGTAAGCATTATGCAAAATGAAGAACGACACCTGCTCACAGAAAGAGATAAGAAATTAAAATCTACTTTTTCATCCATCAACACAATAACCATTACTTCCTTACTCCTAACATTGCTATTGGTAATAATTGGCTTTGTAACATACACTAATGAAAACAGGGCCCGTAAAATAGCAATGCAAAATATTAAAGAATACCAGGCGCAGCTAGGTAAAAGAATTGATGAATTAAATACCGCTAATGCACAGCTGGTACAAATGCAAAGTTCAGAAAAATTTGCTGCTACCGGCCGTATAGCGAGGACTATTGCGCATGAAGTCAGAAATCCATTGACCAATATTAACCTGGCTACCTGCCAGTTAAAAACAGATATTCCTGCCACAGATGAAAATATGAATTACCTATTTGACATCATTGACCGTAACAGCAACCGCATTAACAAACTAATTTCTGATTTACTGCAAACAACTAAATTTTCAGAATTGACTTTCACCTCCATTTCAGTGAATGACTTGCTGGAAGAAACCCTATTGATGGCAAAGGACCGAATTGATCTGAACAAAATAAGCATTGAGAGAAATTATGCCGCTGATATCAGGATAAATGTAGACAGAGAAAAAATAAAGCTGGCTTTCCTTAATATTATTATTAATGCTATTGAGGCCACGGAAGCAAATAAGGGCGTGTTAAAAATCAGCACTGGTATACAACAACATTTTTGCGTAATAGATATTACCGATAACGGCATTGGTATGGATGAAAACTCACTCACAAAATTATTTGAGCCTTATTTTACCAGCAAGCCTAAAGGCAATGGTTTAGGCTTGGCGAATACACAAAATATTATTTTTAATCATAAAGGAACTATTAATGTATCCAGTACCCTTGGTAAGGGTACTACTTTTATAATCCGCCTTTCGCTTGTTTAATTAATACTTAATACTGGTATTTGAAAAAATGTGATGGAATGGGTAATTTTTTCCCCATATGTAGATTTGATTTCCCTGATTTTAATCCGGGTACACTTGCAGTATTGCTTTTTTTATTTCAGCTGCAGAAAATGGTTTTGCAATAAAAACATCTGCACCTTCCTTCAATGCTTTTTTACGGTCTTCGGGAGTGTCATGAGCGGTTACCATAACTATTTTTATATCCGCATGTTCTTTTTTTACGTAACTGATAAAATCAATACCATAGCCATCGGGTAGGTGATTATCCAGGAAAAGAAGCTGAGGACTATTTCTCTTTAAATAAGATTTTCCTTCATTTATTGAGTTAACAAATTGCACATCCAGGTTGTTATTGCGTAGAATATTGCTTAATAGAAAGCAAATATCCGATTCATCATCTATGATTAAAGCAGTGTGCGTCTTTTTGTTTTCAACTTCAAGGTCCATAATGATATACATTTCCACTTATAAAGTAATCAAATAGTCAGCCATTTTTAGGCAGCGTACTGATCCAATCTTATTAATTTTCGGAAGATAATAGTAAACTATTCCTATTTTAACGGTATTGGCATTATTTTGTTATATAAAACAGTGATAAATTTCTATTGCTTTTGCATTTCAAAACACATACTTTCTAAAATAGTTTGTTTAATAACTGAAAAAAATAAAACATGAAAAGAATACTGATAATTGATGATGATATAGATATGTGCCAGTTATTATCCAGGTTTTTGCAGAGAAAAGGATTTGAAACAGATATTGCCACAAACGGAAAAAAAGGGATCATCGCATTTAAAGAATCCGCTTTTGACCTGGTATTGTGCGATTTCAGGCTTGGTGATAAAGAAGGAACAGAAGTATTAAAAGAGATTAAGCTGATCAATCATGACGTTGCGGTAATTATTATCACCGGTTACTCTGATATAAAAACCGCAGTGGAAATGATAAAACAAGGGGCGTTTGATTATATTACCAAGCCGCTGGTGCCAGACGAAGTTTTAAATCTTATCAACAAAGCACTTGACAAAAACAGTGGTGAAAATAATGCAGCAACCAGTGCTTCGCCAGTTAACACAACTTCCAAAAACAATGTGGCAAGCGAAACGGGTAATCCTGATTTTATCGTAGGGAAATCTGCCGGGATAAGAGAAGTTTACCAGCAAATAAAAACCATTTCACCTACCAATTACAGTGTTATTATTTATGGTGAAAGTGGTACAGGTAAAGAAGTGGTAGCTAAAACAATTCACCATTTAAGCGACAGGAAAAATAAACCATTCGTGGCGCTGGATTGTGGTACGCTTTCAAGAGAACTGGCTGCCAGTGAGCTTTTCGGCCATGTAAAAGGTTCGTTCACTGGTGCACTCAGTGATAAAGAAGGCATGTTTGAAACGGCCAATGGCGGCACTTTATTTTTGGATGAGGTAGCTAATCTTCCCATGGATGTGCAGGTAGCATTGTTAAGAGTAATACAGGAAAGAAAGTTTAAGCGTGTGGGTGGAAATAAAGAATCTACTTCAGATGTAAGAATACTAGTAGCCTCTAATGAAAATTTAAAAGACGCCTATTTTGCAGGTAAATTCCGGGAAGACCTGTATCACCGTTTTAATGAATTTTCTATTCTCATTCCGCCTTTGAGAAACCGGGCTGAGGACATACCTATTTTTGCACAATTTTTTCTTGATCAGACTGCAGTGGAATTAAATAAACATTTAGATGGATTTGAAGAAGAAGTCATGCAATTATTTCTTGAATATAATTGGCCAGGCAACCTTAGAGAATTTAGAAATGTTATAAGAAGGGCTGCATTACTTACCACCGGTGGTCTAATTAGTAAAAACGCTTTACCATGGGAAATTGTAAGTGGTCCTGCACTTGAAAGTTCCACTCCAGTTGTAGCCGTTCCAGAAAGAACTACCGCTCCGGTGGCCGCATTAAAAGACGCTGCTGCCTACGCTGAGTATGAAACGATAATGAATGTGCTAAAACAAGTGAAATTCAATAAAACAAAAGCAGCGGAAATTTTACAAATCGACAGAAAGACGTTGTATAATAAGATTCGGAATTTTGAGGAAAGTAACTTGTAATTTTTTGAAAAATTATTGGTGACAATTAAAATAATAAAATAAAGAAGACGCTTTTCTACATCCATGCCGCGTTTTTTCTCATAATGTAGAATAAATATCTCTATTCAATATTGTAATAATGTTGAAATCTACGGCACTTCAATTGCCTACACTATTCTGTTGACCCTTAAATAATTTCATTTTTTAGAAAGTTTAAAAATACCAGGTTATGGAGGAAAAAGGAAATCAAATGCAGACACTGAGTTATATTTTAGAAAAACTCAGAATTAAGCGTCATGATAATGAGTTTAAAATGGAAGGTGAATTTTTTATCACCGGAAATGGTAATAAGTATAAACCTGAAAATCTTACCATTATAAAAACATACCGTTTTGAAGGAGACTCAGATCCTTCCGATTCGTCTATCCTTTATTTGATAGAAGCAAACGATGGATTAATCGGCTACAGTATAGATGCCTATGGCGTGTATACAAACCATGATGCAGCTTATGATGATTTCATAAGAAAGATACCGGTGATGGACAGAGAGGAACAGTTAATTTTTGACCTTGAATAAATTTTCTTTAACCCCGAACAAATTAATATGAATCCTGAACCAAATGAAGAAATAAAAGAGTTTAAAGACATCATTGAAAACATTCATACAGCCATTCTTTTTACCCGTGCAAAGAAAAATGAATGGAAAGGGAGGCCCATGGCTACCATGAAGGTGGATGATAAGGGCAGTTTTTGGTTTTTTACAGACGAGTTTAGTAACAAAGTGGAAGAAATATGGAAGAATAATGAAGTGGAAATTAATTATTCCAACCTTACCGGCAACGCTTACATCCGGGTAACGGGCAAGGCTTATTTAAGCAGGGATATCAATAAAATAAATGAACTGTATTCTCCTTTTGTTCAGACCTGGCTTCCTGGTGGTTTAAATGACCCCAATCTTCTTTTGCTAAGAATTGAACCCCAGGAAATAGAATATTATTATAATGGCAAATCCACCCATAATATTCCTCAATCCAAAATGTTGTCTCACCTCATTAACCCTCCAAAATATATAGACCACATTCGTGAGAACGCAAATTTAAATGTAGCATATTAGCACCCAATTATTTTCGTTTTAAACATCTTCATAAAAAGATCAAATCAATTATAAAAATTCATTTTAGGGTTTTATATTTTGTCATCAATAGCTTTCAATTAAGCAGGTGCCCAGGTAATAGGCAAAATTCTTAAAGCTGTGTTTGGTCAGAAGTGTACTGGCAAATCCTGTATTTTAAATAATATATTGCGGCCGGGTTAACAAAACATAAATAAAAAAGGATGCTGTATGCATCCTTTAACCTATAACCAAACCCTGAAACCTAACTTAATATTTTTTTATGACCCTGAATTGGCGATCAATTATTAATTTTCTGAAACAATTAATTATCCTCTCTATACGAGTTGTACAACTATTATGCCGATGCAAAGTTCACTAACTAGACGATTTTTTCATTTTGGGATGTAGAACATTTTTCATGTTTGTGGAATATTTTCCTTGCATGCTCTTATGTCATTCTTCCCTTCCCATTATTTTACCGGAGTTTTTCCAGGCAGTATTCAAATTTTCAAACTCTTTAATATCCTGTTCAGAGAGCTGCTGCTTTGATAACGACTGCAGATCAGGCTGGCCGGCATTTACCCACGCCGTGTACCAAAATGATGCAACAGACAAAATAGACAATTTCATCCTTCTCTCCACCATTCCGTTCAGCATATTATTATATGCCGTAGTAAAAGAAGTGGAATACTGACGTATCACTGCACCATTTCTGTTTTCAAATGAATATTTTTGATCTGCTGAGAATTTAAGCGTGAGTTGTTTTTCAAAATTCAATACTGAATCCGCAGCGCCTGCACTTTCCAAAACCCTTGTCCATGCATAATCTAATGGCCGGTCGATATATTGAGCTTTCCCGATAAAAAAATTGAATTCGTTCTCCGCCAACAATTCCGGCACCCGGCTTTCCCAAAAACCATGTATTCCTTTTTGATTTGTTAATTGGCCATTGTGATTACTATTTGCATGTAATGGCACATGAGAGTCGGCGATGTAATGGCCTATCTCGGCACTGTTCTTCATTATTTTACTAAAATTCTTTTCCCTGAAAGCGTCTGTTAATCGAAACAGCATTGTTTGAATATACCACGGAACGATACCATATGCCTTAAGCGTATCTTCTCCAAATTTTGCAACTGCATCTTTCCATTTTCTTGGAATATTACTATAGGGAAAATTACCATAATGGTCAATATCAATATAATGCCGGGGCGCCTCTTCGGGTGCAGCATATCGGCGTTTATCAGGGTCTACTGCATGCTCGCTTAAAAAACCAATGTTGGGTTTGTACAACACCATCATTTCTGGAGGCAGCAGGAAAACAGCATAGTAGTTTATTTTTTGATGCGCAAAAAACCCCCAGCAGTAAGCAGGTAAATACAAGAATGACAAGATAAAAGTAAACAGGGTGCAAATCACAGCTTTTTTCATGCTATGTGGTTATCCTTCTAAACTACAAATAAACAGGAAAGATTAATAATTTTCACAGTTATTCAGAACATACTTTTACATGTATTAGTACAGGTGGATGGGGTGGGAAATTTATCATTGATAATTATATGGTGATTCCTCCACATCCGTAACTCCACCACTCACTGCAAATTTCATAGTTTGCGTAGCACTGATGTTGGTGATTGGCCGTATCCGCTCCTTTGGGATAATATAAACATTCCCGGCCACGGAATAAGCCATCGGAATATAGACAGCCACATAATCCTTAAAACCAAACTCATGCATATCGTTCTGTGTGATGAATCCAACTCTCCAAACATCATTATCATCTACGTTTGCCAGCACGTTACGCGTAAATTTCTTTTTCTCGCCTGCAAACGCTTCAAAAAAATCTTTGAGGGTGGAATAAATAAACTTGATGCCGGGAGTTTTTTCCAGCAATTTATCAAAGCCGTCAACCAGCTTACCAAAAATAAAGGAAGAAGACAGATATCCAATTAAAAATACAAATACAATCACTACTAAAAAGCCCAGCCCGGGGATCCGCCTGATATTACCCGACTTGTCCTCCATTAAAGTAGGCATTATGCTATGTATAAAATTGGGTAAGATGCCATCTATAAAATTAAAAGCAGCGGTAATAGCCCAAATGGTAATAGTAATGGGAGCAAGCACCAGTATACCCTGTATGAAGTACTGGATAAACCTTTTATAATCAAACGCCTTTTTCATAACACTAATTTGAGCCCTAAAGATAGTTCTTTACTAAAAGGCGGATCACTCTCAACAAATTGTCCCATATTTTATATAATCGGCAAATAAATGTGATGGAAACTTTGGTAACAATAAAAGTTTCCTTAGTTTTGTGCCCGATTATGATAGCAGAGAATACATTAGACAGAATTAAACACAAGGCGCATGATTTAGTGATGCAATATGGTATACGCAGTGTAAGTATGGATGATATTGCAGGCGCCCTTGGTATGAGCAAAAAGACCATCTACCATTATTTTGCCGATAAAGATGAGTTGATAGAAGCAATTATTGCTGATAAAATAAAATTTAACCAGGAATCGTGCCTGCAGGACAGCTTTAAAGCGAAAGATGCCATTCATGAAGTCTTTCTTGCCATTGAAATGATGCAGGAAATGCTGGGAAACATGAACCCCACCGTAATACATGACATGGAAAAATTTCATCCCCGGGCATTTGCTCATTTTACTGAACACAAGTATAATTTTTTATATCGAGTATTAAAAGAGAATATAGAAAGAGGGATAAAGGAAGAATTATACCGGGAAGATGTAGACGCAGATATCATTGTGAAGGCAAGACTGGAAAACATAATGCTGGCATTTAACCAACAGGTATTCCCTAAAAATAAATACAGCCTGGTGGAGGTAGAAACCCAGTTGACAGAGCATTTTCTTTTTGGGCTTGCATCACAGAAAGGATATAAACTCATTTTAAAATATCAACAAGAGAGAATAAAAAAGAACAATAATGAAACAAAGAAATAGCATAATGAAAAACAAATTGTTCGCTGCATTATTTGCAAGCCTGATGATAAGCCAGGCAACCAATGCACAGGCAACCAATAATTTTTCCGCACAACAAACAGTTGAATACGGAATGAAAAACGCTGTACAGGTAAAAAATGCATTGCTGGACATTAAAATACAGGAACAAACAAATAAGGAAATCACTGCGCAGGCACTTCCGCAGCTAAATGGCAACATTAGCGGTAACCATTATTTCAATATTACAGTGCAAACATTACCCAACTTTATCAGCCCGGCTACCTACCAGGTATTGATTGATGAAGGAGTAAAGGATGGTAATGGTATCCCGGTACAAATGCCGGCAAATGGTTTTGGAAATATCAATGCACAGTTTGGTGTACCCTGGACGGCAAGTGCAGGTGTTGATTTTTCACAAATTTTGTTTGACGGGCAGGTATTTGTTGGCTTACAGGCAAGAAGTGCTGCGATGGACCTGGCAAGCAGAACTGCTGACGTAACGGCTGAACAAATCAAAGCGAACATTTATAAGATTTACTGGCAGTTGGTGGTTGGCAAAAGCCAATTAGGTACCATTGATGCCAATATCGACAGGTTCGAAAAACTGCTGCATGAAACCAATGAAATCTATAAAAATGGTTTTGCGGAAAAGTTAGATATAAATAAGGTAACTGTTCAGCTGAATAACCTGAGGACTGAAAAAGAAAAGATTACGCAGCAATTAGCGGCAGGAAATGCAGCTTTGAAATACTTGATAAATATGCCCCAAAAAGAAATGCTGGTATTAACTGATACTTTGGATGAGGCAAGACTAAAAACAAACATCCTGGATAGCGCTTATAACTACGAAGACAGAAAAGAAATACAACTCCTGAACAGTGCTATAAAACTGAACGGGTATAATGTAAAACGTTACCAGCTTAGCCGGGTTCCTACCATTTCGGCAACAGCCGCATATTCAAAAAATGCCCAGCGGCTGGATTTTGATTTCTTTGGCAAAGGATCGTGGTACAGTTCATCTTATGCAGGAATAAAAATTACTGTACCGATATTTAGTGGCCTTGCCAGGAACGCCAGGATAGAAAATGCAAGGCTGGCGCTGGAAAAATCTAAAAATAATCTTCAGCAAGCCAAAGAGTCAATCGATAATGATGTGTTCACCGCAAGAACCAAATTGAAAACAGCGATTCTTACTGTAGACAATCAAAAACAAAACACACAACTGGCTGAGGAAGTTTTTTTAACCACAGAGAAAAAATATCAACAGGGCTTGGGCAGTAACCAGGAAATATACACTGCACAAACTGAACTGAGGGTAGCACAAAACAATTATTATGGTGCCTTGTATGACGGCATCGTTGCAAAAGTTGATTACCTGAGAGCAATTGGAAAATTGCCATAAACCAGTAAAAAAAAACAATCATCAATAAACCATATAACAATACAACAATGAAAAAATTTATAATAACAGGTCTTGTAGCAGCAGTGTTCTTATCATCCTGCGGCAGCAGCAATAAAAAAGAGGATAGCGCAGATTTGAATGATAAAAAAGTAGCCTTGCAAAAATTAAAAGCTGAGAAAGATAAATTAGATGGGCAGATATCCAGCCTGGAAACAGAAATAGCAAAAATAGATACTAGTGCTGCAGCAGCACCAAAAACAAAACTGGTGGCTGTGCAAACTTTGGCCAAAACAGACTTTGCCCACTATATAGAATTGCAGGGACGGGTAGACGCTGAAAATGTAAGCTTCGTAACACCACGTGGTGCACCAGGCCAGGTAAAAGCAATCTATGTAAAACAGGGTGACCGTGTAAAAAAGGGGCAATTGCTTTTAAAATTGGATGATGCCATCATTCAGCAAAATGTAGTCGCTGCCAGCCAGGGGCTGGAGAGCATCAAGACGCAGCTGAGTTATGCAAAGAATATCTACCAGCGTCAGAAAAATTTGTGGGATCAGAATATTGGTACCGAAGTGCAACTGATCACAGCAAAAAACAATGTAGCTACTTTAGAGAACCAATTACAGGCCAGCCAGGAAAATGTAAAGTCGGTGCTGGAACAATCTAAAACTTCAATGGTATACAGTGATGTAAATGGTATAGCTGATCTTGTTTCAGTAAAAGTGGGCGAAATATTTGGTTCTCCAGGATCCGGTGTAATTAAAATAGTAAATAACACCCAACTGAAAGTTACCGGCAATATCCCTGAAAATTATTTGGATGCAGTGCATGTAGGCAGTTCAGTAATTGTACAAATGCCGGATGTAAATAAAACATTTGACGTAGCTGTAAGTTTTGTGGGAGCATCTATAGATGTAATCAACAGGGGTTTTGTAGTGGAAGCAAAATTGCCCAACGATCCTGCATTAAAACCAAATGAAATAGCGCTGCTGAAAATTAAAGATTATACCGCTGCAAATGCCATTGCCATTCCGATAAACACGTTACAAAATGATGAGAAAGGAAAATATGTAATGGTTGCCAGTACTGAAAATGGTAAGATGATAGCCCGTAAACGTGTGGTAAATATCGGTCGGCTGAATGGAGATTCATTAGAAGTTAAATCTGGTTTAAAAGAAGGTGATGTGCTCATCACAGAAGGATACACCAGTTTGTACGAAGGGCAATTGTTGAAGATTCAGTAAAGATGCTCAGTACAAGAATGAGACACAACGATGCTGATAATAAATAATGCTTGGAAATTTAAATAACAAAATATATTCTACCCAACGCTTTTTTAGTGTACAGGGCAGGCAAAACTAATTGTATGAGTGCATTAGAAAATATAAAAAATAAGTTCAAAGAATTTAAACCCACCTCCTGGAGTATTGGAAACAAAACTTCCATTTACCTGGTGATGTTGTTTGTTTCAATTGCAGGTATCTTTCAATTTGTGACACTGCCTAAAGAACAGTTTCCTGATATTGTGATACCTACCATTTACATACAAACGATTTATGTTGGTAACTCACCAAAGGATATCGAAAACCTGGTAACGCGGCCCATTGAAAAACAAATCAAAGGCATTACGGGTGCCAAGATCAAAAAATTCACCAGCACGTCGCAGCAGGATTATTCTGCAATTATTGTTGAATTTGATACCGAAGTAAAAACAGATGTAGCCCTGCAAAAAGTAAAGGATGCAGTTGATAAATCCAAGCAGGATCTGCCAACAGACCTTACTCAACAACCTACAGCACTGGAAGTAAACCTGAGTGATCAGCCAATTATGTATGTAAACCTGAGTGGTGATTATGATATGGTGCGACTGAAAAAATTTGCAGATGACCTGAAAGATAAATTGGAAGATCTGCCCCAAATAAATCGCATTGATATTGTGGGTGCGCCTGAAAGAGAATTCCAGATAAATGTAGACAACTATCGCATGCAAACATCCGGTGTTACGTTTGATGATATCGCCAATGCAGTACAGCGTGAAAATATGGATATCTCCGGGGGTTTGCTGGATGTGGGGAATATGAAAAGAAACCTGCAGCTAAAAGGACAATTCAAAACGGCTTATGATATTGAAAAAGTGTTGGTGCGTAATACGGGCGGTGCCCCTATTTATTTAAAAGACATTGCTGTAATTAAAGACACTACTAAAGACGCAGAAAGTTTTGCCCGCCTGGATGGTAAAAATGTGGTTACACTGAATATCATTAAACGCAGTGGCGAAAACCTGATTGAAACAAGTGAAGGCGTCAAAAAAACAGTAGCTGATGCAAAAGGTATTTTATACCCGGACAATTTAAAAACCGTGGTCACCGGAGATCAGAGTATAAAAACAAAAACTTCTTTTAATGACCTGGTGAATTCTATTATCATTGGATTTATTTTGGTATTGATTGTAC
>Ga0097621_100002127_pt1 | contig 13549 bp, 9 predicted proteins | sample KBSMisM72_FD_73165 | JGI IMG/M metagenome (GOLD analysis project Ga0097621, IMG submission 73165) | Miscanthus rhizosphere microbial communities from Kellogg Biological Station, Michigan, USA - KBS Miscanthus M7-2 (version 2) (version 2) | ecosystem: Host-associated > Plants > Roots >... | reverse complement strand
TGATCTCGATCTTGCCGGGTTCGACGGCATTATTTCGACCAAGGCGCCGGGGTACCTGGCGCGGCATCCCAATCATGTTTGTTATCTCTTGCACACCATGCGCAGGTTCTACGACATGTTCGATATGGAGTTCCCATCGGCCGATGAGATTCTTCGGGAGCAGCGGAGGCGCATACAGGAGATAGACACCGCAGCATTCCGGAGTCCCAATATACGGCGAATCTTTGTAATCGGCGAAGAGGTCCGAGACCGTCTGGAGCGCTTTAACGGGGTCCACTCCGAAGTTCTCTATCCTGCCACGACGCTCACGGGTTTCCGTCAAGACGGGAATTTCGACTACCTGTTCCTGCCAGGACGCCTCCATCGCTGGAAACGGGTGCATCTGGTTATTGAGGCAATGAAGTACGTCAAGGCGCCCATCAGGCTGATGATTTCCGGGACAGGAGAAGATGCGGCCGAACTTCGGGCGCTAGCTGGACGGGATGCGCGAATTCAGTTTCTGGGTCGAATCAGCGACGATGACATGATCCGATATTATGCCGACGCGCTCGCTGTTCCATTTGTGCCCTGTCGCGAGGATTTCGGGTACGTGGCCGTTGAGGCTTTCCACAGTGGAAAGCCCGTTATCACCTGCAGAGATTCCGGGGAACCTGCAAGATTGACATCCCGGTTTAATGCCGGTTTGATCTGCGATCCGACTCCTCAGGCCGTTGCCACCGCGATCGACGCACTGTATCAGGCCCCGGAAACTGCGAGGATGCTCGGAGAAAATGGAAGGATACAGGCGGCCACGGTGAACTGGAAAAATACTGCAAGGTCGCTCGTCGCGGCGCTGGGGTTGGATCCCATAGAAGCACGTCAGGGGCGCGGTTGATCTTACGGTTTAACTCTGGTCGTGAGGCCAGCGCCGGACACGCTGTTCTCCAGGGCACTCAGATCGGCCTGTACCATTTCCTTAACGAGGTCCGTGAATAGCCGCCGCGGTTTCCATCCAAGCAGACGCAGCGCTTTGCTGGCATCCCCGAGAAGCAGATCGACTTCTGCAGGGCGATACATGATGGGATCCACCTTCACATATTTCTGGTAGTCCAATCCGACAGATGAAAAAGCGACTTCGCAAAACTCCCGGACGCTGTGTGTTTCCCCAGTCGCAATGACGTAATCGCCGGGTTCAGACTGCTTCAGCATCAGATGCATCGCTTGCACGTAGTCTGCGGCGTGCCCCCAGTCCCTTCTCGCATCCAGATTTCCGAGATGAACTTCTTTGGACATTCCCAGCTTGATTCTTGCAACGGAACTGCTGATTTTCCGTGTTACAAATTCGAATCCTCTGCGAGGACCTTCATGATTGAAAAGTATCCCGTTGCAGCAAAACATTCCGTACGCTTCACGGTAGTTCACAGATAAATGAAACCCGGCAACCTTGCTGATGCCGTATGGGCTGCGGGGACGGAAAGGCGTGTTTTCCGTTTGGGGAACCTCAAGAACCTTGCCAAACATTTCGCTGGATCCCGCGAAATAGAATCTGCAGTCAGGAAGCAATTCCTTAAGCGCTGCCAGGACATAGTGCGTTCCGTTCACGTTGGTGTTCATGGTGCTGAAGCCGTCGGAAAAACTTTCAGCAACGAAGCTTTGAGCGGCAAGGTGGTAACACTCGTCGAATTTATTTCGGCTCAATACGTGAAAAATACTTGGGTAGCTGTCCAGGTTTGCCGCATGAAGCGTCAGGCGATCCAGCAAATGCTGGATTCTTCCAAATCTTCGCTCCGGTTCCTCCAACGCAACACGCCGCACCAGACCGTGAACTTCATAACCTTCATTCAGCAGGTGCTCGGCGAGATAGCTTCCGTCCTGACCTGTAATTCCAGTGATTAGCGCTCTTCTTTTCATAACAAGACGTCCTTACCCAGGCTGATGAAATCCCTTCGAAATATATGCAACGAATTCCAGAGTGTTCTAAACGCTGTTCTGCAGTGCATGTTGCAGCGGTCCGATCATACTGGGGGCCTTGAACCGGCAAATTTTCACCCAGCGACCTCACCCAATTTTCCATATGGCGCCGAACAGTGTGAAAGGGAAGATCCAGCCGCCTTTTCGAAGTGCCCGATTGCGTCCTGAGGTGCAGAGAATTTCTTTCCGGCAGATCGGCCAGACGGCAGCTTAACATATAGCTGGTTTGCACGCCGTGTTCCTGCGTTTGCCGCGGAGGTGTTTATGAACGGGAGCCAGCAAAGTAAAGAGGTGCGTAATCGCTTCCACTGGAATTGAACAGGGGCTAGATCAGTATTTTTGCGAGACTCGCCGATGATTCACTCCACGTCATCGCTTTGATTGCTTTCGGTCGCCTGAACCCGTTATTTCGGACAAGCAATCCAATGTCAGAAGCCAATTCCTCGGAGTTGCCAACGCGGAAGTAGCTGGCTTCATCGCCCGCGATTTCATGGAAGACCGGAATATCACTCAGCAGGAGCGGGACGCCCTGACTCCCCGCCTCCACCAGCGGTAACCCAAAGCCCTCGGATATTGAGGTCTGGATCAATGCAGTTGCCCCTTTCAGAAGGACCTGCACATCCCCGTCGCTAACGCCCTCCAGCCAAAACAGACGTTGGCCGTTTTCAGGATGGTTCATGATCCTCTTCACCAACGGATCCACGTTCCAACCTCTTTTCCCCATCATTACCAGGGCGACATCGTAACCACGCTTCCAAAGTCTGTCCAAAGCGTCGAGGGCGGTCCCATAATCTTTTCTAGGTTCCAGAGTGCCGAGTGTCGCGAAGTAGGGTCGTCCGGAGATTTTGTTCAGAACTTTCGAGCTTTGTTCACCACTCGCGCTCAAATGTCGGGTAGCAAAATCGGAACCTAAATGAACGCTTCGAGACCATGGGCGGCGTGAACCGCGAGGCAAACACTCATCGATAAATGACTCGAGATCCAAACGTGTAGCCTCTGAAATGCAAATGAATCCATCTGCCGTATTCACGGCATGGGAAAGCCAGTTCTTAAACGCTGGCGGCATACCGGGGTCACAAGTCCGTGGATGTTTGATCGGAATCAGGTCGTAAACCATCCAGATTACTTCTCCCCCAAGCTCCCATGTTTTGCGATGAAGGCCGTCGAAGCGATCTGGCGACCACCATGATGAATCCAGCATGAACACAAGATCGTTGGGAAGGGACTCCACATCCTCATCTGGTCCGAGGCATTCGATGCCCAGTCTGTTTCGGGCAAACTCACGTGCATAGCGGATGCCCGATTTAGTCCAAACGAACGGTTCTACGGTGAATCGTCGTTCTGCGTTGCCAAGCTGAGCTAGGCCGATACAGAAATTTCGGGTCACCCTTTGAATTCCAGTCAGGGCGTCGAGGCGAAAAATCTCCGAGATATCGACAAGGACACGACGATGATCTCCGTTCTCGATCATCTTCAACCCATTATTTAGAAGCTGCTCGCCACGACTGTCCGCATCCAGGCAGGCACTTGCTAGTGTGGCAATGTCCTGCTCGGTCGGCCAGTCGTTCCCCGCAGGCGGTTGGAGTGGTTGCGAAAACTTTCTTGCGGCCTGCAGCACGGCGCGTGCGCACCGCTCCCAGGTGAATCCCTTTGCGTGCTCCTTTGCATTCCGCATGAGCGATCCAAGGAAAACTTCATCTTCCAACGCCCGGCGCAATATCGTCGCGCTCTCGGTTCGGTTACGAGGATCGAAAAGCATGTCCGGGTTGTGTACGACTTCCGGCAACGAGCCAAGACATGATGAGAGCGTTGGTGCTCCCAACGCCATGGCCTCGAGTACAGGTAATCCGAAACCCTCATAGAAGGAAGGAAAGTAAAAAACTTTGCAGTTTGAATAAAGCGATCCGAGTGTTCTTTCGTGGACCTTGCCCAGCAGCAACACACTGTCGCGCAGGTGTCGATACTCATTCTTTAATGCTTCCCGGACATCCTCACCGGGTTGCGTTAATACGAGCTGATGCTTCTTCTGCAGCTTGGCGGGCAGGTCCGAAAAAGCCTGGAGCGCCCCAATTGTATTCTTCCGCCAATCCCCGTTGCCCACCATCAGGACAAACGGTTTCCGTATGCCCAGCTTTTTCAGTTCGGGAATGCCTTCCCCCCTCGAGCCTCGCAGCACAGTCTCGTCGAAACCAGCGCCTACCACCTTTATTTTCTGCGGATCGATACCCAAACGCTCAATGAGATCGTTACGAGTCGCTTCCGAGATGGCAAGTAACATATCGAAGTGCTTTAATTGCTCGGTTTTTTCGATATACCAGTCGGTTCTCAGATGTCCCTGCGGCAAATATTTATCTGGAAAGAGCAGGGGAATGAGGTCATAGGCGATTGCGGCCGTTGGGACACCGCTCAGGATCTTCCAATCCAGTGCGGTGCTGAAGCCGGTCTCAAACTCAAAGAGACTGGTAAACAGCATCAAGTCCGGGCGAATGGATTTGAAGAAGTTCGATCTCAGCTGGCCGGCAGCCGCATGGATGCTCGCTGATGAGTCTGGGTGTTCCGAACAGGGATAGCTATACGCGACCACATGTCCCCCCACTCCCCTTTCGCGCAATGTTGCCCGTACATCCCGCAGGCGCTGCGTATTGGTGGCATCGACACAGATGATAAGCTCGTCGCAATCCTGCAATGTCCTCGATAACGCCTCAACCAGACTCATCGCATATCTGCCAATGCCACGATCGCGCGAGTCGGTCTGGCATGACTGCAGGTCAATCGCGATCCTCATTCGTTTACTTCGTTCTCCAGTGAGTTATTAACGAGACAGCGTAAACTCGTTCACAATCATCACCGAGTCTGGTCAATATTGGAGAGAGCATGACTGGCGCATCGGGTAAGAATTCCAGGAGGCGTGTTCAAAACATGACGCAAAAACACCTGCCGGCATACGCTTTTGAATTCGAAGTATCGGATGGTATTGCGTTAGATTGACGGCCATAGGGAAAGACATTATCCTGTGACGCTCCTGATTTCAATGCGCTTGAATTAGAAAACGATAAGGCCGAGAGTGTGAATTATGCTTCGACCGAGCCCAAAACAATCGCTCTCACCAGCCGAACTGTTTCCGTTGAGGCCGCCCTTGCCTCTCCCGCCAGGAATGACCGAGCAGTCTCTATTTGAGTTCGTTACCTCCGTTCGAGTTGCAGATGCCCCGGAACAGGAAATGAGGGCATACGGTACGCATGACTTTCGAAGGTTCGTCTACACTTTGGGCCTGGTGTCAGATTTGAAGGGAAAATGTCTTGAACTTGGTGCCAATCCATACTTCACCACGATGTTGCTTGATTGCTTTACGAGCCTGGATTTGAGCCTGGCAAATTATTTCGGGAATTCCCCGGATGGCCTGCACAGTCAGGATGTTGCTTTTTCCAGAACCGATGACGGAGTGCGACAAACGAAGAATTTACCCTATCAACATTTCAACATCGAAGACGGAGCGTTCCCATATCCCACGGGTGAATTCGACGTGGTCATTTTCGCGGAAATCATCGAACACTTGTTGATGGACCCCTGCAAAGTCTTACGGGAAATTAAAAGGGTGCTCAGGCCCGGAGGCGCATTGATAATCACGACGCCAAATGTTGCGAGATTAGAAAACGTTGCCCGTCTGATCAGCGGCGAAAATATTTATGACCCTTACAGCGGGTACGGGCCCTATGGACGCCACAACCGTGAGTACAACCGACATGAACTCGTGTCTCTTTGCGTATACGAAGGTTATGATGTGCCCTCTCACTTCACTGCAGATGTCCATGAAAACAGAGCGAGCGCATATGCGGATCTGAACGTTCTCAAAGAGCAGCTGGATTTCCGTAAGTACGATCTGGGTCAGTATTTATTTCTTAAAGCGATAAACACAATCCGCTCTTCGACAAAGCTGCCCTCCTGGTTGTATCGATCGCTTCCGGCAGAACTGCTGACTTAGCAGTTTTCATTCGGGAGCTTGTGCACCAGAAGCCTGGGTGGAGTGCTTTGATTCCGCCCCGGCTTATTACAATGAATTCTATTGCCAGTTCTTTACAACAAAAGGAAACTGCGGATCAGTCAGGAGTACAGACGGGGCAGTCGTTGCAATGACAAAGCTGCAATCGACGGTGCAAGTCCTTGAGCGAAGCTCGAATGAATGAAGTTGAAGAACAGTTGAAATCGTCAGCACCGCCGCCTGCGACTCCAAAATTAGTCGTCTCGTCGGCGAAACTCACATCCTGGATCTATCGAATTCCCCAGGATTATTTCGTTATCGCTATTTTCGCAATCTTCGCCTACTTCATCGGTTACCTGTCATACGCAGCTACGCCCGGCAATATCGAAGCCTACTTTATGGGCTGGTTTGGATGGTATGACCAGAGCATGTATCTGAAGTCCGCAGAGGCTCTGGCGCATGGAAAACTTTCAGCAGAAACGTACGTTTACCCGCTCGGCTACCCTTTGCTTGCGGTGCCATTCTTGAAATGGCTCCCTCGTCACCCGTTTTTGATTCCCGATTTATTCTTTGCCGTGGGCATTGTCCTCGCGTTCTATGCATCCTGTCGGAAGCTGGTCACCAGGATTGAGAGCGCGGGACTGACGCTGTTCTTAATCATATTGTCGGCATTTACAGCCACTAAGGCGATTCCCGGTGGCTTGATATGGTCCGATTCTCTTATTGTTCCCTGGAACCTGATTCCAGTGTTCTTTGCGGCATACCTCGCCATATGGTTGCTGATTTTCAACGCCGCCTCGTTTCGCAGGCTCTGGGTTGTCAGCTTCGCGATAGCGTTGGCGATTTTCTGCAGGCCACCGGACGCTTTATTCCTCGGGGTCCTTTATCTGGCTGGTCTATGGGAGCTGAAATCGTTAAGGGAAAAAATAAAAGGGGCCGTGATCCTGGCGCTCCCCTGCTCATTGGTTATCGCAACAGTTCTTATCACGAAGTGGAAAGTCTTCCATAGTTTCCTTAGTCCGTATGACATCGTCAACGCGGGCATCGGATTCAGTATTTACGACCTGCCGTTCAAATTTTATCTCGTCTTTTTGGATGGTTCACCGATCTACGGCTACAAGGAACTAATGCTGCTCCCGCAGATGCCATGGTTATTGCTGGTTCTTCCCGGCATTTTGCTTTTGGCGAGATATACCAATGCCAAGTCCTGGTTTCTGATGGGTTCGATTGCAACGTGTCTGATTTTCTATATCAGTTTCAATGCCCAGGCGCCTTCAAACACTTTTAATTATCACGGCTATCGGTATTTCATGTGGGTATTTCCGTATCTGGGACTGTGTGCCTATCTCACGTTAACTCGTGCCTGGGCGGCACTGGGCAGACGGAAAACAATGTTGGGCATTTCCGTAGGAATTCTATTTGCCTTGGCGGTCGGTTGGAGAGAATACGTTGTCGCCACAGTCACGGCTACCGAGAAACAGGCTGATGATGCTGTATCTCAGATTTTCGAACCCGCCGCGAGACGATTTTCAGGTGAGGTGAGTTTGTCGGAGTCAACATACGCTGACGGTATGCAACTGATTTTCTCTCAAGCCCCATCTATAAACATGCAGGTGTCCGCAGAATGGCAATACTTCTCTTTGACCATCGATGACAAAAAGCAACTCCTTTACCGCGATTACAATTTGTACCAAACGGATGATGTGGTGTACGTGTCCTTTCGAAATCCGATAAACCACACGGGGCGGTTTAAGAGGGCACTGATTCAGTACGAAAAGACCGATTATCCTGTCTTGGAAAAAGTGAACATCCTTAAGAAGAAATTCAAGCTCTTCTCCTTTGTTAAGAGAATGAGAGTAGTTGTTCCTTCTGGTGTATTCCCTCAAGAATGGCAAGTTTCCGACGATCAATCTTACGAATGGGGCAAAGTTATTTCGATGGGTGTGGCGGGGAACGCCGGTCCTTATAAGGTGACAGGCTGGTCTGGCAACGAACAGGGGTTTACATGGACTGAAGGGCATCGTGCAGTGTTGAGTTTCAAGATCCCGCCGACCAGTACCGGCATCACCATGAATTTGGATGCGGCCGAATTGGAGTCCCCAACTCCGCAGACGGTTGAAGTCACGGTTGATGGGAAGCCATTGAAGAAGTTCACAATGTCGAGCGGACGCCATTCTTATGAAATCGATATTCCATTGCAATATCTGAATTCAGATGGAGTCTTGCTGATTCAATTTGATTTCCCGAATGCAATATCGCCATCTGATCTGGGAATGAATCAGGACAAGAGGATTTTGTCGATGGCCGTTTTTGACCTGACGTTGAATCCAACCGCAGCTTCTCAAAAAAAATAATTTCTGGAGCCATGGCTAAAGGACGAAACCCGATTTGACGGCATCGGCATAGAACATTTTGACGGTGTCCAGCGAATATTCATCAAGGTCCTTTCCGATCAAGTCCAGTTTCTTGAGAATGTCACTAGTCGCCGTGATGATATGACACCCCACTGCATTTGCCTGGAAGACATTCAGGAGTTCCCGAGGGCTGGCCCAGATCAGCTCAATTTTGGGGTTTGGCGCGAGCATCTCTACCGCAGCTGCCATTAGTGGCACTGGGTCACGACCCGTATCTGCAATGCGACCGGCAAATACGGAAACGTACGCGGCGGATCCGCCGTGAAGAGCGGCGGCAACATCTCGGACTTGCGCCAGAGTCAGGAGGGCTGTGACGTTTAACTTGACCCCAGCCCGGGTCAAACGACTAATCAGCTTGAGGGAAGGTTCTTTCCGCGTATCGGTTACCGGGATCTTAACGTAGATGTGTTCCCCCCACGTTGCGATCTTGAGCGCCTGGCGCTCCATGTTTTCCCAATCGTCTGCGAAAACTTCGAGTGAGATGGAGCGGTCCGGGATGCTCTTCACGATGTCCCGCGCAAACCCCTCGTAATCCTTGATGCCTGCCTTATGCATTAACGTAGGATTGGTCGTGAAACCCTGAATGCGTGGGTCACGATACATTTGCAGCATCGTCTCCTTGTCGGCACCGTCGGCGAACAGTCTTATCTTCAAGTTAGAATCTGGTTTCATGTGTTACTTACTATTGTTTTAGAATCCAGTCCGCCGCTTCGCTCAGTGACGCGACGCGAATTGCAGGCTCCCTCTCAGGACCACGCTCCTCGTAGGAGTAGTCGACAAGAATAGATTGGCATCCAGCTCGATGTCCAGCATCCACATCGCGCCAGCGGTCGCCAACCATATAGCAAGACGGCAAATGAAGATTGTATCGCTCCCTGGCTTGCTCGATCATCCCGGGAGCCGGCTTTCGGCACCCGCATTGGTCCGCATCGATGTGATAGCAGACGAAAATGTCATCCAATGGCAGCTGCGACAGCAGCATTGAGTGGATGGCCTCGACGACTTCTTTTGTCTGCTTTCCGGTTCGAACATCGGGTTGATTTGTCGTTACCAGCAGCAGAAATCCCGCTTTCTTCAATCGCACGAGTGAATCGTATACTCCTGGAAGGATTTCCACGTCCGACTCAGATTGAGGCGGATGAGGTTTTCCTTTCCGGAGAACCGCTTGATTCAGGACACCATCGCGATCCAGAAAGACGGCGATTCGAGAATGATTGTTCAACGAACGGATTCCCACTTTGTCTCTGCAGCTTTCAGCGCAGGATGAGAGACCATCAGATGCCAGATCACAGCCTGGAACGCTTCCGAATGAGGAGTGACGTGAACGGGATTCACGGTGGGAATGATGACGCAGGCGTCGGCCACTTTCGCCGTGTATCCTCCATCGCGGCCGACGATACCAATTATCTTCGCGCCGACTTCCCTGGCGTAATTCAAAGCGGCCACTAAATTCGGGCTGACCTGCTTTTCAATGTTTCCACCGCCTACGGAGAAGACCATAACCGTGTCACCGCCGCGAAGTTGACTAACGCGGAGCCAGTTCTCGAATACCGTTGCCCAACCCTCATCATTGGTACGAGCTGTCAGCTCAGATACGTTGTCGGTGGGAGCATAGGCTTCAATTCCCGCTATCTTCCGGAAGTCATTGACTGCGTGCGATGCGTTTGCGGCACTGCCGCCAACGCCGAGAATGAACAGTCGCCCCTTGCCAGTCCGCGTTGCAGCCAGTATCTCAACGGATTGTTCAATGGCGCTCAGGTCGAACCGAGAAATAATCTCAGACGACTCCTTCAAAAAGTTTCGGCTAAAATCCATAGTTTCCTCAGAGAGATGTTCCCGATTCGAAGTGTAGGACTTCGGCGTCCTCGACTTCGTACCCTATGATTGCGCGGACTGTGGTTCAATCGGGATGATATTATTTCCGGCGAGCGATGAAAGTGAACATGAAAACCCGTTTTCGCCTGGTTCTGACCTGAAGCTGATGAAACCAATTAAGTCTTAATCTGTGATGTTCTGCGCCGAGCCGTTCAAAATCCCTGTGATTCCCTACAAACAACGATGCCATGACCTCGTCATGGTCTTTTGAGGAAAGGCCCAAAGCAGTCGGAGCGCAAGGTGCTTTAGTTTTATGACAAAGGAAACTGCGTGAAATTTGTCGTTACCGGTTGTGCGGGCTTTATCGGAAGTACGCTGGTCGATCGCCTGCTGTCGGATAGGCACGTGGTCATTGGCGTCGATAACTTTTCCACGGGAAAAAGACGTTTCCTCGAAAGCGCATCAAAGAATGCAGGATTTTCGCTCGTCAATGCAGACGTCACGGACGCCAGGAGCCTCACCGAAGCTTTTAAAGATGGCGAGTTTGTTTTTCACCTGGCTGCGAATGCAGATGTTCGATTTGGAACTCATCATCCGCATCTGGACCTCGAACAAAACACAATAGCAACCTTTAACGTATTGGAGGCAATGCGAGCGAACGGGATTCGACGCATCGCTTTTTCTTCGACCGGTTCTGTCTATGGTGAGGCCACATCAATTCCGACTCCAGAGAATGCAGCCTTTCCCGTGCAAACCTCGCTGTATGGGGCATCGAAACTCGCGGGGGAAGGCCTGATCGCGGCGTACTGTGAGGGCTTTGGCTTTCAGGCTCATATCTTCCGATTCGTTTCAATTCTTGGTGATCGATATACCCACGGTCACGTCTACGACTTCGTCGGCAGTCTGGCCAAAGACCCGGCTCGTCTGGTTGTTCTCGGCGACGGCTGTCAACGTAAGTCCTATCTTGCTGTCGACGACTGCGTCGATGCGATGTTGCATGCGATTGAAGTGGCCAATGACAAGGTGAACATTTTCAACCTGGGCACCGATGAATATTGTATGGTCAATGACTCGATTCGCTGGATTTGTCAGACCCTAGGCGTAACTCCAGAGCTGGAGTATACGGGAGGAGATCGTGGCTGGATTGGCGACAATCCATTTATCTATCTCGATACTTCGCGAATTCGCTCGCTGGGCTGGAAACCGAAACTGTCGATTGAGCAAGGGGTCAAACGGACGGTTCGATACCTTGTTAGCAACAGCTGGGTCTTCCAGGCTCGTTAGAAGCTTCTTTCGACCGCGCTATTACGCTAAAATCGCTTGCCAGGAGAATGGAAGGGCTACGTGAATATTACGCTGATCCGAGCGCCGCTGACTCTGAGTAAGTTCGCCTCTGCCGCACCGGCTGTTCCGCCTATCGGTCTGGCGTATGTGGCTGCGAGCTTGGTCCAGGCTGGGCATGCGGTTTCGGTCATTGATGGCATCGGTGAAGCGATAAGCACATATTACCCCTTCGATACCAATACGCTGTATCGGGGCTTGAGCCTTGACGAAATTGTTTCCCGATGCGCTGACACCGAGATTTTCGGTCTTAGCATCATGTTTTCGCAGGACTGGCCCATCACCAAGCAACTCATCCGAAAGCTGAAGCAAAGATTCCCTCGTGCAGTAATCGTGGCCGGTGGTGAACACGCTACTGCCGAGCCAATTGGCGCGCTGGAAGATTGCGAGGAGCTGGATTACGTGGTGACGGGTGAAGGGGATTCCATCCTTCCGGATCTCGTGACGGCTCTTAATTCAGGCACCGAGCTTGGGGAAATCGCTGGTATTGCTTACCGTACACCATCCCGGGTTCCGGTCCTTAATCCGGCACGCGCCAGAAATCGTAAGCTGCATGAATTGCCATGGCCTGCCTGGGACCTGTTTCCGGTGGAGAACTATCTTTCTGAAGGTCATGGTTGGGGAGTCAACCGCGGAAGAAGCATGCCTATTGTTGCATCCAGGGGATGTCCGTACCAGTGTACGTTCTGTTCCAATCCTCAAATGTGGACAACTCTGTGGCTGGCGAGGCCAGTAGAAGATGTGGTTGATGAAATCGAGTTCTATATTAAGAAATACGGAGCTACAAATTTTGATTTCCAGGACCTGACGGCGATCGTCAAGAAGGAATGGATCAAGAACTTCTGTTTGACTCTCCTCGCAAAGAAGATCGTTGTTACCTGGCAGCTGCCAACCGGGACACGAACCGAGGCTATCGACTCGGAAGTAGGGCAACTGCTGTTTCAGTCCGGCTGTAAAAATATTACGTATGCACCGGAGAGCGGGTCCGAAGAAGTACTTCACCGGATCAAGAAGAAGATACGACTGGCAGCGGTCTACGAGTCCGCAAAAGGTTGCATAAAAGCCGGGCTCGACGTGAAGTTCAATTTTATTTTTGGGTTTCCCGAGGATACCTACAGGCATTTGTTTCAGAGCGTCGGGTTCATGCTGAAGCTTGCTTACGTGGGTGTAAGCGATATCTCGATCGCTCCATTTTCTCCTTACCCCGGTTCGGAGCTTTTCTTTCAGCTCCAGCGTAAAGGCAGGATTCCTGAGAAGCTTGATGATGCCTACTACAAGAAGATCCCCTTCTCGGATATGGCGAGTACTGAGAGCTGGTGCGAGCGAATTCCTTCAAAGACTCTCAACCAGTGCCGGAACCTGGCGATGATCGCTTTCTACCTGGTTTCCTGGACTTGTCACCCGTCCCGGCCGTTCCGGAGGATATACAACTTCGTGCGTGGTATTGAGGAAACTCGAATGGATAAGGCGCTCGGAGACATGAGGCGCAGGCGAAGGCTTCTGAAGTCCAGAAAAGATGGATTGCTTCCATCTTCTGTGAAGCCTTTCTGATTGAGCGACCCAGGACTCACTTCAAACCGCAACCGGGCGATAACAATCCAAAGCAGTTTTCAGGGTGCGAGTCCAGGCCCCTTGCCGGCTGCGAAATGCATTGATTTTCCAAGAGGAGGCTTCCCTCAAGCTGCGGTATGGTTGGGCCGTTGGCTTTCCTCGAATGTTATCGCTCCTGGCGTCAGTCCTATGAACGGAGAGTGTCTCAATTGATTGAACAGAAGGCCGCGCGAAAATGGACGCAGTGTCCTGTTTGTGACGGCCGTTACATACCGTATGCGTTCCTGCTTGAGAATCACCGTGTTCTGAAGTGTGGGAGTTGCGGCTTGATGGGCACCAGTCCACAACCGAGTGATGAGACTCTTGGGAAGATCTACGGCGCAAACTATTTTCCGCTCTCGAGCACGCCAGAGGAAGAGAAACACTCTCGTTCTCTCAAAGACGCCACGGCACGGAACTACCTGGACGTACTCGACGCTTACCTGAAAGGATCCGGCAG
>Ga0097621_100002125_pt1 | contig 13554 bp, 23 predicted proteins | sample KBSMisM72_FD_73165 | JGI IMG/M metagenome (GOLD analysis project Ga0097621, IMG submission 73165) | Miscanthus rhizosphere microbial communities from Kellogg Biological Station, Michigan, USA - KBS Miscanthus M7-2 (version 2) (version 2) | ecosystem: Host-associated > Plants > Roots >... | reverse complement strand
ACGACCGCCGCCGCAAGCTCCGTCAGCACTTCGCCGACGAGGCGTCCGGCCTCGCGCATTTGCTCGAGTTCCGCCGCCGAACGGCAGACAATCACCGCGTTCCACCTCCACTGGCGACCTTCGCGGCTGCACTCGCGCTGTTGGAGATGGCTTCGACCGCCTCCGTCAGATCTGCGGCGACGCGGTCGAGCGACTGTGCGCCGTTGATCGATCGGAACGTCGGCCGCGTCTTGTAGAAATCGACGAGCGGCTTGGTCGCGTTCTGGTAGACCTTGAACCGTTCGAGCACCACCATCGCGTTGTCGTCCGCACGCTGAATCAGCTTTCCGCCGCAAATATGACAAACACCTGGCGTCGTTTCACGCCCGTCGGCGTTGTGTCCACAGGCGGCGCAGATCATCCGCGCGCCGAGACGGCGGACGAGCTCCGCTTCGGGAACGACGATGTCGAGCACAATGAGCGGGTCGCGTCCGATCATCCACGCGTCGAGCGCCTGTGCCTGTCCCACGGTGCGCGGGAAGCCGTCGAGCACGAATCCGTTGGCGACATCCGGAAGCGACAACCGCTCGGTCACGATGTTGATCATGACCTCGTCGCTGACCAGCTCACCGCGGTCCATGACCGCCTTCACGTCCGAGCCCAGGGCGGTACCTCTGTGCATCTCGTCGCGAAGCATGTCGCCCGTCGCAATGCGAGGAATGCGATGTCCCGCCGCGAAGCGCTCGCCCTGCGTGCCTTTGCCGGCTCCCGGAGGGCCGAGCATGATGACGTTGACCGCCATGGGTTACCCGCGACGCCCCCGGATGCGGCTCTTCTTCATGAAGCCGTCGTAGTGCCGCATGATCAGCTGAGACTCCACTTGTTGGACGGTGTCCATCGTCACGCCGACGACGATCAGCAGCGACGTGCCGCCGAAGAAGAACGTGACGTTCATGCCCTGCGTGATGAAGTTGGGCAGCACCGAATCGAGCCAGTCGCCGATCCATGGAATCGGCGCGACCTTCACGCCGCTCGTCAGCCACTGCGGCAAAATCGCGATCATCGCGAGATAAAGAGCGCCCGCCACCGTGATCCGCGTCAGGATCGTGTCGATGTACTCCGCGGTCCGCTTGCCCGGGCGGATGCCAGGCACGAACCCGCCGTACTTCCGCATGTTCTCCGCGACGTCATCGGGGTTGAAGATGATCGCGGTGTAGAAATAGGTGAAGAAGATAATCCCGGCCACATACAGCAGGTTGTACAGCGGCATGCCGATGTTCAACTGCTGCACGAACTGCTCAGCCCAAGCCTTCCCCGGAAACAGCGTCTGGATGATCGTCGACGGAAACGCGAGAATCGACGACGCGAAAATCACCGGGATGACGCCGCCCGTGTTCACTTTCAGTGGAATGTGCGTGCTCGACCCGCCGTACATCCGCCTGCCGACCACACGTTTGGCGTACTGCACCGTCACTCGGCGGTACCCGCGCTCCACGAAGATGATCGCCGCGACGACCAGCACCATCAGCGCGACGAGAAACACAATCCGCAGCGGGCTGATTTGCCCCGTCCGCACCTGATCGAGCGTCGTCATCGCGCCGCGCGGGAAGCCGACGATGATGCCCGCGAAAATGATGAGCGACATGCCGTTGCCGATGCCGCGTTCGGTGATCTGCTCGCCAAGCCACATGATGAACGCCGTTCCGGTACACAGCGTCAGCACTGACATGAAACGGAAACTCCAGCCTGGATTCATGACCAGGTGGAAGCCCGAGGGCGACGAGTTGCGCTCGAGGAAGATCGCGATGCCCAGCGCCTGGACAATCGACAGGGCGATCGTGCCGTAGCGCGTGTACTGCGTGATCTTGCGGCGGCCGAGTTCCCCTTCCTTGGACAGCCGCTCGAGATACGGCCACACGACAGTCAGCAACTGCAGAATGATCGACGCGCTGATGTACGGCATGATGCCGAGCGCGAAAATCGTCACCTTCGACAGGTTGTTGCCTGTAAACATGTCGTACAGGCCGAACATGCTGTTCTTGCCGAGCTGCTGGGCGAACTCGTCGAGCGCGCGGATGTCCACGCCCGGCACGACGATGTGGCTGCCGATGCGATAGACGAACAGCAGCCCGAGCGTGAACAGCACCCTGTTCCGCAGCTCGGTGACGGCGAAGATGTTCTTCAGGCTGTTGTCGACTGCCATGGGAAATCCCTACGCGATGACTTCCGCGTTTCCGCCGGCGGCCTGCAGCTTCTCGGAAGCCTTGCCGCTGAACTTGTGCGCGCGGACCGTCAACTTCTTGCTGATGTCGCCCCGCGCCAGAATCTTGATTGGGCTCTTGCCGCGTGCCACCAGGCCCTGCTCTCGCAGAAGCTCCGGCGTCACGACCGTTCCCGTGTCGAATTTCGCCGCGAGAAGATCGAGGTTCACCACTTCGTACTCGACGCGGAACGGGTTATGGAATCCCCGCTTCGGGACGCGCCGATGCAGCGGCATCTGGCCGCCTTCGAAGCCGCGCTTGAACTTGAAGCCCGATCGGGACTTCGCGCCCTTGTGTCCACGGCCGGCCGTCTTGCCGTTGCCGGAGCCCTGACCGCGCCCGATTCGTTTCTTCGGGTGCTTCATGCCCTTCGGCGGTTTGAGATTGCTGAGATCCATTACTTGACCTCGACGAGATGGCGAATCTTGTGGATCATGCCGCGAATCGCGGGCGTGTCCTTCAGCTCCACCGTGGAATTGATCTTGCGCAGTCCGAGCCCCCGCGCCACGAGCTCCTGGTTGTCTTTGAACCCGATCGGGCTCTTGATCAACTTGACCGTGACGGTCTTCCCCTTCGTGTCAGTTCTCTCGTTTGCCATGACTACGCACTCGCGCGCGAGGTGAGCTCTTCGAGCTCCTTGCCGCGCAACCGGGCAATCAACACCGGATCCTTCAAGGAGCCGAGGCCGGTGAACGTCGCGCGCACCACGTTGTGCGGGTTCGCCGAACCAAGCGACTTGGTCAGGATGTTGGTGATTCCCGCCGACTCGACGACCGCACGCACGGCGCCTCCCGCGATGATGCCCGTCCCATCGGGCGCGGGCTTCAACAACACGCTGCCCGATCCGAACTTGCCGACGATGCGATGCGGGATCGTGGTTCCCGCCAGCGGCACGCGGATCAAGTTCTTCTTCGCGGCCTCGATCCCCTTCTTGATGGCCGACGGCACTTCCTTCGCCTTGCCGACGCCGAAACCGACAACGCCGTGTCCGTCGCCGACGACGACCAACGCGCTGAAGCTCAGGTTCTTGCCGCCCTTGACGACCTTCGTCACGCGGTTGATCGAGACGACGGTGTCCTTGATATCCAGCTGGGACGCGTCGATGCGCTCACGACTCTTCAATCTCATTAGAACTCCAAGCCGGCCTTGCGCGCGGCGTCAGCCACGGCGCGAATCCGCCCGTGATAGAGAAACCCGCCGCGATCGAACACGACGCGCTTGATGCCCTTCTCGATCGACCGCTCCGCAATCGCCTTGCCGACCGCTTCCGCGCCCTTCAGGTTTCCGCCGCGCACGTCTTTCGCGAACGCGCCCTTGAGTTTCGGGTCGGTCGACGCGGCGGACACGATCGTCTTGCCGCTCAAGTCGTCGATGACCTGCGCGTAAATGTGCGAGACGCTGCGGAACACGCTCAGGCGCGGACGTTCGCCCGTGCCCATGATGCGCTTTCTCTGGCGAAGATGAATCCGCTCGCGCCGGTCGGCTTTCGTCTTGATCTTCATAGAGATTACTTGGCTCCCGTCTTGCCGGCCTTCTTCTTCAGTACCTCGCCCGTGTATCTCACGCCCTTTTGCTTGTACGGATCCGGCTCGCGCAGACGGCGAATATTCGCGGCGACCTGTCCCACGAGCTGGCGATCGACGCCCGTGACGGTGATGTGCGTCTGCTTGTCGATCGCGATGTCGATGCCGGGCGGCACGTCGAACACGACGGCATGCGAGTACCCGAGGGCAAAGATCACCTGCTTGCCCTTGACTTCCGCGCGATAGCCCACGCCGACGATGTCGAGATCCCTGCGGAACCCTTCGGTCACGCCGAGCACGGCGTTGGCCGCAAGGCTACGCGCGAGCCCGTGATACTTCGCCAGTTCGGGATCGTCGGACGCGCGCGACGCCTGCAGCAGGCCGTTGTCGACCGCGAACGTGATGCCGGGCGGCGTCGCCTGACGCATCTTGCCCTTCGGACCCTGCACGTCGAGCGCGCCGTCGGCGACTTTGACGGTAACGCCCTTCGGCAGCGTGATCGGCTTCTTGCCAATTCGAGACATTGTCTACTCCGGGGTTTACTCCAGGGGCCCCTGCCCTGTCCTCATCAAAACAACTACCAAATGTTGCAGAGCACTTCGCCGCCCACACCGGCTTTGACGGCGGCCTTGCCCGTCATCACACCGCGAGACGTCGTCAAGATGCTCGTGCCCAAGCCCGCGAGCACTTCCGGCACGTCGTCGCGGCCGAAGTAGACGCGGCGCCCCGGCCGGCTGATGCGCTCGACGCCGGTGATCAGACGCTCGCCGTGCGGACCGTACTTGAGGAACAGCCGCAGCGATTTCGACGCGCCTGACGTGCCGTCGGCTTCGTCGAGGAGCTTGTAGCCCTGAATGTATCCCTCGTCCTGCAAGATGCGCGCAATGTCGGCCTTGATACGCGACGCCGGCATGTCGACGCGCGTGTGTTTCGCGGCGACGGCGTTGCGAATGCGAGAAAGCATGTCTGCGATCGGGTCAGTCATATCTCAACCTTGAGTCTGTTCATTTGGTGATGTGGAGATTTGGTGATTTCAAATCACCAAATCGCCGAATCGCCAAATCACCAACTGCTCTTCGTTACTCCCGTGATGTCGCCTTCGAGCGCGAGCTTGCGGAAGCACAGGCGGCACAGCGCGAACTTCCGCATGTACGCTCGCGGCCGGCCGCACAGGTGGCAGCGGTTGCGCAACCGAATCTTGTATTTCGGCGCCTTCAGTTCCTTGGCCATCTTCGCTGTCGTTGCCATGTCTTCCTCTAGTTCTGACGGAACGGCATGCCGATGAATTGCAGCAGCTTCCGCGCCTCTTGATCCGTCTTCGCCGTGGTCACGACCGACACGTTCATGCCGCGTGCCTTGTCGACCTTCATGTAGTCGATCTCCGGAAAGAGCAACTGGTCGCGGAGACCCAGCGTGTAGTTGCCGCGGCCGTCGAAGCCCTTCGGCGACACGCCCTTGAAATCGCGCACGCGCGGAAGCGCGATCGTCATCAGGCGATCGAGGAACTCCCACATCCGCTCGCCGCGCAGCGTGACCATGGTCGCGATCGGCATGCCCTTGCGGACTTTGAATGCGGCGATCGACTTCTTCGAGCGGCGCGTCACCGGCTTCTGTCCCGTGATACGAGCGAGCTCGTCGGCGCCGACGTCCACGAGCTTGGCGTTGCTGGTCGCTTCGCCGAGCCCCATGTTCACGACGACTTTCTGAATCTTGGGCACGGCCATCACGTTCGTGTAGCCGAACTCCTTCTTCAGCGCCGGGATGACTTCCTTCTGGTACTTTTCCTTCAGTCGCGCGCTCATTTGTCGACGACTCCCTCGCACTTGCGGCACACCCTCACCTTGCGGCCGTCGCCGAGGATCTTGTGGCCCACGCGGGTTTGCGCCCCGCATTCGGGGCACACAAGCTGCACGTTCGACGCGTGGACCGACGCCTCACGCTCGACGATGCCGCCCTGGATGTTCTTCCCGGGGTTCGGCTTCGTGTGGCGCTTGATCATGTTCACGCCTTCGACGATCAGGCGGTTCTTGTCCGGGACCACGCGAAGCACCCGGCCCCGCTTGCCGCGGTCTTTGCCCGTGATCACGAGCACGTTGTCGTTCTTCCGAATCGGAGTAGCTAGCCTCGACATAAACCTGATGTAGCGCAGGCCTTCAGGCCTGCCTACAGCACCTCCGGCGCGAGCGAAATAATCTTCATGAATCGGCGCTCGCGAAGCTCGCGGGCGACGGGGCCGAACACGCGCGTGCCGATCGGCTCCTTCTGGTCGTTGATGAGGACCGCGGCGTTCCGATCGAAGCGGATGTAGCTGCCGTCGCGGCGCCGCTGCTCTTTCACGGTCCGCACGATGACGGCCTTCACGACCTGGCCCTTCTTGACGGTGCCCTCCGGCGTCGCTTCCTTCACCGACGCGGTGATGATGTCGCCCAGGCGCGCGTAGCGGCCGGTCGATCCGCCGATCGGGTTGATGACGGCGATCTTGCGCGCGCCGGAGTTGTCGGCGACGTCGATAATCGATCGCATCTGAATCATGGTTAGACCTCCACCGCCTGCCGGACCACGCGCTTCAGCGACCAGCGCTTCCGTCGGCTCAGCGGCCGCGTTTCGACGATCTCGACCACGTCGCCCGGCTTCGCTTCGTTCTTCTCGTCATGCACCATGAAGGTGGACGTCTTGCGCTCAGTCTTGCCGTACAAGCCGTGGCGCGTCTGCCACTCGACCGCAACGACGATGCTCTTCTGCATCTTGTTGCTGATCACGGTGCCGGTTTTTTCACTCTTGTGAGCCATGGGAGCTACTTCGCCTTCTGCCGAAGAAACGTTTTGACGCGCGCGAGATCGCGACGCACCGTTCGCATTTTTGCGGGCGCCTCGAGCTGGCCCATCGACTTCTGAATCCGCAGGCGGAACAGCTGATCGGTGAGGTCGCGCTCTTTCGCGCCGAGCTCGTCGGTGCCGAGGTCGCGCAGTTCGGCGGCCTTCATAGCATCTTCTCCTGTTCGAAGCGCATCGCGAACTTGGTGAGAATCGGCAGCTTCGCCGCCGCCAGCTTCATCGCCTCGCGCGCCGACGCTTCGGTGATGCCTTCCATTTCGAAGAGCACGCGGCCCGGCTTGACGACGGCCACCCACTGCTCGGGCGCGCCTTTGCCCTTGCCCATGCGGGTTTCCTGCGGCTTTTTCGTGATCGGCTTGTCGGGAAACACACGCACCCAGATTTTTCCGCCGCGCGCGACGAACCGCGTCATCGCGACGCGCGCCGCTTCGATTTGCCGGTCGGTGAGCCAGCACGGCTCGAGCGCTTTCAACCCGTAGTCGCCGAACGCAATCGCGCCGCCGCGCCACGCCTTGCCGCGCATGCGCCCGCGCTGTTGCTTGCGGTATTTCACTTTCTTCGGCATCAACATAACTGCGATCCTGAATTTGGTTATTTGGGCATTTGGTTATTTCGACATTGATTCGATCAATGCCGAATTAGCCAAATGCCACAGTGTCAAAATTCATCCGACGCCTCACCGGCGCGCGTCCTGTGGACGCCGCGGCGCACGTTCCCTGTATTCCTCTTCGCGTCCGCGCTGCGGCACGAGCCGCTCACCCTTGTACAGCCACACCTTGATGCCGATCTGTCCGTACGTCGTGTTCGCTTCGGCGAAGCCGTAGTCGATGTCCGCGCGCAGCGTCTGCAGCGGCAGCTGCCCGTGCAGGTACCACTCCGAGCGCGCGATTTCCGATCCGTTCAACCGCCCGGACACGCGGACCTTGATGCCGCGGGCGCCGAACCGCAGCGCCGACTCGACCGCCTTGCGCATCGCGCGGCGGAAGGCGACGCGCTTCTCGAGCTGCATCGCGACCGACTCGGCAATCAGCTGTGAGTCGAGCTCGGGCTTCTGAATTTCCTGGATGTTGATGAAGACTTCGCGGCTCGTGCGCTTCTGCAGCTCCTGCTTCAGCTTGTCGACTTCCGTCCCCTTGCGGCCGATGATGATGCCGGGACGCGACGTATAGATGTCGATCTTCAGCCGGTTCGCCGCGCGTGAGGTCTCGATCTTCGAGACGCCGGCGTGCGAGAAGCGCTTCTTCAACGCCCGCTTCAGATTGATGTCCTCATGCAGCAGCTTCGCGTAGTCCTTGTCGGCGTACCACAGGGACTTCCACGTTTTGTTGAATCCGAGCCGGAACCCGAACGGGTGAACCTTCTGGCCCACTGAGCTACTCCTTCGCTTTCTTGGCGCGCGGCTTTCTGGCCTTCGGCGCGCTTTCCGCAACCACGGCAATCTTTTCCGGGCGCTCAGACACTTTCACGGTCAGATGCGCCGTCCGCTTCAAGACACGATAGGCGCGGCCCATCGGCGCCGGCCGCACGCGCTTTTGCGAAGGCCCCTGGTTCGCGTAGCAAGCCGACACGAACAGCCGGTCGACGTCGCCGCTGAACCCGTCCTTCTGCTGTGCATTCGCGATCGCTGATCGCAGCAGCTTGCTGATGTCCTCGGCAACGGATTTCCGAGCGAACTTCAGCGTCGCAAGCGCGCGGTTGACGTCCTTGCCGCGGATCAAATCCAGCACGAGACCGGCCTTTTGAGCCGACGTGCGGATGAAGCGTGATGTGGCTTGTGCCTCGATCATGGCGTTCTGCCCTATGCCTCTACTCGTGTTAGCTCTTGGCCGCCGGCGCTCCCGCGCCGCCGCCCGGACCGCCGCCGCCAGGTGTGCCTGGACCGGCCGCCGCGGCAGCTGCCGCGCGCTCCGCCACTTTCGTGGTGTGGCCCTTGAACACCCGCGTCGGCGCGAACTCGCCGAGCTTGTGCCCGACCATGTTCTCGGTGATGTACACCGGGATGAACTTCTTCCCGTTGTGCACCGCGAGCGTGTGCCCCACCATCTCGGGAATGACCGTCGAGCGGCGCGACCACGTCTTGATGACCTTCTTTTCCGACCCTCGGTTCATGACCTCGATCTTCTCGAGGAGAGGGGTATCGACGAACGGCCCTTTTTTGAGTGACCGGCCCATTACTTTTGTCTCCGCTGAACGATGAACTTGTCCGTCGTCTTGCGATTGCGCGTCTTGTAGCCCTTCGTCGGGAGGCCCCACGGAGAAACCGGATGACGTCCGCCGGACGTCTTGCCTTCGCCGCCGCCGAGCGGGTGATCGACCGGGTTCATCGCGACGCCGCGCACATGCGGACGCTGACCGAGCCAGCGGCTGCGGCCCGCCTTGCCAATCGACACGTTCTCGTGATCGAGATTGCCGACCTGCCCGACCGTCGCGTAGCACTCGATGAAGATCTTGCGGATCTCGTTCGACGGCATCTTGACCTGCGCGTAGTCGCCTTCCTTGGCGACGAGCTGCACGGAGGATCCGGCGCTGCGCGCGATCTGCCCGCCCTTGCCGGGTTTGAGCTCGACGTTGTGCAGCAGTGTCCCGAGCGGCACGTTCTTCAGCGGCAGCGCGTTCCCGGGCAGGATGTCGGCCGTCACACTGGCCACAATCGTGTCGCCCACCTTCAGGCCGACCGGGTGCAGGATGTAGCGCTTCTCGCCGTCCGCGTACGTCAGCAGCGCGATGCGCGCCGACCGGTTCGGGTCGTACTCGATCGTCGTCACCTTCGCCGGGATGTCGCGCTTATCCCGCTTGAAGTCGATGATGCGGTACATCCGCTTGTGACCACCACCGCGCCACCACGACGTCAAATGGCCGCGGTTGTTCCGGCCGCCCGTGCTCTTGAGCGGTTCGACCAGCGGCTTGTGCGGTTCCTGCGTGGTGATCTCGTCGAACACCTGCACCGTCTTGAACCGGCTGCCGGGCGACGTCGGATTGAACTGCTTGATGGGCATGATTACGCGCCCTCCAGGAATTCGGGCATCTTCTCGCCTTCACGCAGCCGGACGTACGCCTTCTTCCAGTCCGACCGGTGGCCGGCGTAGCGGCCCTGACGCTTTTCCTTGCCGTGCGAAATGCTCGTGCGAATGCTCTCGACCTTGCTGCCGAGCAGCTGCTGAATCGCCCGCTTGATTTCGGTCTTGTTCGCATTCGGCGCGACGTGGAACACGATCGTCCGGCCGTCTTCGCGCAGAATGGACGTCTTCTCGGTAATGAGCGGTCGGCGGATGACGTCGGTGAGCTTCACGCCAGCACCTCCTGCAGCTTCTCGAGCGCGCCGCGAGTCGCGACGACTTTCGCCGCGTTCATGACGCTGCGCGCGTTGACTCTTCCGCTGGCCACGAACTCCACGCCGACGATGTTGCGGACCGATTTCGCCAGCTTCTCGTCGAGCGCGGTATCAATCAGCACGGCGTTGCCGTCGACGCCAAGCCGTTTGAGCAGCTCGGCGGCCGCCTTCGTCTTCACCTCGCCGGCCGACAGCGTGTCGACGACGACGAGCGCGCCGTCCTTCATCTTCTGCGCGAGCGCGGCACGCAGCGCGCCCCGCTCGACCTTCTTTGGCAGCTTGAAATCGTAGCTGCGCGGCTGCGGACCGAACACGGTGCCACCGTGCCGCCATAGCGGATTGCGGATTTCGCCGACGCGCGCGCGGCCCGTACCCTTCTGGCGCCACGGCTTCTTGCCGCTGCCGCTCACGAGGGCGCGGTTCTTCGTCATGTGCGTGCCGCGACGGTCGGCCGCATTCGCGTGCACGACGGACTCCCAGATCAGATCCGCGTTCACTCGCCCGCCGAACACGTCGTCGGACACGTCGACGCTGCCGACTTTCTTGTTCTCGCTGTTGACCACGTCAAACTGCATGGCTACTTCTTGCCCTTCTTCGGCTTCTCGACCTGCGCGACTTTGATTCGCTTGGCCTTGACCGCCTTGCGAACCGTCACGTAGCTCTCGGGAGCTCCAGGCACGGAGCCTTCGACGATCAGCAGGTGATTCTCCGCGTCGACACGCAGCACCTTCAGGTTGTGCGTCGTGATGCGATCGGCGCCCATCCGTCCAGCCGCTCGCATGCCCTTCACGACGCGCGATGGAAACGACGAGGCGCCAATCGACCCGGGCGCGCGGTGGAACATCGAGCCATGCGTGGCGGCGCCGCCACCGAAGTGGTGGCGCTTGACGACGCCTTGAAAACCTTTGCCGCGGCTCGTCCCGATGACGTCGACGCGCTCACCGTCTTTGAAGATCGACACGAGCACCTGATCGCCTGGCTTGGCGGCAGCGTCGTCTGCACCACCAGCGGCGACCTTCATTTCACGCCGCACGCGCGTTGCGGGCACGTTCGCCTTCTTGAAATGCCCGGCCGTCGGCTTGTTCGCCTTCAGCGGATGGTCTTCAACGAACCCCAGTTGCACCGCTTCGTAGCCGTCGGTCTGCACGTTCTTGGCCTGGACGACGACGCACGGGCCGGCTTTGATCACCGTCGCCGGATGGACAGTGCCATCAGGATCGAAGACCTGAGTCATTCCCAGCTTCTTACCAATAATTCCTGTCACCATGGCGCTTAACTTTTCTCAATGCGCGTGGGGCCCTACCCCCACGCGGAACTGACGCTGATGCGGCGGGCGCCTGCCCATCCCGCCTTACTTGTGTTCCTTGCCGAACGCTTTGATCTCCACGTCGACACCAGCCGGCAGATCGAGCTTCATCAGCGCGTCCACCGTCTGCGGTGTCGGCTCGAAGATGTCGATGAGCCGCTTGTGCGTGCGGATTTCGAACTGCTCTCGCGACTTCTTGTCCACGTGCGGCGAACGCAGGACGGTCCACTTGTTCTTCGCCGTGGGCAACGGAATCGGGCCCGCCAGCCGAGCGCCGGTGCGCTTGGCCGTATCGACGATTTCGGTCGTCGACTGATCGAGCACACGGTAGTCGTACGCCTTGAGGCGGATTCGAATCTTGTCGCTGAAAGAAGCTGTAGCCATTTTTATTGTCTCTAATCACGACGATGACCGCAGAGCACGCTGAGCACGCCGAAATTTGTTTCTTCTGCGTGCTTTGCGTTCTCGGCGGTGTACGTCGTAGTTACTTCCCCTGCATTCTCGCGACGACTTCCTCGCTCACGTTCGGCGGCGCCTGCTCGTACCGATCGAAGTGCATCGAGTACGTGGCGCGCCCCTGCGTGCGCGAGCGGAGGTCGGTCGCGTAGCCGAACATTTCCGACAGCGGCACGCGCGCGGCGATGATCTGCGTGCCGCCGCGGTCTTCCTGCGACTGAATCTGACCGCGCCGGCTCGCGAGGTTGCCCATCACGTCTCCCATGTAGTCCTTGGGGACGACGACTTCGACGCGCATCACTGGCTCGAGCAGCACCGGCTTGGCTTTCTTCGCCGCGTCCTGGAACGCCATCGATCCGGCGATCTTGAACGCCATTTCGGACGAGTCGACGTCGTGGTACGAGCCGTCGTACAGCTCGATGCGCACGTCGTCGATCGGGTAGCCCGCGAGGACGCCACGCGTGAGGGCTTCCTTAATCCCTTCGTCGATCGGCTTGATGAACTCTTTCGGAATCGAGCCGCCACTGATTTCGTTTTCGAAGACGTAGCCAGTGCCGGGCTCGCCGGGAAAGAGATGAATCTTCACATGGCCGTACTGGCCGCGGCCGCCCGTCTGCTTGGCGTACTTCATCTCGCCGTCCGCCGGACGCGTCAGGGTTTCCTTGTATGCGACCTGCGGCTTGCCGACGCTCGCTTCGACGCTGAACTCGCGCTTCAGGCGGTCGACGATGATCTCGAGGTGCAGTTCGCCCATGCCGGCGATGATGACCTGGCCGGTCTGCTGATCCGTGTTGACGCGGAACGTCGGGTCCTCGGCCATCAGTTTCTGCAGGCCGATGCCCAGCTTTTCCTGATCCGCCTTCGTCTTCGGCTCGATCGCGAGCGAGATGACGGGCTTCGGAAAATCCATCGACTCGAGCACGATCGGATGCTTCTCGTCACACAGGGTGTCGCCGGTCGAAACGCTCTTGAGGCCGACGGCGGCCGCGATATCGCCCGCATACACCTCTTTGATTTCCTCACGCTTGTTCGCGTGCATCTTCAAGAGGCGGCCGATTCGCTCCGAACGCTGCTTGGTGGCGTTGAACACGTTCCCGCCAGCCGTGAGCACGCCGGAGTAGACACGGAAGAACGTGAGCTGGCCGACGAACGGGTCGGTCATGATCTTGAACGCCAGCGCCGAAAACGGCGCGCTGTCGGACGCCGCCCGATCAATCGTCGTCGGCTCGGCTTTGTCCGGGTCGAGGCCCTGAATGGAAGGCACATCGAGCGGTGACGGCAGGAAGTCGACGACGGCGTCGAGCAGCGGCTGCACGCCTTTGTTCTTGAAGGCCGAACCGCAGATGACGGGCACGAATGCCGCGCCGCTCTGGCCGTGCACGGAGGTGTTCACGCGCTTGCGGAGCGCCGCTTTGATTTCGTCTTCCGTGATGGACTCCGCCTGACCGTGGAGATACTTCTCGAGAATCGTGTCGTCGACTTCGCTGACTTTCTCGATGAGCTGCTCGCGGTAGTGCTTCGCTTCCTCGAGCATGTCGGCGGGAATGTCGCCCACGATGTAGTCGGCGCCCATCGTCTCGTCCTTGTAGGTGATCGCCTTCATCTTGATGAGGTCGATCACGCCCAGGAACTTGTCCTCCGCTCCGATGGGCAGCTGAATCGCGACGGGATTGGCCTCGAGCTTCGTGATGATCTGCTCGAACGTGCGTTTGAAGTCCGCGCCGATCCGGTCCATCTTGTTCACGAAGCAGATCCGCGGCACGCGGTACTTGTCCGCCTGGCGCCAGACCGTCTCCGACTGCGGCTCGACGCCCGCGACCGAATCGAACACGGCGACCGCGCCGTCCAGCACGCGCAGCGAGCG